>ERZ1740072.477-NODE-477-length-16228-cov-5.861003_pt1 | contig 16228 bp, 10 predicted proteins | sample MGYA00581733_ERZ1740072 | MGnify/ENA primary metagenome ERZ1740072 (study PRJEB43018, sample SAMN04849741) | marine metagenome | isolation source: floating plastic debris | place: Pacific Ocean | collected 2008-08-30 | study: EMG produced TPA metagenomics assembly...
GCTCCCAAGAAGCAACCGACTGTTGCTTGACGGGAGGGTCAAACAATTTACCAAATTCCCTTTGTGAAAGGTTTACCTTTTTACGTATATCTCGTACAAGAGAAGGAAATACTTCTTTCTCGTGTGAATCCATGTAATCTCCTGAAAGCAAATATTGTTAAACGTAATAAACACGCATGGTAGGTAAGGAGTCGTACCCCGTTCTGTTTTTCTACCGTGCAATTTTTCTTAACATTACTTAATTATTTCCTTTTCGCCAGAAGATTACCGATGAAAAAACCGCTCAGATACGGGGAATGCAGAGGAAATTAATAAGGAAGTATAGGTAATTTTAGAGCGAAAAAAGAGTAAATAATAAAATCTTCACAGTTTTTAACTGTCGTTTTTGGTTAAACAGCTTTAAACTGTTATTACGGAATTACAAGTACAGACTGTTACGTCAAATAACAATGGACGTAACCGTATATAGATGCGCTATTTTACAGCGTTACGCTCCGTGACTGGGGCGTATTGCTGTGATGGATGCGTGTGGCAATACCAATTTACACAAGTTTTGAAATTAGAATATGACTAAAATCATAGCCGAATTTAACCAAGCCGGGGGGGTCGCGAAAAGCACTCTCACTCAAAATTTGGGCTATCACCTTTCTCGCCGAAACCGTCGCGTTTTGCTTGTTGATATGGACCCACAAGCGACGCTAACAACTTTTATGGGTTTAGTTCCTAGAGAGTTGGAGAAAACTATCTACGATGCTGTAGTTGAGGAGCAACCCCTGTCAATTCATGAAGATATAAATGGTGTGGATTTAGCACCAACAAATATTGCGCTATCGTTGGCTGAATCTCAACTTGTTAATGCTGATATGCGGGAGTTACGCCTACATGAAGCACTCGAACCCATTAAGAATAACTACGATTATATCCTGATAGATTGTCCCCCTAGTTTAGGGATTTTGAGTTACATTTCGCTGGTTGCTAGTAATTATATTTTGGTACCAATTGAGACGCATTTTAAATCACTTGAAGGAAGCAGCGAACTATTAAAAACTGTTGCAAGAGTTAAATCAAAAATCAACCGCGATTTACTTGTAGCAGGCTTTGTTCCTACAAAATACGATAGCCGTAATTCGCACGATACAAGGGCGTTGGGAACGATTCAAGAAACCCTATCTCAAGTTGGAAAAGTGTTTCCTCCCGTGCCAAGAAGTACCGCATTTACTGATGCTTCTGAAAAGCGAATGCCTTTATTAATGCACGCTCCCAAACATCCAGCAGTTAACGCTCTTGAAGAATTAACCAATGGTATCGAATCAATGTAGGGGAAAGCTTTTGAGGAAGACTATTGCGCTCGGAGATGAATAGAGGGAAACATTTTTCTTGCGAATGAAGCAACCCCACGAGAGGGAAGTCCAGCATTCTGGTATTAAAAAGTCAAAAATCTCAAATCTCCTCCCTACGGATGAATATTCTCATCTTCCCTGTCCCCTACTCCCGAACGAACTACTCCTTGTGTTTCTTGAAAGAAGGTTTGAACGTTAGAGATGAACCATCTGGTTTTGAATAGATAAGCTCTCTTCTGCTTCAAAGTTTAATTTCCAACTTGGAAGAAAACGTAACTGATTAATTAGAGTACAGTCGCAATCGAAGATATCATGAGCAAAAAACTTATAACTTCTAGTCTTTCTAGTGGAATTGATGCACTTTTAGAATCGAATTATAATTCCTCTAAAAAGAGTAAGTCTGCTGACAACAATTTGGATTCAAATCAAGATAGTGCAGATACTAAAGAGAATTCGCAGAAACTGAGAACTTTATCTATAGAAAAAATATTCCCAGATAAACAACAACCACGCCGTTATTTTGACCCAGAAAAGCTTGATAAATTAGCGCAATCAATCCAAGAACAAGGAATCCTCGAACCACTAATAGTGCGTCCCCAGAAGGATGACACCTACGAATTAATTTGTGGTAATCGCCGTTTTAAAGCTGCTCAAAAAATTGGTTTAAAAGAGGTTCCGGTTAATGTACTTTCCCTTGACGATAATCAGGTTAAGGAAATTCGCCTCATTGAAAACTTGCAGCGGGAGGATTTAAACGCTTTTGAAGAAACAGAAGGTATTCTGGAATTGCTTGCAATCAAACTGGAAATGCCAACTGATAATGTAGTATCCCTACTTTATAAAATGGCGAATGAAGAAAAAGGAAATTCTAACCAAAACGGTTTGGTTAAAACCAAATATCAAATAATTCAAAATTTGTTTAACGCTCTTGGGAGGTTCTCTTGGCAATCGTTTGTTTCCTCCAGACTTCCTTTACTCAAGTTGTTTCCAGATATTCAACAAGCATTAAGAGACGGATTGATTGAATATACCAAAGCTAAAGTTATTAATAAAATTAAAGACCAGTCACAGCGTGTAGATTTTCTAGAACAAGTAATATCTCAAAACTGGTCTTTAAGAACAATAAAAGAAAAAATCTGCGCTATACAGAAAGCTTCAGCAGAATCAAACCAAATAGCAACAGAAAATGGCGATTATCCAAAGCGCGTTACGTCTGTATTTAATCAAATTAAAAAGATGCGTCTTTGGTCAGACCCCAATAAGCGCTCGAAATTAGAACCTCTTATTACCCAATTGGAACAACTTATAGCAGCCAATTAAGCTTGATATTTTTCGTGACGTACCACCAATAAATTAAAGGACTTTTTGTGGAAGACGGTTAAAATTATGCGGAGGTCAGCACAGGATTTAATAAAATTGTTTTGTACTGTCTTCTCCATCATTATTGTTCTGTAAAGCATAGTTAATGGGGAAAATAATTGAATGATTAGTAATTAGTAATTAGTAATTCGTAATACAAGCTTTACAGAAGTAAGCTACTTCTTTAATTCAATTCAGATACAAGCCGCAATTCGTACAGATTCTCTTTTCAACCAGGATTTTAGCGATTTTGAATCTGTAAACTTTTTTCCCTTATCCTGCGCCCCGATTTTAAGTCATTTTTAGCCTCAAAAATATCAAATTTCCGCTACCAATTACGAATTATTTTGACGAGAAAGCACTCAAAACTAATACTTAATTAAACGCTACAAAAATGTCAAATCATCAATCAAAAATTACCAAGATATTAAATGCTTGGCTAGATTTCTTCTACCTAGAAAACCTCTGCCGAGCGCAAATCAATGCTGCTGATGATAGCAACCAAATCTTTGATAAAGGTATTTCTATCATTGGCGATAATCTCGGAGTTGATGAATCTATCTTTAAGCAACTCAAACAGCAATATCAGCAACTTGTCAAAAAAGGTAAAACTAATGATTTTAAAATAGCCGTAACGTTTCCTTCTATTTGGCGAGTCATTGATAACAGTCGTCGCTTTTATCCCCTATTTGCAATTGATATTTCTGGAATATTTACAGGTAATTATCGGGCTAAAGGATGGGATTTAAATAGTTGTAGTTTTCAACCAATCATTCCTAACTTGATGGAATTTTACGAATTAGATGAGGAGGAAGCGGAAAATTTGGTAACGCTTGAAGGGTTAAAAGTATTTTTGGAAACGACCTTTAAAAAACCATTTCAAACTTTACAGGATTTTATTGACTTGATTGAAGTACCTCCCAAACCGTTTACAACCAAGCGCAATCCTTATCTATTTCAGTGTAGTTTTGGAAATTGGAATTACAACTTAAAAAAAGATTTGCAGAAAATTCTGGACACGCAACATTATTCATGGGCGCAACCGGGACATCCTGCTTACGAATATTTGTTTGGGAAACCCAACGAACCAATCCATGAAACACTGTATAGTGGCGCTTATCCTACCCATCCCCCAACCGACTCGCAAGCCGCAGTTCTCAAACACGCTCAAAACAATCCTCTTACCGCAGCTTTTGGACCGCCAGGTAATGCTAAAACAACGATTACCCTACACCTCATAGCGCAGCAAGTAGTAAAAAGAGCGGTACATTTAGCACAAACAGGAGAAGATATTAGCAATCTAACTTTAGTTACTAGTACTAATAATCGGGCAGTAACTAATGTTGAGGAAAGATTATCTCCCGTAATTGGAACGGAACGCTTTTATTTATCAGGAGGTAACAAAGAGCTAATTAATAAACAATTACTGCCAAAGTTACAGGCTGCGCTTGATTGGTTGCAACAACAAACTTTTGATGCGGCTAAATTAGAAGAAATATCTGCTCAATTATTAGCAGTAGAAAACCAAATTCAAACTCTACAAAACCAAGACCAATTATACGTACAACAACAAGCTGCTGATAGCGAATTATTGTCGCAGTTGAACGTAGATATTCAAGTGTTGACAGAAGAAATAGAGCAGGAAAGAGCAGTTAGTACAGATTCCTCTCAGTTACTACGGAGTTGCTGTGATTCCCATCAACTCAATCTGCAACTTATTAAAACTGACTATTCCCAATATCCATTTGATGCCTACTTTGAGATAGAACCGCATCTAAATAATGCAATTCGTGCGCTGTACCGTACTAAAAACCGATTAAATAACGGTAGAAACAATAATTGGTGGACAAGATTTCAACGTTGGCTAATCAAATTCTGGCGACAATTAACTAAAACTACTGACCGACATATTCTCAAACGCTTGTACCAACAAATTGAAATTCCCATATCTGCAACTCTAGCGACACCTTTTCCATTTCAAATGCCGTTGACGCGAGAATCGTTAATTGCTGCTAAATCTACTCTCGCGGCGCAATTAGAAGCTGCAAACCAATGGCGCGAACATTTAGGAAATATGTCAAATGCCCTTCGTCGTCTTGAAGAGATGAAAACTCGCAAAATACAGCTTGAAGAGAAACTTGCATCAATTCCTACCCAACAGAACTGCACCCCCAGCAACACCGAACACCATCACTTACAAGTGCAGTTGTTTGAACTATCGTGGCAGTATTTGCAATTAATCGCCCTCAAACGCAATTCAGAAGTAATCAACTCCATCAAAACTTATATCGCCTTTCTCAACGGCGAGTGGGATGCATTCCGTGCCATAGCACGCGATTGGCGCAATATCTACCGCAACCTCAGCCTTATATTCCCCGTTTTTACATCAACTCTGCAATCAATCCGCAACCTCTTCCCCTACCCCGACAGCGGTTGTATTGACCGGGTAATTGTAGACGAAGCCGGGATGATACCACTCCACCAAGCATTCCCGGTGTTGGTGCGCTCTCTACAAGCATTGTTTGTGGGCGACCCCATGCAACTCGAACCAGTGATGAATTTAACCCAGCAAACCCTAGAACAGTACTGCAACCAAGCTTTTAATGCACGGGGACTAACAGCCGAATATTACGACCTCTACAGCCCTACAGCTACCGCTACAGCTACTGCCTATCACCGGGCTGCTGGTGCAAGCGGACAACCAGGAGACTTGGGACAAGGGATTATTCTCAAAGAACACTATCGCTGCGTGGAGCCGATTATCTCATATTGCGATCGCGTTTGTAATTACGGCATGGTTGTCAAAACCCCAGATAAACCATCACTGCTTGGTTCCAACCTAATTGCATACCATGTTCCGGGTGAATACGAATCCCATACCAACCCGGCTGAAGTCTTGGCGGTGGAAAGAATTGTGGCTCAACTACTCGAAGCGGGGTACTGCATAAATTCACTAGACAACGATAAAACCATAGGAATCATTTCTCCCTACCGTCGTCAAGCGAATGCGCTCAAATCGCATTTGCAATCAGTTTGGCAACATTTTCCTCCTGGCAGTATTGGCACGGTTCATACCTTCCAAGGAGGCGAAAAATCAGCGATTATTCTATCAACTCGCCAGTGTCGCCCTTCAGATAGTTTGTGGTTTATCAACCGCCGTCCAAATCTACTGAATGTGGCTGTAAGTCGAGCTAAGGAGTTGTTTATTTTGATTGGTAATTTGGAGCGTTTAGAACAAGCAGGTGGCTATTCTAAAATGCTTGTCGAGCATATTAATCAGCATGGGAAAGTTTGGGTAGATGGTGCATCTGAAAAACGCTGCGCGTAAGCCTTTTTCAAATTAATTCCTTCTCCCAACTTCTGTGTTAATTCCGCGTCGTAAGTATCATTCAACATCTGCCGTTTTTCCCGCACACGAGCGTTGCGCTACTCCCTTCTTTAAACCCCAGAGTGTACTTATTACGGAATTTATTTAATTCCTTCTGATTTCTTCATTAATTATTTATTTTTATTGTAAATAGAAGGATTGAGAAATATTGAAAAACGCTCTGTGCTGACTGGAAGTTTAATAACCCCAAGAATAAAATTTACTTGAAGAAGATAAAAAAGGGCGGTGTTTCGACAATTGAATAAGTTTTTATGAGCGGATTATTTAATAACTTGATATACACAAGCATAGGCTCGAAAAGTACTGCAATTTTATGAATATTACGAATTAATTAAGGTCATACAGAGGTGCGGATACACGGATATAACATCCATCCCTATTCAAGAATTAAATAATATGGCATACGCAATTTTTTTAACGAAAAAACTAAAAACTGGGGGACAAATTGCGGGTTCTGCAAGTCACGTACAACGCGATAGAGAAACACCCAATGCTAACCCCTATAAAGAGAATATTTGGTTAATGGGTAATCCCAAACAAGATTTAGTCCAAGACACCTTTAATCATATTGGCAATCAAACTATTCGCAAAAATGCCGTGCTGTGTGTAGAACTAGTTTTATCTGCATCCCCGGAGTTTTTTCGTCCCAGTACTCAAGCCGAACCCGGTGAATACGAACAATTACGATTAAATCGTTGGCTCGATTTCAACAAGCAATGGTTGCAGGAACGGTTTAACGTTACATCTGAAGGAATCTCCGTTCCGCGCAATCGCATAATATCAGCCGCTGCTCACTTGGATGAGGTTACACCCCACATCCACGCGCATATGGTACCAATTGATAAACGCGGTAAACTCAATGCTAGTGCGTTCTTCGGTTCTCCTAAATTATTACGGGAATGGCAAGATGATTACGCTCAAGCGATGAAACCCCTTGGATTGGAACGCGGGATAAGGGGAAGTAAGGCGACACATATTGATATCGGACGATATTACACTAATATTAATTCTCCTCAAACAGATAATATTTTAGTACTGCGCGATAAAGCTAGGGACAGGGATAGAGCGGAAAATCAGCGTCGGGAGATGGAAGCAACTGCACTTGCAAAACAAAAAGAAGCTGACGAATTAAGAAGACTAAACCAACAGTTGCAGCTGCAAATCCAGCTTCAAAAAAAGAAATTAGAAGAGCTATCCAAAGCGCCCTATGATGTTTCTTTAGAAGATGTAGCCTATCAATTGGGATTCGAGCGCCATAAAAATAAGCCTTTACTTTGGCTTAGTGCAGATAGGGCAATAGTAATTAACGATAATAAATTTATTACTAAGTCTGTTAATTCCTTTGATTCCAAACAAACTGGAGAAAATCCCATCGATTTGGTACAAACAGTTTTGGATGTAGAACAACGTGAAAGCATTGGTTGGCTTGCTTCTCAGTTCGGAACTGAAATGGCGATCGCAAATCTCATGAAGAAGATAAAACCAGAAATTCTCCAATACCCCACACCTAAATTCCAACCACCTTTCTCTTCGGAACCGAAATGGCTGCAAGCAAAAGGCTATCTCACCAACACCTATGGAATTAGCGACAAAGTTTTAGAAACAGAGCATTCCCACAATCGTATCTATGCTGACAATCAAGGCAATGCTGTAATTAAGCACTATTTAATTTCTCCCAGTAGAGAACATTTAAAGCAAGGAACTGTGATAACTGGGGCTAGTATTGTTGGTGAGAAATTCAATGGAGTAGCATTAGGTTCCAGTCGTACAGAAGGTTGGTTTGGTATAGGATTCGATGAAGGTAAACTACACCAAGTTGCTCTAGCAGATTCGCCAATTGAAGTATTGTCCCTTGCATCGCTCAACCCAAAGCCTAAAAAACCAACAGTATTTCTAACAGCAAATGGTTCTGTTTCAGAAAGTCAGATACATTTACTGCAACGCATTCAGTCAAGTGGTAGCGAAATCATATTAGCGACGAGCGCTACATCTTCTGGAGAGAAGCTAGCCAAACAAGTATCGGAACAACTAGAAGAAACTCGTCGAATCAAGCCACAAGCAGGAGAAACTTGGAATGATGATTTACGACTTCTTCGCGAACAACTCCGACAAGAAAGGGAAAGACTGCTACAAAGACAAAAATCGGTTAAGCGAGGTATTGAATTAGATTGATACGGGGAGCCGCACCTGTGACCGCTTCGCTAAAACAGGCGATGCTGCCCCCGCAATCCGCTATATTACTCGTTTACTGACGTTATTTCTCGGCTGGCGGGGCATCATAACGCCTGTTTTTCACAGGTGCTTTTATTAAATGTCAATTTTAAATTTTTTATACCAAGCTGTAATAGAAACAACTTAAACGTTGTATCTCTCAACACCTCACATCGCACGTAACCGTGCGATAGTACTTAGATGTTTAAGATAAAGCAAGTAATATCGATAACCGCTGTCTACAGAATATTAGCCTTACTACAAATAAAACCACGCTTTCACATCGTACTAGGATTGCAAGGGGAGCTGCAACCTGACGGAATGTTGTCTCAAAAAACGCTCTCCTTCATCACTTTTTTCCCAAAAAACAGATTAAGCGGAAGAATGCAGCCAATCGAAGTATACCAATTGCATACACCAAATCTAAAAATAAATGTCTTGAAAAACAAGAGTTTTATAGGTGTTTCCAATGTTAATACATAACTCACCAACAGCATCGATTGCTAGGAAAGAGCGATTTATTAATCAACCAAGCATGGCTTAGGCATCCACTTCATTACCCGTATTGATGTTATTTTTCTGCAAAGAAGCAAAACATTGCAAAAGTAAACGATGGCGAAATATGTAGCCATTACCAGACTGCTGTAAAAAAATCCGTTCCGTAGCATAATTAAGGAAGTGGACAAAGTTTAAGGGGATATAGCCATATGCCCATAGAATAAATCGCAGCGTCAAGTGTTTCATTAAAACTAAACCAGAAAATTGTCCACCTGCAAAGCCAGCAAGTAATCCGACAGCTAAACCTATACTAAGAATCTCATAAATATTATCTGAATATGGAATCCCTGCAATCATTCCTATTGGTATAGACATTATGAAAAAACGAGCTGAATAATTAGCTGAACGAATTATTCCTTGATTCGGTTTCTGAGCTTTTTCTATCTCTTGACCTTTATTTAATCCACCAATTATTCCAAAAATGATACTAAAAATGAGAAGCTCGTATAACATATAGTAAAAGCCATTATCTTGATAATATTTTCTAATCAAAATTAGGCGTATTCCAACGTAAAATAGCCCTAGCAATAATCCATATATAGTGAAAATTAATCCTCTAAAATAAGACCATTTAATCGTATCTACAATCTTTATATTTCTACTTTTTAATCCGAATCCTAGAAATATACCAAAAACAACTCCATCAATAAGTAGTGGAGACAGGTAAGTCATATGATTATTAAGTAGCTCAGTAGAAAGATTTTGCCATGTCATCAAAAATGTCATTAATACATACATGAAACCGCAGAGTATTCCAGAAAATATTCCAGGTTGTAATCCAGATGCAAGGGCAAATATTATGGCAGATACTATTGAAGGTATTATCAAAGAAATTAAACATACTAAATCGCTTGTTACTTGTGTTGCAAAGTGTAATGACATTGCTAGTCCACCAATAAGTCCAAAAATGAACCTCAAGCCAAAATCATATGTCAAATTTTGGATATTTGTTTGCAACCAATCGGGTTGTAGTTGTTCAATTATAAGTTTGCTAGAATTTCCTTCCATTCTCTGAGCTAACCATATTAAGTAATCCAAAGTGTTTTTTTTTGAATATTTATGACGAATAGTTCTTCGCTCAAACATCCGATTGATATAATTTTTAAATAAATTTTGACGATTATCTTCTATCGAATTCATTGCCCGCAATTCTTGCAACGATAGTCCCTGACAAGCAATGGTAATGACATTAAGCATCAGAGGATGTTTAGCTAAAGAAAGCAGATTTTCATCTTCTTGTAACAGTGTTTTAACTGCTGTAAGTTGTTCTCCTCCTTGCTGTAAATACTGGTTAATTTGCTCTCTTGTTAAGGGTTGGATATAAATTGCTGCTTGAAACTGAAATTTTTCTGAGAAATTATTGTAATCTTGGATGCGACTACAGACGATAACTTCGGTTTTACTATTGTCTCTTATGAATTGATTAATTTCTGTAATGCATGACAAGCGTCTTTCCTCTTTCACTTCATCTAAACCATCGAGTAAAAGCAGCAGTTTTTGATTTTCTATCCAAGTATTTACCTGAGATTTTGGAACACCATATTCTATAAAAAGTTGCTGTACTAGCCAATCAGTAAAAGTTTTATTTCGTAGAAAGCCGCCGCGAAAACCACTCCAAGTTGAGAGATTAAGAAATACAGGAATTGGTAAGGTTTCGTCTTCCCGAGCATCAGCAACCAAATCGCGAGCTATTTCTAAAAGAGTTATTGTTTTACCAGAACCTGGTTCTCCAAGAATCAGTAGTGTTCGTCCTATTGTCGTTTCATCTTTACCATTCAATTCGTCAAATACATCAATAGCTCTTGTACCTAAAGGAAGGTTTCGCCTATGTTGTTGAGATGTTTCAAATGCGATTCTACTAGGTAAATTCAACGCATCGGGTTGTTCTTCTAAACCTAATTCAATTCTTATTTGACTTTGTAGTTGGTTTTCTAAAATTGGTTTAATCCAACAATTATTGAGTTTATTGAGCAAATCTCGGCGGTTGTAAGATTCCTGTAAGGATATGGGAACCCGATTCCATTCTCCCGCAATTCTGCCTCCAGTGTGTCGGATTTGCTTCCATGTGATAGGTTCCCAACCTGAATTATCTACAATTACGGGTGACGCTGCCACTCCTGGTAATTTTTTTTCTAATCCTTCAAGCTGTAACTTTTCTCTTGCTTCTCGTACAGATTGGTATAATGAATTGCCATAAGCAAAGGACTGAAGAAAATAAAACAGAAATCGTTGCGCGACAATATCGGGTACAGATTCTCGCCACACAATAACTTGAGGAATATTTAAGTCGGAAATTGCTTGAGCTAAACCAAGTCCATCGCAGGAATTAAAAATTACTAGCTGCAATCCTTTATCGCGGGCTGTTCTCAGAACATTTCTCAGCTCCTTGATTTCCAGCCCTTCTTCATCAGAATTAATGTATAACCAGCCAGTTGAACAATCATTTGTGCTATTGCTATGACCTGAAAAGCAAAAAATATCTACAGCTTCGTGCCAAAGTTCTGTAAATTCGGAACGTTTTGGTTGATGTAAAAATCTAGGAGATGCTCCCTTTCCTCGTAAATCTTTAATTAGTCTTTGGTCAGTTTCAACATCAATCTTTGCGTAACCTTCAGTGTTTTCAGAATTACCAAAAATTCCCAATACCTTTACTCTTCTAAGTCTTCTGTTTTCATTGACTACGGTATTTTCTTGATTAATGAAACCGGGTCGAAATTCATTTAAGCTGATAGCAAATTCAACTTTATAATGATTTGGAAATAGGTTCCACCAATACCAAGGAAGTCTATGCAAAATATTTTGAGTTTCGGGTGAAAATACTCTAGCAGTTTGAATTACAAAGCGAATTTCATCTTGAGGAGTTAACTGAAGAGCTTGCTGTAAATCGCTCTTAGTAGGAATAAATATTTCTGAGTCGAGCCACTTGTTTAAATAATCACGTAAAACAGCAGTATCATGATTGAAATCTTTTAAAGAGACATGAGTAACCTGAGCATCTACAAAACCTCTTTGAAAATTATTAGATGGAAGATTATTCAGTAAAATTTGGTATTTTTCACGCCAACTTTTAAATAATTTAGCTATATGCGGAGCTGGAGGTAATTTTCCCGTTAACTGCTTAAAACCTACTTGATTATTTCCAAGATTAGGATAAACCAGAATATTAATTAGCTTAAATCCCTGATTGAAAAAATCACCATCACAAGGCTGAAAAATAATTAATTTTTCCATTGTTATGTCTTAGTAGATGCACGCTGCATACTCTTCTTACAGAAGCTGCTTAGGAAGTTTCTGGAATGCTCTACATCTGAAATACATAACCAAATTTTGTTAAGCGAACTACTATAGCGATATCATCAGCAATTTAGATGATGAAATTCTCAGTTACAACAGCATCGCCCAAGGAGATTTGAACGGTAAATTGGCTTCGAGGAGGTTCAATAAATCTTAATTGAATTATATTGTCAGCTTCTCTTGCCTTTATTTCCGCTGTATCAGATTCAAGCACAACGTTTAATCCTATACCAGGAGGCAGATATTCATCTCTACCCATAGGAATAACTTGTACAAGTACATCTGTTTTGTCTTCTGCCTCTGGCTGAATAGTAACAACCAAAGCAATTGATTTCTTATTTAGCAGTAATCCTAAATCAATTTGTTTAGTTCTACTTATGGGTGGATGTTTTTTTCTGATTCTAGTTTTGCCTAGAGCTAGTTGCTCTCTTCTAGAAGCTAATACTTGTTCAGTGGGTTGCCAATCTTTTTGGAAGATTCCCTCAAGCCACTGACTAAGCTTAATTTTATTTATATTTTCTTGTAATAAGGCTGGTAATTCTTCTAACGGACGTAGTTGTGAACGCTGAACTTTTTCAGTTGTCGCTTGCTCTACAAACCCCAGTAATTTCGCTTCTGTAGCTATCTCTTCTATTTCAACAGCAATACAGTAAGTACTTTCAAACCAAACCTCTGCTGGAATGTGAATAAATTCTTCACCTGAAAATACAGGTCTACATTCTATCTTTCCGTAATTATTTATTTCCAAGTCCGCTGTATCCATAAGGGTTTGCGATACACAATCCCAACTATTACTTGCTTCTAAATCTGTTTCAAATCCTAGATTCTGTAGGTATAAATTTACTGCATATACTGCTAATGTATTGCGATAGATTTGTTCACCTTTTTGAAAATTATCTTGATAGCGTTGAAATTTTTCTGCTATTAATAGAGCTTCTGGTGATAGCGTTGCTCTTATACCAAAAGAGGAGTTAGTATTAATCATAACTAATTAGTATTTTGTGTAAGGTTAATTTTAAATATTTTCTTTAATATAAGACCTATATCTATTGATACAACGTTTATGAAAAGTAAATAAAGTTTGAGGTGGTACATCAAACTGGTCTGCAATATTTTTCATTTTATATCCATCATGCAATAGAAGTACAACTGCTCTAAAGTTAACTTCTGGCTTATCTTGGATATGTTCGCTTTTAAATACGCCCGTATCGTCTTGCTTAATAAGATTTATAATTTTTTCGGATAATGAAAATCCTGGTTTGGAATCTGGCATATTTGTATAATCATTATCATCATTTACGTTATTTTCAATGAGTGGTAAGTTTGGCGATATCTTTTTGTAGTTATCATGAGCTTTTAAAAAAAGATTTCTCGAAGATCCATTAAGCCAAGCCATAAAATCGCTGTTGCTTGAATTATTTGTTATTTTCCTTTTATCAGCATCAAATTCAATTACTTTTTTACAAATAAAACGCCATACCTGCATTTCGTATTCATGAACAATATCTGAATAAAAACCTGATTGGCGGTAATTCAAATAAGGGCGACTTATCTTACCAGAAAGTTGAATTGCGTAAAATAATTGCTGACAAGCTGATAAGTACTCTTTACTCGGTGGTGGATAAAGTGGTTCTTCTTGTTTTACAAGTGCTGTTCCAATTGTTTTAGCATTGTTAGCCAATTCATCAATTTGTTCATAAACTGCCTTTCTTAATAAATCATCTGTAGAAACCTGTGAAAGGAATTTTTGCAGTTCGATTTCATCATGTACATCAGATGCTTTATCCAAAAGTACCTGACATACCTGATGATAAATTTTTTCCTGAACAGCAGGAATCCGCTTTCTAATCTCACGAATTTTATTGTGAGACTGCAAAAATTTACTGATTAGAGATTCTAACTCCATTGGGAAGGCTCTTGTTTACAAGACGCTATATCTACATCATTCCGGTAATTAGACACAGAATTATGTAAACAATAATTAAGATATATTAAGTAAAACTTTACATAAAAACTAACTGTATCCGGGGAAGAAATTGGTAACGCCTTCTATGAGGAGAATATCTTCATGAGTAAGATTTTAATTTATAAGTCAGGCTCATGAAGATTTAGTTGATGGTGGTTAAGAAAATTTCAGCATCAGAAGGAGAAAAAATCTCATGAAAAAGTTAGCTTTAGTTATATTGCCTGCTCTGGGTGTGATTGTCAGTTCTGCAACTTTAGCTTATGCCAGAGTTTACGGACCCGTCATTCGCGTTGAATACGGCACAACTCGTATAGGTTCAGATATTCGTCCAGGTTTTCCTGCAAGCTTTAGTAGCTGTATGGATAATTGCGCTAATGATCCTCAATGTAGGGCGTTTACGTGGGTTACTGCAAACAATCAAGCTCCTAATTATGATAACAAACAGCCTCTATGTTGGCTTAAAAACTCTGTGCCTGGTAAAAGAAGAGACCGAGGAATGATTAGCGGAGTTAAGTTGTAATATTGATTGGTACTGCGATCGCCACTCTTGATAGATTGCGTAAAGATTCTGTTTAACTGAATAATTCTGGGAATAGTGCCCAAAATTATTTCAATATTAGTTTTCAGAAAAACTTTACATAAAGACTAGCTGCATCTGAAGAAGAAATTAGTAACAGCTTCTAAAGATTGTCATTTAGGTATCAACGATAAATTTTCATACATCGTCATCAAATTTCTTTGTTTTTGCAAACATGAACACAACAAAGTCTAATTTTGTCAAGCTTTTTTCTTTGCTCTCTACAACAGTTTTAGGTAGTTTTATTATTGGAAATCTACAGCCTATCAAGCAAGCTGAAGCAAAAGAAATACGTGGTACATATTCTTTTAATGCTTATAACTTCCGAAATCGTTATATTCGTCATAGAGATTTTCGAGGATATATTGAAGTTCCTAATGATACATTAGGTAGAAAAGATGCTACTTTTCGCGTTCGAGATGGATTAGCAAATTCAAACTGCACATCATTTGAATCAGTGAATTTTCCAGGGCATTTTTTACGACATCAGAACTGGAGAATTAAACTATCTGAAAATGATGGTAGCGAACTATTCCAGAAAGATTCTACTTTTTGTCAGAGAGCAGGGATTGCAGGTAAAGGAATGTCTTTTGAATCCTTTAATTATCCTTCTCGTTACATCAGACATAAAAATTTTGAACTTTGGCTAGATAAATCCGATGGCAGCGATCTATTTTTAAAAGATGCTACCTTCATTCCTCAAAATGGTCTTAATTGAGTTTTGATTATATAATAGGTGATTTTCTAGTGGGAAGAGAGTAGTTTGTTTGCGAGTATTAATAGTTAATAAACTACTCTCTTCTCTAGCATTGTTTACAAATTAGATAGTAAGTAAGGAATAAATACATAGTTCCAACTAATAGCACTGAGAATTATGTAAATAAGAATAAATGAATGTTAAACATTTCTTAACATAAAAACTAAATTCACCCCAGGAATAAAGATTTAGTTGAAGGAATAAAACAGTTTTAATCCTTGGTTCATTTGGGTATCACTATTTTTCAGGAGTATTCATGAATAAAGCATTCTTGTCAGCTTTACCTTTAGGATTTTTATTTTCTTTGTTAATTCAAAAGCCAAGTCATGCAGAGTTGAGAATTTGTAATAGAGACACTGGCTCTAGAGGAATAAATGTAGCAGTTGCTTTTCACAATAGAAAACCACCTGGTAAGGCATATATTTTTCCAATAGTAAAAGGCTGGTTTGAAGTCAAACCTAATAACTGTAGTTTCGTTTTAGGAAAAGGTGAAAATGTAGAGGATATCGTTTATATTTATGCCATAAGTCATGACAAAAGAAAAGAATGGAGAGGAAATAAATTTTTCTGTATACATTCTAATAATCGCTTTACTGTTACTGGTTCAACAATAAACAACCCTCCTGACAATAATGATGTGAGAGATTGCCTCAAACAAGGTGGTAATAAGTTAGTAAAATTTATACGTTTTCAAGTCAATAAGGATGGGGATACTATTAACGTGACTTAAACAAAAATCAAGCCCAAACAAAGCCCAAACTGGCTTTATAAGCAACAA
>ERZ1740072.478-NODE-478-length-16180-cov-8.082047_pt1 | contig 16180 bp, 10 predicted proteins | sample MGYA00581733_ERZ1740072 | MGnify/ENA primary metagenome ERZ1740072 (study PRJEB43018, sample SAMN04849741) | marine metagenome | isolation source: floating plastic debris | place: Pacific Ocean | collected 2008-08-30 | study: EMG produced TPA metagenomics assembly...
GCTCCCAAGTTTGGCACTGACCTAGGCTTGTCCATGATAATTTTTTGAAATATTTAGACAATGGTTATCTATATACATATTCGATGTACATTTACTATGTACATTATCTATCAACACTATCGATGATAATTATGTAGGATGCAAGTATGGTAGGCCTACTTGAGGAAGAGCTACTGGTTCTTTGGCTGTTGTTTTGCTCCGTGAGACAATTACCCCGTTCCTGGCAGACATTATCAGTTCCGCTCTTGTTATCGCTGCCTATAATCACATCATCAAAACAAGACCACAATAAACTGCATATAACAGTATGCGGCCATGTTATTTTTTGCTGCATTTCCTCTATTTTTACCTTCATTCCTTTCCATTTATAGATATCCTTGGGAAAGATGAGCTTGCCAACTTTTTCTGATGTAATACACCTGCTTGGAGCCACGTGGCATGTTCGCAAGAATTCCTCATGATTCTAGTACTACGAGTGAGTCAAATACTCAGTGGCATTTTGTTTGGGTTGGCATATCTGGTTGCTTTTTTTTACCCGCAGAGTAAAAGATGGTTGCCGTTCAGTCAAAGGTAGATTCCATTACTACTGAAACTGAAATTTATCATCTTTTTCCCTAAGTGACCTTTTCGCTTATATTGACTCATAATTTAGAAGAATCCGGCGATGGGCATCAATTTACTGACAAAAAACACAGCAAAAAAGGGGAGAATGGCTAAACAGTGGTAGCATGTCATATCCATAGGCATATAAGCTTGTTCTACGCCTATGGATATATCCAAACACCAATGCTATGTTACAGATCCAAATGGTTTAAAAAATTCACAACTCTTCCTATTTTGCGTCATATAATATCCTGTGTTGAGCCAGGATTATACAGATATGATGTCAGGAGATACTTAAATAAACTCCCCCACATCCAAATATCTAATTACATTATTATAATTCAAAATTTAAACATAACATAAAGTACATCTATCTATGCGAGTTGTGGGCGTCTACTGTCAAATCCATAGCCAGATAGGTATCAGTTTCACACATCATTTTTGTCGTCCTTTGAGTCATTTTCATATCCTGTTTCTCAACTTTTACCAGTCTGATATGTAGAAATCATTTGTAACATAAATATTAATTATTGGCAATGGTTAAATTAAAACAAAATCATTATTTTTATTAATTAAAACATCTTCGACACAACTAATCTGCTATAAAGGTGTGGAAATGATGATAGTCAAAAATACACATGTAATCAAGTACTCACATATGATGCCCAAATCAAAGCCAATACTAATGATGTCCAAGTCAATCCAAACGCAATTTATCACGCTCACTATTGAGCCATAAGGTCAGATAGATCATTGCCTGCTACCACTGGTATGTATTTTTTTTCTCTTTGCGTAGGCAACAATTCGAAGTTGTCAATCCATGGCAAGGTCAACAGATAACGCTGTCTACATTTTATCACTAATGAAGTCTGAGATTGTGTAAAATATTTATAATATTTGTAATACCCATTTTACATCTGCACATCGCATGCTTGAGTCCTTAAAACAACAACATGGATAAAAAAAACAAGATTGTAAAGCTCAAATCTAAAATTTTACAAGTTTAAAGCACATTGTAGTAATGAAGATTGATTTCAAAACTTCCTTGAACACGCCTTTTGCAGTAACTGGATGCAGAAGCAGAAAGCTCTATGATTGTCTTATATGTATAAACAAGCTCATAAAAGAGGGAAGACCCGCAAATCAGATGAAAAACTGTTGATAGCTATATTTACACAACGGTAAGTCCCACTATTGAGAGCGTTTCATTGTATTACAGCTTGATTGTATTTTAGCTTATCATAAAAATTCCAGAGTGTGAGAATTTTTTGCGACCTCGGCAGACAGCATCAATAGTTCCCCTGACTTGTGAGGTGTGAACATCAGAAAAAAACAGTTGCTCAGGGTAGAAATAAGCTGCGGGTGTTCTTGTTGGTGTTGAATGCTGCTTAATTGCTCTTTCAACAAGTCAAAATATAGCAACACCCTTTTAATGTTGAAACAATGCAAAGAAAGTTTAGAATGTGACTTTCTATTCAAATGGTAACTACAAATTTGGGTGGGCCATGGGTCATGGTGCATTGTGTGTATGCTGCTAAGAATACTTGGTAAAACATTGTGTACACGCTGTTGCTAGGCATGCACATTCCAATGCCCAAGTCTCTTGTTCCCGCCCTGAGTTTGAATGCTAGGCGTTTAAACAAGCGATTACATAAGTGAATTTGAGATTGTATTATTTTATTCATCCGGATCGCACATTTACACCAAGTGGCTTCTATGCTAGGCATGCCGATCTATGTTGATACAGGGCGTTGGGTTGTAAAACTGTACATTCCACAAGATCAAATGGAGGGTAGCCTCATGACAAGGCCACTCGGTAAAGCTAATAATCTGACCACTTCACATCCAGATTTACATAACATAGGAAGATTCTCTGGTCGAGCTGAGGTCTAACAACCATACACAAAGCCATTGGTATTTCATTCAGTGTCAGCCAAAGGCTAGCATTTCATTTTCTGCATACTTTTTACTAAATAAAAGCCATAATTTCCATAGATGTTGATCTGGGGGCAAATTCCCAGACATAAATGATTTTTTATTCCTATTTAAAGTGCAGTAATTATTGGGGTTGTGGTTTCTTAGTGTTAGTTAGAGGTCTGATACAGCATTGACAGTAAATACTATTCAATTCCGATATCTGAAATTCATGGATGCCCTTAGGCTCTCAGCTTTGACTAAAAGAAATTTTGTTTCCTGTAGTTGAATATATAGGGTTAAGCTAGCATGGGACAGGCTAGGGTTAAGCAACACTTGGTGCACTATGTTCATAGAATTCAATGTTTTGATCATGCTCCTGTATCCCTTAAAAGGCTCCTACCACCTAGCAATACCAGCTGTGTCTATCTCTTGACCTACAAAAACTCCTCATGCTGGATATTCACCTCATACCAATATAAGGATTGAGGATCAGCACACCCAGCTTGTGTGGGCCCCCTGTGCAAGCTGCTGCCTTCGAGATTAGACTAATGGCTTATTGAGTGGCTTGCTTGCCAAGGGGCATCGCACGATATACGACTTTAGATAACGCCTGTTAATGTATTGAACAAGTCCGGGACTTCGCCTACATTGCCATTTTGTCCCGAGATCTAAATCCAGCATCTCCGTTTTCCAGCATGGACATGCACAGTCATAACAATAAATACCTGCCACCATCTACACAACATGCCATCAAGTGGCAGGTTTGAGGATGTTGTGACATTTGTGGACATTATGTGTCCAAATCAGGACCTTCTATGTCCATAGTTTCCACATCCTTTTCGCTGCAGTCTGATTGATTTAGTTGCACGGAAATGTTGCGTATTTGCGGTCAGTGAGGTGGTCAGATTTAGGATTTGGTTGCATTCAGGATCCAGCCGCAGCTGGCACCGATTGACCAACAAGTCATTCTGAAGGTATATGATGGTCTGCACATCTATATTACCAGTCTGTCAGCTGTTCCCGCTGCTGGTGAAAGCTTCAGTCAAATCGAAAAAATGTAAAATGTTTTGATTTGGTGTAGTGTCTGCAGAAGACTCAGTAACAATTTTGACGCTGTTACATAATTGTGTCTGGCATTCTTTACATGGTTGTAGTGATGTCAGTCCAGGGTTTACTGTGATTACGGCCTGTCTGTCTGGCAGTGCCTATGGGAGATCCTGGTCTTGTTCTACCATACTCCTACATACTGACAGCTTGCTGTACATGCGTTACATGTAAGTCCGTTGCTGGAATGTTTGAACGCTACATAGCTTTGCAGATAAAATCTGCTCTTCCTTTTGAAGACTCACGATTTTCTAAGAACTAGGGAGCATGGAGAGAGCTTCTCCAAGTAAAACATGTCTTCTTCAAACCTGTAGTTGGTTGGAACTCGGATTTGCACACGAGAGGCTTAATTTTGAACTTTCTCCACCAGGCCATTTGTGCTTTCAGGGCTCACCAAAGTGTAGGATTACTAACAGCTAATTAAAAGCGATCACTTAGTCTGGTGTGTTCTGTCAGATTGATGTGGTAACATCCAATGGGAAGGTGGTGTCCTAGCTGTAAGGTCGATGAAACAACCGAGCAAAGCTGTGGTTTTAGCCACCACATACCACACTCATAGCACCACCGAGTTCTAATAACCAAGGCTTGTTTTTGACCTCTTATTATGGACTGTTATTGTGGTAGGATATTTAGACATGGTGCGAAGTTATCAATCATCCAGCTGGTTATGTTCTTGTTAACACTATAATATCCGCAAAAAGATTTTATTTGCGCGATTATGATGCCCAGTTTGTCCGCTAAATTTAGCATTTTTAAAGTGTTTGTTGAAATATTTTAGCTTTAGTTGCTGCTTTGAGATTTGCCTGGTGTATCTTACTCTTACCAATGACTTACTATATTGTATGTGGAAAGCAGTTTTTTGGAGTTGAGCCCAATACAGCGTACTAGATTGCTATAAACTATGATGTGATACAACCTCAGCTTGTAAGAGCCAAGAATCAATGATGTTTGATGTTAGGAAAACCATTTTGCAACTTATCAGTTGTTGTTGGCCGCTAATCCTGTCTCCGACACTTTCCAGAATAAATACAACGCATGCACTCTAGCTGTAATCACCCTGTATCCTTTCCACAATATTTGATACACTGTTGGTCGTCAAAGTGCTCTAGTGAAACCAGGAATTAAACTCTTTTTTACTCCTTGGTAGGGCTAGATGCATTGCAATTGAACTCAAAGTTGTGTGATCATGTTTTGGCTGCTATCAGAGAAAAAAGCACCATTGGTGACACAAGGGATTAGTGGTGGCTGGCTGGGGTCTGTTTTGTGAGTGACGTAACGCCATATAAGGTCTTGTTTACAGTGAATTCAGTTAATCTCGTGGCCACAACCTTTAGATTAAGTTTGAAATGTGGTTCTCCTTTCCAGATCCTGCCTCTTTGATTTGTTCATTCGGTGGTGGAATATCTGGAAATTTACCAAATAAGAGTTCTGATTTGATATCACTAGTACCAGAATGGACTCTCATAGTTACGGTCAACTGTTGGACACAGGGATAGAGACAATGAAATGTTAGAAAACTGCCATGTTAAACATGGTGGGTGGATGCGGCTCAACACAGCACCCATACTCTACATCATGATGACCAAGCCTGGCCCATTTGTTCAACTTTTTTTTATCTGGGCTCAGACCGCTATTATCATATCAGGTAATGCAGAGAATAATAATGAATGGAAATAAATAAAGCATTGACATGTAACAGCTGGCCATTCAGTTAGTCTGGGTCAACACGGGTCAAAGTTGTGCTGGCAAGTGTGTTTAGGGGGCCTCAGCGTCATGTGGTCATGTGACCGGAACCATAGATAGAGCAGCCTTATACTCTCACATAGCGTACTGATAACAGTCACCACTATAATGATCCTGTGCTAGTGATACAAGCCATTACATAATCTCACTGTCGTGCCAGCCTACTCCTAGCTCTACGCTATCAGATATGTCACTGGACCCAGGCCAAACCACCACAAGGACGAGTTAATCCTTGCCTCAAGTTATATACCAGAGTCAAGCTGTCAAACATCCGCCAAAACATTGTACTGGATACCGTTGACCATACTGATTCCGGGACTTACAAATACATATAGCATGTAGGTTTAGGCAGCACAGAGTAGAAATATTTTGGCATTGGTTATTCTTGCATACCAGTTGTCTGAAGAATGGGTTTTACATCACATACCTGTCAGTTAATTCACGTAGTGAGTGAATTTTTCTGGTCATATAATCGTCTTCTAAGTGCGTCATCATAAGGTAATTGTGAAGGAATTAGGTAGATGTTTATGATACTATCTATCTCAAGAAATGCAAGTTGACTCATGCTGCTTCAATATGACTGAATGCCAAAACCTTGAAACTGAAGTACTCTAAAATGATGAACATGCTTTGAATTCCATTGTATTTTCCCCATAGACATTGGGAAAGGACATTCAAGGGTTGAAAATGACCACAGCCGTGAAACTGTTTGATTTTTCAGTAATCCTTCGATAAGGATGATCTATCAGAAACAAAATTATTGCAAACCCCAGTTCAACCGACTTTGTTGAGACAGAAGAAGTGTTTGGTGTCTTGCAATAGTCAAAAACGGGGTATATTAGAGGAAATGTTACTTCCGAATGTTAATGGCAATGTAGTGTGGCTAAATGACTTCGTGATTTGAAAAGATAACATATAATAATTGCTGATTCTTGCAATAAACAGTATAATATCAAAATAATGAAACGCTGAATTATTTCGGTCAGCATTTTGTGAATGAATTCATCAGTTGTCTGTCCAACACACCTCCACTCAACTCTAATTATCTTAGCATAACAATTATCAGATCCTCAAATCCTACATAATCACTTCGAAGCTCATTAGCCCCGCGCCAATCAAGATTTTAGAGGCCAATCTAACTGCATGCGGAGGATGTGATGCCATATATCAAAACGTAGTAAAAAATGCTAAGATGTTTATCTTCTCTGGTATAATCACTCAATAAAGTTTTATATGCAACAAGTCTGCTGATTGCTATTCCTGTTAAGATCGAGGATTATTGTGCATCATCGAGGCCCAAAATTGCTTAACATCTATTATGGATTATACTTATAAGGTGCAAGAACATAAAAATGCTCTTTTGTAAGAAATGAGGGAAATGCTATGACGTAAACAGGGCAGGTTGTTTGCATAACAAAAGCATCAATAATAAAGGAAACAATGCTGAAATCAAGTTGCTGGTCCGATATCAGTTTGTCAGTTTGGCATCCTACGCAGCTTTGCAGCTCAGCCCTCTTATCTTTTCCCCACTCCGTATGTTTGTGTTAATTCAGGAGGCTATAGCATTTTGGTAGAGACAACTTCTGCTGCTCGACATCTTGCATCACTAACCCAGACTATTAGATAATGAATGGACCCACCCATCAGCTTGAAGTGTTCGGCACTGATCTGCGCCAGTACATGCTCGTGGCACACACACCTCAACATTGGTCCTCCGTTTGGTAATAGAGTGTCAAGCTGGTTGAATATAGGGATTCACAAGAGTTGAGGTGGCTCTTAAACTGTTGCGATAATTAATACATGCTGAGGAAACCATCTCCTGAACAAGATATTCTTATCTACCATCTAACATACCTGCCCTACCCTCTGTAATTTAAACCTTTGTAATCCGTGAATTGATTATGTTATTTTCTGCAATACAGCCTATTGTACTTGAGATTGTTTGAGAGGTTACTCCTTGTCCAAACTAGTCATTTACACTTCCAATTATAGGTGTGCGCTGGAATTATTGCTGCTGAGAAGTCAGTTAATCCACTCAATATCTGGGTAACACCATTGGTAATGCTGAATCATGCTGTGGCCAGGTGCCTTTTACTTTCTTATGCACCTTGTACTTAATGCGGTTGAGTTGCTATGTACTCGCTGCTGGGCTAGGTGAACAGTCATGTTGGAGTTAATTTTACTTCCTGTCTTGTTGCCCGAATTTGTGAAAGTTTCAACTTGAAGTTTTCGGAAAAACGGTGCCTTATGGTATGCCAATTGGCAGCGGCATTCATATCACTGCAGAATCTTTCATGGAAAGGCGGCCTAACCCAACAAAATACTTCACTTCATTATTACCAGTAAAATTATGCATTGTATACCAGTATTACTCGGAAAGAATTCATTGTGATTTCTCATTCAGGGAAGCCCACACAAGAAATGTTTTCCGGTTTAGACACAGAGGATACAAGTGGTAGCTTTGCTAGCGGTACCGCCGATGAAATGTGGTGTTGCATAATAACTCGTCTGTACCCAGTGCTTACCGCTTACGGTATAGTACACTGTTGGTATCAAGGCCATTGGTTGAAACAAATGTTGAACCAGAAAAAGTTTTTTCTATTTGCCAGTCATCTTTCTGACTGGTCCAACTCCAACGCACCAGTTTACTCTGTCTTGGCTGATACGTACATAGCCTTATGTTATTTTCCCAAAAGCTATAGCTCTCTGAAGTAGGGCTCCATATGCACGGTAAGGACAGGTGCAACCTCTGCACCATAAAACCATGCGGTGAGAGTGGGCTTTATCAACCATTTTCACAACATGTCTAATTATAGTTTGGACAAAAATATTGGTCATGATGGGGTATTGATCGCGCGAGTGTTGGATCGTTTTTGCTATCGATGTTACGGCGGCGGGGCTGTTCTGTCCTGAAATCAATGTTGGAAACTGGCAATTACTGGTACTGATGAAAAGCTGTTTCCTCTTTAAAGTTTGGTGCCTGGGTTGCCCAGATGTTCCACAAAGAAAGAGATAAGAAACAGCTTGTACTCTGATTGTCGGAAGTTGAGGTCGGGTTTCCTCCCAAAATACTACTTTCTATTATCTCTATTCCCAGAAGCCAAGTGACTGGCACTCCAATTGTCTTCCACCTTTTTCTGTGTCGAAATGTAAGCCTAAAATGGTGGGCTACCCACCAAATATCGTTTTCTCTGAAGTACCAGCGAGTTGACACTTCTGAACAAAAAATGGCTTTATGGTGTGGTTGCCGATAGTGGCGGAGTTGCATGGAATGAACCAACTGCTGGTTGATCAGCAGATATTTTGGTGGCACGCGGCCGTCTGATGTGCATTGCGGCAAGCTGCAAAAAAGTAAGCACCTTTCCCTCATCAATCATAATATTGATGCTCTGAATGGTTTATGACCTATATGGAATGAGCATTCCCTAATTAATGATAGAGATTTATTCCATTCGTCACCCAGTGATTGTCTATTTCTGCCCAATACTCTTCATCCACACCCTTGTTTTTCTTTTAGTAAGGTAACTGTAGGATGTAGTTGGCATTGTCACTGGCATTGATGAATCAGCCTGCCTCCTTTGTGCAATTATCAATATTATCACTTGGTACTTTGGGGCACCCATTTTGCATTCTGTTCCGGCATCCAAAATTTGAACAACCTCTCTGAAGCTTGGACGCGCTCACTTGTAAGCGTGTTATGCTTCTTGTTTGGAGTGATTTGGCTCTTTGCCGAGGCTCTCGAGATATCCTGCGGCTTTTTACTGGCTCCACGCAGTACTATAAACTCATGCAGTGATAGGGATATTTCTGAATATTATTGACCACCGTAAGTCTTACCTTAGGTTGGTTTTATGTGACAAGCATGTGCAATGTATTAATTTATAACACACCGGCATCAAAAAATGTTACACGTTACCAATGCCTACCTGATCATGGCTGATCATGGTTTACAAGTTTTGCCCATAGATGGAAATTGACAAGGTCACAGTTTTGTGATTGTAGTCAGACATTATATCACCCGTACTATCCTTTCCTGTTATCAGGTCTGGCCTGTAAAATGAGTCGCCCCTTCTCATTGTTTCATAAATTATCTAATATTTGAGAATGACGCTAAAGGTTTGTACTCGGAGCTTTACACAATCTCTCTGTTATCTTTCAGATATCATTCAACATTGTGGCCTACGTCTTCCATAAAAGTTCCCTTCAATTCTGGATTGCTGCCAATCACCCTTTGTACCATAACACGTGGTGAGTGGTGTGTCCGGAGTTCTGTCAGTTTGCAATCATGAAATCATGCTGTAACATTTTCACTGCTATCTGCTCTGATTAGAGCTTGTCACATGTTAGCAGTCATAAGATTGCATGCATTTGTTGGTATGGTGGATGGTCAAGAGTATGTCGGAAGTCTGGACAACTTTCTTCAGAGTCCAGACATGTATCTGCCGACCATCTGTCTACCATAGTGCTCCACTACCGTTGGTAGCATGCCTTAGGTGGCGTCTGCTAGCAGGCCGCCTGCATCTCCCCGATATTCGAGGAAGTCTTCTCGACCAACTAATTCTATTTTCAACCTACACAGACCAGCATTGCACAGAAGTGTATTATGTATAATACGATTGAATCATCGCAGGGGTTGGAATCTAGATACATGTACAATTTTCAGTGCAATGAAGGTGCTGGCTGAAGCTCCTGCACCTACCATCATCCTGTCTTGTTTGTTTGCATGATTTTAATTGGTTGCGTCCTACGCACGCATCTGATGCCCCTCAGTCTGCCATTGCCATAACCTGTGAGGAGAAAGTGGCATCATGTTGGCATCCTAGCGTGATGCAGTTAGCATACGCCATGAATACTGTTGTCTCATTGACTGGAGACACCTTTTTAAGGGATATTGCAAAAATAACCCACTCTGAGCATCGTTGCTGAAACTTTTCATGCACGGAGCATCTGCAAAACCAGTTTTTTGAAAGGAAGGGGTTGAAAACTGGGTACAGAGGATGCATGTAGAGAGCAACCAGTGCTACAAACCTGAGCCAACGCCCTTTTTAGCTCACGATATTGCACATCCACTGGTCACTTTATCAGTCGGAAATAATTATGCCTTATACATGAGTCGCTGTCCCTTTTGCTTGTAAATGGCTGTCACTATTATGAGTAGATAATAAAACGGTTGTGATTCATACAGGGTGTTGAATTTTACTGTGGCCACCCTGCTTATCCTTTCAGGTTCCGCCATTATGTAATAGGGAGGGACTATATGGGTTTAGTATTGCTTCCGCCATGTTTGCTCAAGTAATCCATTCATCACGGATTTAAATGATGGACCATGGAAATCAAAAGTGCGAAAGCCATGTACAACAGTGCGAACAGCATGTAAGTACCAGTATCAAATGATGATTTGATAAACAGCACAGTGAACATTATATTGTAGGCAACTACACCCATGTGGAAGTAGGGTTGTCCATGAAAACATGTAAAATGCAGTTGATTGTCATCTAAATTGGTTGTGCTACACTGTTGTGTAACTCTGACCATCTATCATCATTGGGATTGCAAGTGAGCAGAATCTCTTCTTCGATAGTGCAGCTGGCATAGCTGCCATTATAACAGGATTACATCATTGGCCAAATTCTCAGATGATGCTTCGATGTTGAGATTAGCAATGTCCACGATGACATGTACCACAAATAAATTTGTTATTACTCAAGAAATCAATGTACAGTTTTGCCATGTCATCGTGTCACGTTGAGCCTCAGGGCAGTGTCGATTTATCTGAGGCATTCCAAAGTCTGATTTTTGAAACATTTGCTTATATCACATGACCATAATATTTGATCATGTGACTGTTGCCAAGGAGCATTGGCAACCAGCAGACTGCATTTTCTAAAACTACAAAATTATAGAGTTAAGGTTAGGGCTTTGATGTATGCTGACAAGCAGCGGCTGTTTTGTTGTGTGGCCTTGTTGTGACCCTCACAGGCTCTTTGTAGTAATCAATCAGAATTTTCCGGCCCTTCTCATGGTGCCTTCAGGTCCGCTTTCGGTGTGGGAGTTGAGTATTTGATCTGCTGAACTTAGGCCCTCAAAAATTATCAAGTCCGGTTTTCCATTGCTATCAATGATGTCATAAACACACGGGCTATGTTCTGATCCTCTGTTCATGGTATCGGATGTACAATGATTTTTATGACTAATGAGTTATGGCAATGGCTAAAACAATACTGACACTTTGCCTTTTGGTAATCTCATTATTAAATGTGAGAATTACCGTTTACGGAATTGCTCGTGTCCACTTCGTGCTCATGTCTCTAGCTTGTACGACCTTCCACCCCTCGCTGTCCATGTGACTATTTTTCCTTATCAGTGTTTACACATCTATTGATAATCTCAGTCATTAACTATGCCTCTGTTGCACTGTACTGGTACTGGCGATTTTATATCACGTGGGATCAGTTTAAACAATCCTTGTAACAAAAGATTTAGGAATTGTAGGAATGTGAAGAATGGGTTCTCATCTATCTCTAAGCACAGTTAATCTGGGTCGTGGGAAATCGGTCTCAGTTAACATAACAGGAAGAATAAAATAGCAAGAATTCTGTGAAATCATGCGCAGTCATTGCACCGGTGTAAAGCAGTATGTCGCTGGGTTTAAACATTGTGTGTACAGCTGGAGTAGTTTGAAATCTATGCGGCAAAACATTATTGGAAAACTTTTTATTTTGTGTATTCTAGTGGAGAGCCTGCTATTCCAGACATATAGCTATATTGTTGCCAAAATGCAGTTGTACGTGAAACTAATGAATAAAAATGCCAAGCCCAGGTCAACAGGTTAAAGATTCAATTGCCTTAAGGCAGCAACACACTTGTAGCACGTTTTAGGGCCGTGGAAAAGAAACAAAAGGAAAGAATGTTCAAGTTAACAAGGTAACCCGAGGCATAGGTCATAGACAATAACGCAATTATTGTTGTAATTATAATTAATACAGAAACAAAAGGGTAGTGTTTGGTCTAGATATTATTTTTAGAAGTTTTGAACCCTGGTACTCTAAACATGCTAATTTCGTTCAGGTATGATTGAACGTAACATTCCAATATGGATTATGCTGTGGTTATGCACCGAAATTAAGCTCAAGCTTTCTGTTATGAAATGCTGCCGGTAGCCAGGCAGCATCGATACAAGGTGTTATGTGACCATATTTCAATCAAGATCAAGCTTATTTGCATTCAGGTAAACATTGATCAGGCGATTTATTAATCAATCACAGCTACCTGCTAGCACTGTCCTTGTATCGATAGGAATATTGATTAATTAACAGACACAATGATGTCATAGACTGCTTACTTGGAAACAAGGTGAAATATTCATCATTGCTACAGATTCCAGCATAAATTAAGCAGAATTCGGCTTCAAATTTGTATATTCTTAGCCTGTTGACCCCGGATCTGAACAGAATTGGGTGTATGGCAGAATTTCAGTTGATCTGATTTAGTACCTGGCATGCTATGGCCCACCTTTCTCTATGATGCAATAGTACAGCACTGGATTTGTGCCATCTGTATTCCCACTGTTTCATCCAAAATAGCCTACCTTTAATTTTTCATCCTATCAACCCAAAACAAGGTTGAGATATTTGACCTAGGTCATAATTACCATTTTTCACAAATAAACCTGCCCTGACAACATCTTCATATTAGATATAACACCATGTTCTGGTTCTCTGGATTTTCACAGGATAATTGATTTGCCTCCCACAGAAAATTTGTGTTCCACGCTTCTGCCCAAATCAATCTGCGGTCATGGATGGTTATGTTCCGGCAGGAATTTAAATAACTTTTACTTGGTCTGACCTTTTGCCATGCGCTCGTCGTAAGTGGAACTTTCTATGACGTCACTTTAATAAGCAAACTCTTCACCAACGAGTCTTTGGTTGGCTACAATACGCCAAGGCACGATCCCGGATTAAAATACGTTTAAGCGCTGAACTCTACAGACAGCCACATGTAATGCTATCAACTTAAAAGTTGAGAATGATGATGTCATTGGTACATGGAAAGGCGGCCGCGCGTCTGTGAGAGTTTTTCTTTTACAAAGGATTGTTGGCTTATGAAGGGCAGGGCATGAAAACACTAATCAAGAATAATCCCTTCTACATCTAGATATGCTGAGTTTGTGATGAAGATTAATGGGTGGTTGGGTGAACTGGTAAAATGAAAATATGCGACCTAGTGCTGAGCTTTCTCTTTTTGAGTTATTTCCCATCATAGTGTTTACTCTCTCCAATGGGTTTCATAACAGATAGTTAGCACTGTTGGTGACTTTCCATCCGTTGTGCATGTTGCAAAAGTTTGTTGGGCTCGTTCTTGGTGTTTGTCACATTGAAATAGTGAGAAAAATACATCTGTCAATGATTTCATTATTTTTCTCCTAAATATTTGCATTATTTTTGCATTCTATTTTCAGGCATGTTTATTGTTGAATGGAAGTTAGCAGAATTTATGCTGCATGATTCCTGGACCCGCCACATGCCATCCACTGCTAAGAATTAAACTTTCTCACCACGTTCTACTAGTTGACGACCTCCAGAGGCCTTGAGAATGTGATGAAATGTTTTGGTATTGACTCTGGCATACCGACTAGCAGTTCGAAGGATTTGGAACACAAAGCTGTGGTAATTATCTGGTTGCATTTGTGGCCAGTAGTTCCCCATTTTTGTATTGTGGTGATATCGCAGAGTAACATTCTTATGTGATATCACTGACCATACATCTCCACTGGTGATGAAAATATCAGTTACCAAAACAGATGGTTTTTTGAATATTAAAATTATTATCTTTTTAGAGGTAGTTGAAAACATTTTATTGAGAGAGTTTAACTTCTGCAAGTACTGGTATTCCGGAAGTTGTAGTCTAAGCCAGTTTCATCAAGTGGTTTGGCCTGGATGATGAAATTTGAATTGAAAGTTTTTGATGCTATCTTGACCTGCATTTCTGTGATTTACCTTGGATTTGGTAACTGGGATGCGGTATTATGTAAGGCAAAATAATGGTAGCTAATCAAATGGAGCCATATGATATTTCTGTACAAGATGTACCCTTCGTTTCTGACCCTGTTATGTGCTGCCCTTGATATTCTCTGATTTGGTCTACATATCTCCAAAAATCAGCTGAGAATCCTATTGCATAACATTATTGTTGGTAAAACTCGTCGATGTTGACCCGGCCTTGTAGTACTTTTAACATAAACATTGCACCAAATGTTTGCTTTTCACAATTTCTTCGTAAATAATGGCATGAATGCAGGTTACTAGTAGAAACTGGATCATAACTCTCTAATCTGCAAACTTTGGAGTTTGAAATGTTGTGTAAATAGGACAATCACACCTTTCCCTTTTCAAACCTCACCCAATATCCCCTCGAGTCAATGCCCAAAGTATAAAACTCTTATTGTTGCTTCCTCCGTATCTTTGCATTTCTCAGCTTCAAAGTTTCGGCCCACATTGGTCACACGCTCCCCTGTTTACCGAGCTGGCCCATTGCCAGCTGCATGTGTCGCAGTCCAGTTTCATAAGCGCTCTTCATAAGCGGCCAACATACTCGTATCTCATGGCCTCCTTTCTCCCTTTTTAATTGTAGAGCACTTTTATTCTCGTCAGCTGATCAGGAGCGATGCATTGTATCTGTAATTGAAGAATCAGGAGATTACTAGTTTCACCACCCTGGTATTAAATAGATACTGCACTCATCACACCAAACTCCTTTGTTTATTTCTCAAGATTTCGCCACTAATTTCATCACTAATTACCCTAAATTGTTACCTGGTATGCTTTGGTCACTGGTATTTATTGGCGTTACTGCGCTGATAATAGATTAATAATTGCCCTGCTGCATGGATTAGCTGCCAAATGCATGTATTGACACGAGAAAATCCACGGCTTAATCCCTCTCATGTGCTGTTGACTATTGTATGGACTGTAACAGGGTGGGTGTCACTTTTCATGTGAAAGTGTCGTTGATCTGTCGTTTCCTGGCTTATTGATTATAGCTATGTGTGTGGTTTCAATGGCATGCTGCTGACAGGACCACCCATACTCTCCATCATGTGGGTCTGTAAATGTGTATCTCAGTATGATGCTAGCATTCTAGGACCATAACTCTGGTTTCTTGTATCTTTTACCTAACTGGATTAATCTGTGGTCTTCTTTATTTATGATGCACAGCAAAATCATACCTACTTGTACATTGTTGCTGTAATATCTAACACTCGCCATATAATATCTGCAACTATGCCTCTGTGATCCATGAATTTGGTTGGATGTGCTAAAGTATGTGCCAATATTCTACTGCATTGTGCAATAATGACATGCACTTTTGTCTATTTGTAGAGCGCTGTTGGTTTCCTATCTGCAATGCTATCGTAGTGGAGTTTGCCCCAGAGAAATATTTGCAGTTCTGGCAGTACTGACACACTTGATGTTACAATGGTGGGTCCAAAGTCCAGCAGCGTGGTATTGGACAGTGGGTATCAATGATCAAAGTTGAGATGCTTTTTCATATTAGCTCATATGAGGCGAGCCACGTCACTTCGAGTCATCAGTGTATAGTCACTGTCAGCGTAGGATGCAATGGTGCTGTGGGCTGATGGTGGTGCTGGCTGGCAGGCAGGCAGGAAACAAGCGGTGGATCAGTTATGAATAATTTGACCCTCATAATTAAAATATGTAATTGTTAAGCCTACAGTGTCTTTCCTAGAAATGGGTAGTACTTGGAAATGTGTTGCCAACAAGTTTTAAATGGAAAAAGGGCTTTAAAAGTT
>ERZ1740072.479-NODE-479-length-16176-cov-4.572793_pt1 | contig 16176 bp, 13 predicted proteins | sample MGYA00581733_ERZ1740072 | MGnify/ENA primary metagenome ERZ1740072 (study PRJEB43018, sample SAMN04849741) | marine metagenome | isolation source: floating plastic debris | place: Pacific Ocean | collected 2008-08-30 | study: EMG produced TPA metagenomics assembly...
ATCGAGGCGCGCTACGGCGTGGAAATAGAGGTGGTGGTCGCCGTGTGGGGGCTTGAGTGCGCTTATGGCGAGTTTCGCGGTAAGGACGACGTGGTGCAGAGTCTTGCGACGCTTGCCTTTGACGGGCGGCGGGGCAAATTCTTTGAAGGGCAGTTGGTGGCTGCGCTCAAGATCCTGCAGAACGGGGACACGAGCCCGCGCAAAATGACCGGATCCTGGGCCGGGGCGATGGGGCACACGCAGTTCATACCGACATCCTACGAGGCCTATGCTGTTGATTTTGACGGCGATGGGCGGCGCGACATCTGGTCGGAGGACCCGACGGATGCGCTGGCCTCGACTGCCGCGTATCTCAAGCGGTTCGGCTGGATCAGCGGGCGGCCCTGGGGTGTCGAGGTCATGCTGCCGGCGGCGTTCTACTATGGTCTGGCTAACCGCAAGACGCAGAAATCGCCTGCCGAGTGGGCAGCTCTGGGCGTGCGCGGCGTGGATGGCAAGGCGGTGCCGAATTACGGGGCCGGGTCGATCCTTTTGCCTGCGGGCGGGCGCGGAGTTGCGTTCATGGTGTTCAAGAACTTTGCCGTGATCGAGCGGTATAACGCGGCGGATGCCTATGTGATCGGCGTCGGGCATCTGAGCGACCGGATCAAGGGTGGCGCGCCACTGGTCGGCAACTGGCCCGAAGGCGAGCGGCCCTTGACCCTGCGCGAGCGCAAGGAGTTGCAGCGGCGCCTCACGCGGGCCGGGTACGACACGCAGGGCGTCGACGGCAAGGTGGGGCCGAACACGCTGGCGGCAGTGCGGGCCTATCAGAAGAGCAAGGGCCTGCCCGCGGACGGGTTTGCATCGCTGAGCCTTCTCAAGACGTTGCGTTGATCCCAGGGACGCCTTGCGGCGACGCGACCTGTGTTTGCTGACGAGGGGCGCTGCCCCGCGAGCTCCCCGTGGTATTTCTGGTCAGAAGAAACGCTAGCCGGGGCTCATGCCGCGGAGGCGTTCGCTGCGGCGGCGGAGGAGTTCGACTGTTGTGAGCAGGGCGATGGAGATCACCACCAGGATTGTCGCGACGGCGAGGATTGTCGGGCTGATCTGTTCGCGCAGGCCGATGAACATTTGCCACGGGAGCGTCTTTTGGCTGGCAGAACCGACGAAGAGGACGACGACGACCTCGTCAAAGCTGGTGATGAAGGCGAAGAGACCACCGGAGATGACGCCGGGCAGGATCAGGGGCATTTGCACGCGGAAGAAGGTGGTGACCGGCCCGGCGCCCATGTTGGCAGCGGCGCGGGTCAGCGAGCGGTCGAAGCCGACAAGGGTGGCCGTGACGGTGATGATGACAAACGGGATGCCGAGCACCGCATGGGCGAGGATGACCTTGACGTAGCCGACGAAGTTCTTGTCGAGGCCCAGTGTGCCCTCCATCCAGTTGCCCAAGGACGAGTAGAAGAAGAACATGCCCGTGGCGGAGATGATCAGGGGTACGATCATCGGTGAGATCAGGATGGCCATGATCGCGCGTTTGAACGGCACATGGGATTGGCTGAGGCCGATGGCGGCGAGCGTGCCGAGCGACACGGAGATGATCGTGGCCAGAGGCGCGATGATCAGCGAGTTTTGAAGGGCCAGTTGCCATTGGGGGTTGTTGAAGAAGTCGCGGTAATGCTTGAGCGAATAACCTTCGGGGTCCAGCCGCAGCATTTCGGGCGTGAAGGTGAAGAAGTCCTGCGCGTTGAACGACAGCGGCATGACGACCACGATGGGGGCCACGAGGAAGAAGAAGATCAGCCCGCAGATGACCCGAAAGCCGTAGTACCAGATGCGTTGGCCAAGTGTGGCGTATGGAGGCAGGCCCATGGTGACTTATCCCAGCTTCACGTTGTCGATGCCCACGATCTTGTCATAGGCCCAGTAGAGCACCAGCACGGCCACCAGCAGGATGGTCCCCAGAGCGGCGGCGAGGCCCCAGTTGAGCGATGACGAGATGTGGTAGGCGATGCGATTGGAGATGAACACGCCCTTGGTCCCGCCAACGATTTCGGGCGTGATGTAGTAGCCGATAGCGAGGATGAAGACGAGGATGCTGCCTGCGCCAATGCCCGGCACGGATTGCGGGAAATAGACGCGCCAGAACGCCGTCCAGTTGGTGGCGCCAAGGGATTTGGCGGCGCGCAGGTAGCTGGGCGGGATCGTCTGCATCACCGAGTACATGGGCAGGATCATGAAGGGCAGGAGGATGTGGGTCATGGCCACGATGGTGCCGAACTGGTTGTTGATCATGATCAGCCTGCCGTCGTCGGCCACAAGGCCGATCCAGACAAGGACATCGTTGATCACGCCTTGTTGTTGCAACATGACCTTCCATGCGGACGTGCGCACCAGCAGGGATGTCCAGAACGGCAGCAGCACCAGGATCAGCAGGACGTTGGCCTTGCGCATGGGCAGGTTCGCCAGCAGCCAGGCGATGGGGTAGCCCAGTGCGATGCATGAGATGGTGATCAGCAGCGACATCCAGATCGTGCGGCCAAAGAGCGTGATGTAGATCTGTTCATTCTCGGGGCGCAGTTCGACGCCAGCGGGTGTTTTCTGGAAGTCGACGGAGTTCAAGAAGTAGCCGGGCGTGTATTTGGGCGCGTAGAGCGTGAGGGTTTCCCAGATCTCAGGCTCCCCCCAACGTTCGTCAGCGTCGACAAAGGCATCCTTGATCGAGACGGGCGCAGTGGCCTGAGCGGCGGAATATGCGGCGTTCATCCCTGCGGGTGCGGTACCCGCTTCGGTGAGGTCCATGTACAGGGCGGTGAACAGGAAATCCTCGAGGTCGCGCTTGCCGATCTCGTCCCCCTCGGCGGCAAAGACGGCTTGCCACCGGGACCAGGCATTGGCGGTGCGCGGCAGTGTGTCGGCGTTCGCCTCGACCATGGCGGCCCAGTGCGCGGGCTCTTCCCAGGCCGGGTTCGCGTCAGTGATGGCGTCGGTGTAAGTGTCGGTATCGAACCTTCCAACGGCACGCCCAGTGCGGCGGAACATGGAACTCGCACCAGTCTGTTCGTAGTTCAGGCGCGAGCCGAGGCGGGTGTGCAGCTTTTGCTCTTCGGCGATGAAGAGGTCGATGTAGAGCGCGGTGAACACATCCTCGCCGGGGACGCCTTCCTGCTCGCCGGCGGTGAGCATCTGGATCGTGTCGGGCAGCGTGTTTACGACGATGTCATTCTCGACCGAGCGGAACAGCATGTTGCCGATGGGCACGATAAAGGTGATCAGCACAAAGAGCAGCAGTGGTGCGATCAGGCCCATAGCGCGCAGTTGCTGGCGGCGCAGGGCGCGGGCGAGGCTGCGTTTGAGCGGTGTGCCGTCTGCGGCGATCATTGCATCAGCCATGGATCAGACGCCCTCGACCACGATGATGGAGCTGTCGGCGGTGCGGTGGCGGATCTTCATGACTTCTTGGTATTCGGGATCGTTGTAAGCATCGAGTGCGGCCTGATAAGTGGGGAATTCGAACACCACGTGGCGGTTTTGCGGTGTGCCCTCCATGACGGTGGCTTGCCCGCCGCGGACGATGGGGACAGCGCCCAGACCAAGCAGGATCGGCGTATCCTTCTCGATATACTCCTTGTAGCCTTCGGGATCGTGCACCGTGATATGGCCGATGATGTAACCTTTGGGCATTGTCTTTCCCCTTGAGAGGCAAGGCGGGGTGAACCCCCGCCCTACCGAGGTTTTGAGATTTCGGGCGGGGATTTACCCCGCCGCATGTCGGCTTATTGCGCCAACCACGCCTGGAATTTGGCGTCGATGTCGTCGCGGTAGTCTGCCCAGAACTCGTAGTTGTAGAGGAACGTGTTCTTGGCATTTTCCGGGTCTGTCGGCATGTGCTGTGCCATGTCGATGCCCAGTGTCGCGTGCTGACCGACCAGCGGTGCAGACGACAAGCGCGCCGGGCCGTACGAGATGTACTTGGCCTGATCTGCCAGACGCTGCGTGTCTGTCGCGAACTTGACGAAGTCGCGCGCACGGGCCTCACGCTCGGGGCTCAGGCCGGTCGGGATGATCCAGCCGTCAAGGTCGAACACCTGCGCGTCCCAGAGCATGCCGATGGGCTGGCCCTGTTCCTCGATCGCGGCGAACAGGCGACCGTTATAGGTCGAGCCCATGATGACTTCGCCATCGGCCAGCAGCTGGGGCGTGTCGGCACCGGCAGACCACCAGATCACGTCGTCCTTGATCGTGTCGAGCTTGTCGAGGGCCTGTTGCTGGCCTTCTTCGGTGGCCAGAACGTCATACACGTCATCCTTGGCCACACCATCACAGAGCAGCGCCCATTCCATGTTGTTGATCGGACGCTTTTCGAGCGCGCGCTTGCCCGGATAGGCGTCGGTGTCAAAGACGGCGCAGACGGATGTCGGTGCAGTGTCGCCGACCAGGTCCGTGCGATAGCCGAAGGTCGTCGAATAGACGATCTGCGGGATAAAGCAGTCGGACACCAGCAGGTCACCAAAGTCGTCGGAGGCGGATGTGCCATCCGGCGCTGTCGCCAGGTCTTCGTCCGGGTCGATCTCGAGCGCGAGGCCTTCGTCACACAGACGGATCGCGTCAGCGGCCACCACATCGACGACGTCCCATGTGACGTTGCCCGCCTCGTTCATGGCGCGCAGTTTCGCCACGGCTTCGGCCGAGCTTTCGTCCCACACGGCTGTCACGCCGGGGTTCATCTCGAGATAGGGTGCCACATAGGCGTTCTGCTGGCTGGCTTGGTAGGCACCGCCCCAGCTGACCAGCGTCATGTCAGAGGCCATGTGGCCGTCGGCAAAGGCAGTGCCGGAGGCGACTGTCAGTGCGGTCGTGACCATCAGGGTCTTGGTGAGTTTCATGTGTTTCTCTCCCACTTTTTACGCCCGTTTGGGTTCATTGGAAGGCCGGGCCACGGGCGCAGCGCTTGGCCTTCTTCTTGCATGCTCAGGCGTCGAGCGCCCGGCAATCCTGTGGCAACCACCCGATCTCGATCTGCGCGCCCGGCGTCAGCCGGACCTGATCGGGGGCATTGCGTGTCTTGATCACGAAATCATCGTTCCCGGCGACGCGCAAACGCGTACGAAAAATGTCGCCCATATACACGAACTCGAGCACTTCGGCCTTGAGGCTGTGCACGTCGGGTTGCAGGCGCGACTTGTCCATTTCGACCCGTTCGGGCCGGATCGAGACGCGGGTGCGCTGGCCAACCTCGCTGACGTTGACTGGCATGGCGTCGATCACCTCACCGTCGTCCAGTGTCACCTCGCACCGGTCACCGTCAATCTTGGTGACTTTGCCCATCAGCGTGTTGTTCTCACCGATGAACTGCGCGACGAAACTGTTCTGCGGCTCTTCATAGAGCTCATCCGGCGGGGCCAGTTGCTGAATGCGGCCATCGTCGAACACGGCGACGCGGTCGGACATGGTCAGCGCCTCGGTCTGGTCGTGTGTCACGTAGACGGTGGTGATGCCCAGATCATGGGCCAGCCGGGTGATCTCGAACTGCAAGGTTTCGCGCAGTTGCTTGTCGAGCGCGCCCAGCGGTTCGTCCATCAGCACCAGTTCCGGCTCGAACACCAGCGCGCGCGACAACGCGATGCGCTGTTGCTGACCGCCCGAAAGCTGCGCGGGCCGCCGCCCGGCAAAATCCTGCATCTGCACCATGCCGAGGGCCCGCATGATCTTTTCCTCACGCTCGGCCTTGCCCATCTTGCGCACCTCCAGCGGAAAGCTGAGGTTTTCGGCCACGGTCATGTGCGGAATCAGGGCGTAGTTCTGGAACACCATGCCGATCCCGCGTTTGTGCGGCGGAATGTTGTTGATCGATGTCCCGCCCAGGCGAATGTCACCATGGGTCGCCGTCTCGAACCCGGCGAGCATCATCAGACAGGTCGTCTTGCCCGCGCCCGAGGGGCCCAGCATGGTCAGGAATTCGCCCTTGGGCATGGACAGGTTCAGGTCCTTTACGACAAGCGTCTCGCCGTCATAACTCTTCTGCACGCGCTCGAACTCGACGAACGCCTGATCATTTGCAGTATCGGCCAAACGTGGCTCCCCGTTTGTTTTCGTGTGGCTGTTTCGCCAACTTGTCGCAAACTAAAGCGGGACGGGCCACGCAATGCAACCAAGTTGGATGCAAAAGGCGGCATTGGCCCAAGGAACAGGCGTTTTGACTGCAAGACTATGCGGTTTAAGGCAATATTCCCGAAGCATTGCACCAGAACGAGAACAGAATCATGCCGCTGCCCTTTGAGATCGACGAATACAGCGCGCGACTGGCGCGGGTCCGGGCCGCGATGGAGGCGCGTGATCTGGACATGCTGGTGCTCACCGACCCGTCGAACATGGGCTGGCTGACCGGCTATGACGGCTGGTCGTTCTATGTGCATCAGGCGGTGATTGTCACCCACGACGCCGACCCGATCTGGTGGGGGCGGGCGCAGGATGTGGCGGGCGCGCGGCGGACCGTTTGGATGGCAGAAGACCGCTGTGTCGGCTATGCTGAACACTTTGTCCAAACGCCGGATTGTCACCCGATGGAAGACCTTGAGCGGCACCTCAAGGGCCGGGTCGGGGTGGAGATGGACAACTACTATTACTCGGCCAAGGCGCACGCGGTGCTGACCAGCGCAGGCGTGACCATGTACGACGCAACCGGGCTGGCAAATTGGTGCCGTGCTGTGAAATCCGAGGCCGAGATCGCGTTCATGCGCAAGGCTGCCCGCATCTCGGAGGCGGTGATTGCCGGGATGAGCACGCGGGTGGCCCCGGGCGTGGCCAAGAACGAAGTGATTGCGGATGCCTATCGCGACGCCATCCGCGGCGTGGGTGGCGACTGGGGTGATTACCCGGCGATCGTGCCGCTGGTGCCGTCAGGTGCCGATGCTGCCGCGCCACACCTCACATGGAATGGCGACACATTCCGCACGGGCGAGGCGACGACCATCGAGATTGCGGGCTGCTACCGGCGTTACCACGCGCCACTGTGCCGTTCGATCTTTCTCGGCACGCCGCCGGACGAGATGAAGCGGGCGGAGGCCGCACTGCTCGAAGGGTTGGAGGTCGGGCTGGATGTGGCCCGTGCAGGCAATCAGGCCCGCGATGTCGCCGCGGCCCTAAACCGGGCACTGACCAGGGTGGGGATCGAACGCACCGCGCGCTGTGGCTACCCCATTGGCCTGAGCTACCCACCGGATTGGGGCGAGCGGACAATCTCGTTCCGGGATACCGATTCCACAGTGTTAGAGCCGAATATGACCTTCCACTTCATGCCCGGATTGTGGATGGACGGCTGGGGCCTTTCCATCACGGAAAGCATCCGCATCACCGAAAATGGTCCGGCAGAATGCCTCTGCACCGTGCCGCGGCACCTTGTTGTCAAAGCATAGAGGGGGGCTGTCTGCCCCCCGACGCATGCGCGTCCCCCCCGAGGATATTTTTCGCCAGAAGAAGCAACGAAACATTAACCTTAATGCTGTGTTGTTGTGGGGCGGTACAGGCGGGGACGCCAATGACCGCGCCAGGAGAAGCAGCAGCTTCTTTTTGCGGGAAGGGTGTCACGGCCCTTCCCGTTTCTTTTGGCCATAAATATCCCGGGGAGTGTGAGGGGCTGGCCCCTCACGGCGCAACCGAAAGCATCAGGCGGCCGGTTTCAGCAGGTCGTGTTCCTTGAGTTGGGCATAGGCTTCGTCGAGTGCGATGCGCGCCCGTTGACCCAGTACCGCGATCTCTTCGGGCGTGATCACCAGCGGGGGCGAGATGATCATGCGGTCATAGACATGGCGCATCACCAGGTTGTTGGCGAAACAGCGTTCGCGCGTCATGAACCCGGCGGTGCCCGCCTCGGCTGCGAATTTGGCGCGGCTGTCCTTGTGGGGCGTCAGCGCGAGCGACCCCATCATCCCCACAATCGTCGTTTCCCCCACCAGCGGGTGATCGCCGAGGCCATGCCACATCTCGTGCAGGGCCGGGATGGCGACGGTGCGCACGTGGTCAAGCACGTTTTCCTCTTCGAGGATACGCAGATTCTCAAGCGCCACGGCAGCCGCTACCGGATGGCCGGAATAGGTGTAGCCGTGGTTGAACTCGCCCCCGCCGATCACCTCGGCCACCTCGTCGCAGACGATGGACCCGCCGATGGGTTGGTAGCCCGAGCTCAGCCCCTTCGCGATGGTCATGATATGCGGCTCTATTCCAACGGTTTGTGACCCAAACCAGTTGCCGGTTCGGCCAAAGCCGCAGATCACCTCATCAGCGATCAGCAGGATGTCGTGCGCGTCGCAGATGCGTTTGATCTCTGGCCAATAGGTGCTGGGCGGGACAATCACGCCGCCTGCGCCCTGAATCGGCTCGGCGATAAAGGCGGCCACGCGCTCCGCGCCGTGTTCCGCAATCGCGGCTTCAAGCTCGCGCGCCCGGGCAAGGCCAAAATCCTCGGGCGTCATTTCGCCGCCTTCGGCCCACCAGTTGGGCTGCCCGATATGAAAGATCCCAGGGATCGGCATGCCGCCCTGTTCGTGCATGCCCGTCATGCCCCCCAGCGATCCCGAGCCGACGGACGACCCGTGGTAGGCATTCTTGCGGCTGATGATGATGGATTTTTCCGGCTGGCCCTTCATCGCCCAATAGGTGCGCACCATGCGCAGGTTCGTGTCGTTCGCCTCTGACCCCGAGCCGGCAAAGAACACGTGGTTCAGGTCCCCCGGTGCGAGTTCGGCCAGCTTTTGCGCCAGCGCGATGGCGGGCACATGGGTCGTCTGAAAGAACGTGTTATAATAGGGCAGTTCGCGCATCTGGCGGGCGGCGACATCGGCCAGCTCACCCCTTCCGTAGCCGATGTTGACGCACCACAGCCCGGCCATTGCATCGAGGATCTCATTCCCGTCGCTGTCGTAAAGGTAAACGCCCTTGGCCCGCGTGATCACCCGCGCGCCCTTCTGCGCCAGATCGCCCCCTGCCGTGAACGGGTGCATGTGGTGGGCCGCGTCCAGCGCTTGCAGTTCGGATGTGGGCAGGTGGTTGGTGATGGCTGGCATGAAAACCCCCAAGGTGTCAGACGTGCCGACAATATGTGCACGAGGTGCGCCGTCAATGCGGCACGGTCAATCTTGCTGGACGCAAGGGGCAAAACTTGTATTCATTTTGCCTGACCCGGGCCAACCGGGCATGACACGGGAGTATAGAATGAAAACGATGATGCTGAGCACCGTCGCCGCCTTTGCCCTGACGGGTGCTGTGCTGGCGGACGAGGTGCGGGTTTACAACTGGTCCGACTATATCGACGAAGCGCTGTTGGAAAAGTTCGAGCAGGAGACCGGGCTCGAACTGATCTACGACGTGTTCGACAGCAACGAAGTGCTGGAGACCAAGATGCTGGCCGGTTCGTCCGGCTATGACGTCGTGGTGCCGTCGGGCACGTTCTTGCAACGGCAAATCAGCGCGGGTGCGTTCCAGAAGCTGGACACCTCCAAATTGTCCAACGCCCAGAACCTCTGGGACGTGGTCGAGGCGCGCACTGCGCAGTACGACCCCGACAACGCTTATTCGGTCAACTACATGTGGGGCACCACCGGCATCGGCGTTAACGTGGGCAAGGTGCAGGAGATCCTCGGTGCCGACGCGCCCATGGGCTCGCTCGACCTGATTTTTGACCCCGCCAACATGGAAAAGCTGGCCAGCTGCGGCGTGCATTTCCTCGATGCGCCGACCGAGATGATCCCGGCGGCGCTCAAGTACATCGGCGAAGACCCCGACAGCCATGACCCGGAGGTGCTCGCCAAGGCAGAGCCGATCCTGATGGGCGTGCGCCCGCACGTGACCAAGTTCCACAGCTCGGAATATATCAACGCGCTCGCCAATGGTGACATCTGCGTGGCCTTTGGCTGGTCCGGAGACATCCTGCAGGCGCGCGACCGCGCTGCGGAGGCGGAGAATGGTGTCGAGATCGCCTATAACGCGCCAAGCGAAGGGGCGTTGATGTGGTTCGACCAGATGGCGATCCCGGCGGATGCACCGAATCCCGAGGGTGCGCACATGTTCCTGAACTTCATCCTGGATGCGCAGAACATGGCGCAGGCGTCGAACTATGTATACTACGCCAACGGCAATCTCGCCTCGCAGGAATTCCTGGTCGAGGATGTGATCGGCGATCCGGCAATCTACCCGGATGAGGCGACGCTGGAAAACCTCTATACCACGACGCCTTATCCCGCCCGCGTGCAGCGGACGGTCACGCGCATGTGGACCAAGATCAAATCGGGCACCTGAGCCCGGATTGGGGCGCGGGACTACCGCGCCCCGATTTCACGTTGAGAACGGAAACCCCCTTGGCAGAGACTGTTTTCGCACCCTGGGATGATGCGGATGAAAAGCCGTTGATCCGGTTTCGCAATGTCACCAAACGGTTCGGCGAATTCGTCGCGATCGATGACCTGACCCTCGACATCTATGAACGCGAGTTCTTTGCCCTGCTGGGCCCGTCGGGCTGTGGTAAGACCACGATGATGCGTATGCTGGCCGGGTTCGAGGACCCGACCGAAGGGGCCATCGAACTGGCCGGTCAGAACATCGCCGGGGTGCCTGCGAACAAGCGGGCGGTGAACATGATGTTCCAGTCCTACGCGCTGTTCCCGCATCTCAGCATCTGGGACAACATCGCCTTTGGCCTGCGGCGTGAAAGCAGTGACAAAGTGGCGATTGCGGCGCGGGTCGAGGAGATGCTCAAGCTCACCCGGCTGGAAAAATTCGCGCGCCGCAAGCCGCACCAGATCTCGGGTGGCCAACGGCAGCGCGTGGCGCTGGCGCGGTCGCTGGCCAAGGCACCCAAGCTGCTGTTGCTGGATGAACCACTGGGCGCACTGGATGCCAAGCTGCGCGAGGCGACGCAGTTCGAGTTGATGGACATTCAGGAGAAAACGGGCACGACTTTCGTCATCGTCACCCATGATCAGGAGGAGGCGATGACGGTCGCCTCGCGCGTGGCGGTCATGGATGAGGGCCGCGTGATGCAAGTCGCCACGCCCACAGACATTTATGAGGCGCCGAATTCGGCCTATGTGGCGGACTTCATCGGGGATGTGACGCTGATCGACGGGACTGCCAAGGCGCGCAGCGCGCCAGAGCAGGATACAAGGCCAGCAGAAGTACCCGAGGTCAGTGCAAGCCCGGAACCCACCCGCGCGCCCCAGCCGAATGCGCTGGGCATCTGGCTGCATGACAAGGTGCTGGCCCCCGTGATTGGCCCGCGCAAGGACATTGTGCGGCAGTTGCCGCCGCCCACCGCGCAGGACTCACCAAAGTCCGAAACACCTCCCGGCGGGGTGGAGATTACCTGGGCCGAGGGGCAACCCGCGCTGATCGCGCTTGATGGCGATCAGGCGCTTGACGGGCACGCGGTCAAGCTGGCGCTGCGGCCCGAAAAGGTCACCATTTCCAAGGACAAGCCGCAGGCCGTGAACGCGTTGCAAGGCAAGGTGATCGACATCGCCTATCTGGGCAACCTGTCGACCTACCATGTCGAACTGGCCGACGGCACGATGATCAAGGCGCAGACCGCCAATACCCGCCGCGTCGCGCGCCGCGACATCACGTGGGAGGACCCCGTCTGGGTCAGCTGGTCCGGCACCGCGGGCGTGGTCCTGAACACATGAGGCGTGCCGCCCTCATCGCGGTGCCCTATGCTTGGCTGCTGGCACTGTTCCTGATCCCCTTTGCGGTGGTCTTCAAGATTTCACTGTCGGACATCGCACTGGCCATTCCGCCTTACACGCCTACGGCCAAGGACGGCATCTGGGCCATGCTGTCGCAGCTCGATATCGAGAACATCGTTTTCCTCACCGAGGATGACCTCTACTGGAAAGCCTATCTCAGCTCGCTCCAGATTGCGGCGGTTTCCACTGTGCTCACGCTGCTGGTCGGCTACCCGATGGCTTACGCCATGGCCCGCGCGCCCGAAGCGTGGCGGCCCACGCTGCTGATGCTGGTGATCCTGCCGTTCTGGACTTCGTTCCTGATCCGCGTTTACGCGTGGGTCGGTATCCTGTCGAATGAGGGGTTCCTGAACCAGTTCCTGTTGTGGCTCGGCGTGATCGACACCCCGCTGACGATCCTCAACACGCCCACGGCCGTCTATATCGGCATCGTCTACACCTATCTGCCGTTCATGATCCTGCCGATCTATTCCGCGCTTGATCGGCTCGACGGCTCCCTGATCGAGGCGGCCGAAGACCTCGGCTGCTCCCGGTTCAAGGCGTTCTGGCTGATCACCATTCCCCTGTCGAAAAACGGGATCATCGCGGGCAGCTTCCTCGTGTTCATCCCGGCGTTGGGGGAGTTCGTGATCCCCTCGCTGCTCGGCGGCTCCGGCACGTTGATGATCGGCAAGGTCCTGTTCGAAGAGTTTTTCTCCAACCGCGACTGGCCTGTGGCGTCCGCGGTGGCGGTCATCCTGCTGTTGATCCTGGTCATCCCGTTGGTCCTGTTCCAGCGCAACCAGCAACGTCAGACGGAAGCGGGCGCATGAACCGGCTGTCACCCTTCAACGTGGTGTCGCTGACGCTGGGCTTTGTGTTTCTTTACATCCCCATGCTGATCCTTGTGGTCTACAGTTTCAACGCATCCAAACTGGTCACCGTCTGGGCCGGGTTTTCGACCCAATGGTATGGCGAGTTGCTGCGGAACGAATCCTTCCTGGATGCTGCGTGGGTCACATTGCGGGTCGCCGTGATCTCGTCCACCATCGCGACGGTGCTGGGCACGATGGCGGCCTATGTGCTGGTGCGCGGTGGGAGGTTTTTTGGCCGGACCCTGTTTTCAGGCATGATCTACGCGCCGCTTGTGATGCCCGAGGTGATCACGGGCCTGTCGCTACTGCTGTTGTTCATCGGCATCGGCCTCGACCGTGGTGTGCTGACCATCGTCCTGGCACACACCACGTTTTCCATGTGCTTTGTGTCGGTCGTCGTGTCGTCGCGGTTGGTCACCTTTGACCGCTCGCTGGAGGAAGCGGCGCTGGACCTGGGCGCGTCAGCATTCGACGCGTTCCGGCTGGTGACCCTGCCGATCATTGCGCCTGCGGTGATCTCGGGTTGGCTGCTGGCTTTTACGCTCAGCCTCGATGATCTGGTCATTGCGTCCTTCACCGCGGGCCCGTCGGCCACGACCCTCCCGATGAAAATCTGGTCCTCCGTCCGGCTTGGCGTCAGTCCGGAGATCAATGCGCTCAGCACCATTCTGATTGGCCTCGTGACGGTCGGTGTCGTCGTTGCGTCGCTTGCGACCAAGCGGGCGGCGGAGCAGGCGGCCCGCGACGAACAGGCCGCTGCGCGCACCGCATGAAGCGTATATTCCCCGACTACACCTACGGCCCCGGCCCCCGCGACAGGTGCTGGTGGGATAAAACCTGCGACTTGCCCGGCTTCGATCGATTGCGCGGAGACGTCCGGTGCGACGTGGTGATTGTCGGCGGTGGGTTCACGGGTGTGTCCGCCGCGCTGCATCTGGCGCAGGCGGGTATGGATGTCGTTGTGCTGGAGGCAAATCGCATCGGCTGGGGCGCGTCGGGTCGGAATGGTGGGTTTTGCTGTCTGGGTGGCGGCATCGCGCCTGACGCCGTCTTGGACCAACGCTTTGGCCGCGACGGGCGGTTGGGCTGGCACAAGGCAGAGCGCGATGCGGTCGATCTGGTGGCACATCTGATCGACACACTCGACCTGGATGTGGACCGCCATTCAGAGGGGGAGACCCTGCTGGCCCACCGCGCACGCCACGTCGCAGCGTTGGAAACGGCGGCCCGGCAGATCGAGGAGAACCACGGCGTGACGGCGCGCATAGACGTGCCATCGGATGTCGGCATGGGGGGCGCGTTTCACGGGGCTCTGACGGTGCCGATCGGTTTCGCCCTCAATCCGCGCAAGTACCTGGCTGGTTTGGTCGCGGCGGCGCACGACGCCGGCGCGCGGTTTTTTGACAACAGTGCCGTGACGTCGTTGTCGGCTGGTGCGGCGCGCACGGCGGGCGGCCTCGTCACGGCGGACCGTGTGATCCTCGCCACCAATGGCTATAGCAGCGAGGACGTGCCCGACTGGATGCGCGCCCGCTATATGCCCACGCAGTCAAACGTGCTGGTGACGCGACCCCTGACCGCAAACGAACAGGCCGCGCAAGGGTGGACAACAGCGCAGATGGCCTACGACACCCGGAACCTGCTGCACTACTTCCGGCTGATGCCGGATGGGCGGTTTCTGTTCGGGATGCGCGGCGGGCTGCTGGCTGGCCCGAGGGCGGAGGCACGGGCACGGGCGATGGTCGAGCGCGACTTTCGCAGGATGTTTCCTGCGTGGCGACAAGTTGAGGTGACCCATGGCTGGTCGGGCCTTGTGTGTCTGACGCGCGCATTCCTGCCCTATGTCGGTCCGGTTCCGCAGATGCCGGGGGTGCTTGCCGGATTTGCCTTTCACGGCAACGGCGTGGCCATGGGCACCTTCGCGGGTGCATGCCTCGCCTCACTAGCGCAGGACCAGGTGCCTGACGCCCTGCCCGAGGCGATGCGCATACCGCCCCCTGCCTTTCCGCTCGGACGGTTGCGGCGCGCGCTCATGCCGCCCGTTTATGCCGGCTTCGCACTGGCTGACCGGCTGCTCTAGGCCGGTTCGCGCAGGCCGATCACGTTGGCTGCCTCGATCATGTAACCGTTTTGCAGCACCAGCAGGGTTGTCCCGCTGTCAATCCGCGCCTCCGTCACGCGCGCATAGCTGAGTGCGGGTTCCTCTGTCAGCGGCTCACCATTGGCGCTGCTTTCGATCTTGAGCGTGTATTCGCCGTAAGGCAGCGGACTGCCCGCATCATTGAGCCCGTCCCACTGGTAAGGCTCGGCACCCAGCGGCAAGGCGCGCCGTTGCACTTCTGTGCCCTGCGCGTTGACGACAACCAGTTCCACCGTATCCGCGGCGACCGGCGGATTTGGCGATACCGTGATCGGTGCGCCCTCGAACCGTACAGGGCCCGTGACCAGAGCTTCCAACCCGATCCAGTTGGCCGCACCGCTCATGTCGTTGGCGCCAAAGGCGGTCAGCATCTGTTCCAGCAAATCATTGGTCGATACCTGCTGTTCGACCATCGAAAACTGGGCGAGCTGTGCGGCATATTCCGACGAATCGATGGGTTCCAGCGGGTCCTGGTATTCGGCCTGCGCGGGCAGCATTTGCAGGAACACCTCGAAATCCGAGCTGAGCACGCTGTTGGATGTCGTGGTGCTGTTGGTGACCGGTGCTGCGGCGGCGACTTGTGTGATGTCCATCGGGTCATAGCCTTATGTCAATGCTGTCCGGCGCAAGGGCCAGGGACGGGATGTTGGGGGTGATGAGGCTGGCCGTGGGGCTGGTATCCTCGGCATCCAGCTTGATCATGTCCGCGGTTCTGTCATCGGTTTCAGGCTCAGCCTCGCGGCCATCGCCTTGGCCAAAGCTGAACGAGATGTCCTCATATCCCAGATCGGACAGGGCGCGCCCCAGTTCATCGATATTACGGCGCATCAGATCGAGCGTATCTGTGCGCTCGGTCAGCACCTGGACGACCACGCCGGCCTCTGATGCGTTCATGACCATCCGTACGCGCCCCAACTCCGGTGGGTTCAGAGCGATTTCGACCGATTTGTCGGGTGAACGATGCATCGCTGTGGCCAGTTTCTGGGCCACATGCGGTGGCACATCCGCCCGCTGCGTTATCGGGACCGTGGTGGCGCTTGCGCCACTGGTTTGTCCCGCACGGACGTCCCATTGCACGATTTCCGTCGCCTCGCCCTGCAAGCGTGTGGGCGCGTCCTGACCCATCGCGGCAGCGCTTTCCATGGATGCAAACAGAACGCTCTGCGCAACGGATGATTTCGCAGCGCTGGCGGTTGTCGGAGTGGTGTTGTCATAGGCGCCGTTCTGCGGCGTCGGTCCAACCCGGCCGGGCAAGGCGCGTTCGGCATCGCGGCTTTCCTTCGGGCTGGCGCTTGGGATGGTTCTGGCCTGAGTCCGCTCGGGAGCTGTCGATGGGTTGAGGTCCGTGAGCGGCGTTGTTGCAGTGTTTTGCCGATCCGCTGTCGCTCGTGGAGTGCTTTCCGGCAGACGTATCTCCGCCATACGCGCGCGTTTTTCAGTGTTCAGTGGGCGTTGTATTGCAGGC
>ERZ1740072.480-NODE-480-length-16162-cov-4.174458_pt1 | contig 16162 bp, 15 predicted proteins | sample MGYA00581733_ERZ1740072 | MGnify/ENA primary metagenome ERZ1740072 (study PRJEB43018, sample SAMN04849741) | marine metagenome | isolation source: floating plastic debris | place: Pacific Ocean | collected 2008-08-30 | study: EMG produced TPA metagenomics assembly...
GCTTCATGGCCATCAACGACAGTGACATAACGACCGCCATTTGCGGCGTCTTCGCGGGTGATCTGAATATCTGACATCTCAATCTCCTTTTTCAGGACAGGAGATAGAGTGTCACTGCGACCGCGACCACGTTGACGCGCGAGAAATCACTTATCCGGAATCCGAATGGTTTTCCGGTTTTTGCTGACAGCCTTTGTCAGGATCGGCATATAGATATGGGGGCTGGATACGGAGGAAAACATGGCGAAGGCAACGGCCCGCGAAAAGCTCGCCCGCGAGAAAAGCATCAAGAAAGTGGTCATGGACAAGGCCTGGGCCGGCATGCAGCCGGGGCAGACCATGCTGGTCGCGACGCCGCTCATGGTCGATGCCTATATTCGCGATATTCCGCATGGCGAGACCCGAACCATTCCGGACATGCGCGATGCGCTTGCGGCCCGCGAAGGCTGTACCGGCACATGCCCGATGTCGACCTCGATCTTTGTCCGCATGGTTGCGGAAGCCGCGTTGGAAGATATCGCTGACGGAAAACAAGTGTCCCAAGTCAGTCCGTTCTGGCGGATGATTACCAGCAAGGACAAAATGAGCAAAAAGCTCAATGTCGACCCGGCCTGGATCGATGAACAGCGGCAACTCGAGGCGCAATAGCAGGTCTGGTCGTTAGACCATAAGCTTGGTTTGGCGCCACGTGTCGGTTTCCCAGTTGTCAGCAGGACGCTTCGACAGGCCAGTCTAGTCCGTATTGAAGCGCTTCCTGCCGTGATATCGTTCGATTGAGGGGTCGTAGGATACCGCACGCCATTTCAACCAGATCTTCTGAATTGCTCGGCAGGGGTGCGGTCCAGATCTCCACGGCTCCCTGATAGCTCGCGGTTGCAAATTGCATCGGTTCGCCTGGCAAGGTCGGCGCAAATTCAACGTCCAGCACGGTGGAGCTCTGACCGAAATAGTCAGCCAATCGCTGACCGGATTCAATGTCCCAAAGCACAGCCGATGGGCCATCACTTTGAAAGGCGACGGTGACGAATCGTTGGCCATCCGGACTGATGGCCACATCCGACAAATCGCGCTGATCACTGCTGACAGAGGTGACGATCGCTTCGGTTTCAATATCCCAAAGCCGCGCGAATCCGTCACCGGCGGCGGTCAGCACGCGTTTGCCATCCGCCGTGAAAATGGCCTGCCGAACGACCTCATTGTGTGGATAAAGACGCGCGACGGTCTCGCCCGTAGCGACATCGAATACCATGGCTATGCCGTCCCCTCCCCCGCCAGAGCCGGACACCAGCCAACGCCCATCTGGACTGTAACTGGCCGTGGTGACGCTCAGACCATGGGCATCGATTTTGAGCCGCTCCGTCCCGGTTTCGACATCCCAGAATCGTATCTTTCCATCCGCCCCGCGGCTCATCAATTCGCGTCCGTCCGGTGAGAAGGCGACGCCGAGTGCCCCGCCTTCGTGAACCTCCGATTGAAATTTGACCTCTCCCGTATCCGCAAACAGGACGCCGATCGTACTATCTGCTGCCGCCACCGCGACATAGGCGCCGTCAGGACTGAAGACACCGTCCCGCATCGGCCCGTCGGCGTGGATATACCAAAGCATTTCGCCGGATTCGCTGTCCCAAAGGACGGCGAAATCATCTTCGCTGAAGCTCAGTATGCGTTGTCCAGTCGGATCAAAGCGCGCGCCATTGACGCTCCATCGATGGGTTTGCGGTTCGTTAAGCGTGCGCTCCAAATATCCCGTTGCGGTGTCCCAGATATTTACATTGAAGTCGGCGGCGGCGCTGACCAGTTTCGTGCCGTCCGGATTATAAGCAACCGACTGCACCGCGTTTTCATGCGCCCGCAAATCCGCCCGCGGTAAAATCGCCGGCAATCGCCAGTAATAAGCCGCTTGATCGCGACCGGCGGCAATGACCCCATCCTGCGTAAAATGGATTTTCTCGAACGGCCGATCCGGATGCACAATCCGCGCAATTTCCTGGCCCGAGCGGGTGTCCCAGAGGCGCGCTGTGTGATCCAGTGCGGTAGATGCCAGAACCCGTCCATCCAGACTGAACGCCATATGCGCAACTTGTTCGCGATGGCCGGTAAGCGTATGTATGACTCTGAGATCGGTATATGTTCTGAGGCTGATAGCCTCACCTTCCGACACCGCAAACATGTCAGCCGTCGGCGAAGCCGCAATTTCTCCAAACCGAAAGTGAGTGCTCGGCCGCGCGTTTTGATGCGTAGCGCGGTCTTCGGATACGGACCAGCGTTGCAGCAAACGGTCTGTCCCCGAGATGATGACATCACCATCTGCTGCGACTGCGAAACTGCGAAATCCCATATGCTCATCTGTTTCCAAACGGTGCGCCTCTTCGCCCGTCTTTGGGTCCCAGATGCGAATAGAGCGGTCCCCGGCGCGGCTGATGATCGAGGCACCATCGCGGCTATATTCGATCTGATAAATGAGTCGCGTATGACCGCGTAAAACGTGGGTCTCCTCGCCAGACGTCCGATCATGGACCGCGATGTCTGGACCACCGCGGACGATGAAGAATCCATCGCCTGTCGGTGAGATCTCAACTTCGCCATACGAGGATGTCTCCGTCACACCCCGATCCAGAATCTCACCGGTCGCAGTGGACAGAATCAGATAGTTCGATGGATCCGTGACCAATAGGACTGTCTCGCCATCGGGTGAGAACGCCGCGGCTTCAACCAGACCCACGGACTCGTCCAGCGTCTTTTGCAAAAGCAGTGTGCGCGCAGCGCTGTCCCAAATCTCTATCTGTTGGTCATAGCCATAAAACAATTTTGTCCCATCTCGCGAAATCGCGATCTCTGGTGAGTAATAGATAGTGTTTTCGGAAGGTTGCCCGATCGTGCGACGCTCACCTTGCCAGAATACGCTGGCCGCCAAGGCCGCGGCCGCTTGCGGTTCGAACGGGCGATCCATAATGGTCAGGCCCGCTTTCTGGTTCGGCAGGGCTTTCAGCGCCAGAAGCATTCCTAAATCAGGTTGCCAATGAGTCGATGTGGCTTCGGTGGAGGCCCGCGCCAGGCCGCGCGATTCCGCCAAGAGGGCATCATTGCGCGCATTCCAGGCGGCGATGCCGGCAAACGTCGACAAGACGAACAGGATGGAAATCGCGGCCAGCGCCACGGATCGGCGACGCAAAGCTTGCCGGTCCGCCCGTTCCTGCTCTCGCGCGATCCGGTCCTGAGCAATGCCCAAAAGGCCGCCAATGATCTTGTCCCGCACTGAAGCCATGCCGCCATCGACGATCAGATCCGCGCCAATGGGCATGTCATCGCCGAGTTCGATCAGCGGTTGGGGCAGGATTCGTTCGATCGGATCATCAACGGAGTCACGGATGAGGACCGGCAGTATCCGGTCGGCGGAGGCAATACTGAGAAAATACCTGATCTCCTCCGATACCCAGAAACTGTCGCGCGCCGCCTTGGAACAGATCACCACCTGAAACGCCGACTCATCAAGCTTGCGCTTAATCGCATCCGGCACCGAACCACCGGCTTCAATACTCATGCGATCGAGGAACACACGAAACGATCGCGGCGGCGAGCCATAAGCGCCGCGGGTTTTCCGCAAGGAGGACGGCGCCCGGAACCGAGTGAGCCGGGCATACAAATCATTGACCAGCTCCGTATCCGCCCGCGAATAGCTGATAAAGGCGCGATAGCTGAACCCGGATGGGTCGAAGCTGGCATCTGGCGTGTTCACAGAGTCACCCTGGTTCGTGAAACCTGGGCGACGTCTTATCATGAAACCGTGCGCCGTTCACCTGACCCCGAAAGACTCGCAAATCTGGTAAGCCCCTGATTTTAGCGCTAATGCGGCGCGATGAGATTACCTCCGCGCCCGGACCTGCAATGGAAACAGGATGGAACGCCCGTCGATCCGCGTGTGGATGACGTCTATTATTCTGTCGAAGACGGGTTGGCAGAGACACGGGCGGTGTTCCTGACAGGCTGTGGTTTGCCAGAGGTCTGGCTCAGCCGGAGCAATACGATCATTGCCGAACTTGGATTTGGCACGGGACTGAACTTTCTTGCCACATGGCAATTGTGGCAACAGACCCGGCCCAAGGGGGCCTGGCTGAACTTTGTCAGTTTCGAAGGCTATCCGCTCGATGGCGAAGACATCGAACGCGCGCTGAAACCGTGGCCGGAATTGGCGCCCCTGGCCGAGAAATTATGCGCCCGCTGGCCCTCCCGCGCCAAAGGCGTACGGCAAATCATCTGGCCGGAGGACGGCATCATCCTGACGCTGCATATTGGCCTGATCGAACAGACCCTGCCGCAAGCCCGCTTCGAGGCTGATGCCTGGTTCCTGGATGGGTTCAGTCCGGCGAAGAACCCAGCTATGTGGCACGAGGCTCTCTGGCCGCACCTGGCAGCGCGATCCCGCCCGGGCGCCCGCGCGGCGACCTTCACGGTCGCAGGCGCGGTGCGACGTGGCCTCGCCAAAGCCGGTTTCACCGTCGAGAAAAAGCCAGGACATGGCCGCAAGCGCGAGCGGCTTGAAGCCTGCTATCAACCCGACGCGCATCCCAAGACGATCGCGTCCTCGTCTGATCTAAAGATCGCCATTATCGGCGCGGGCATTGCCGGCGCTTGCCTCGCCGCGGCACTGACGACACGCGGCGCACGCGTCACCGTGTTCGACCGGGCGGCTGGCCTGGCTGACGGCACCAGCGGCAATCCTCTGGCCCTGGTCATGCCGCGCCTGGATGCCGCTGACACCGTCCAGGCGCGACTCTTGGTAGATGCCTATTTGAGCGCGCAGGCTTTTTATGAAGGACGCCCGGGCGTCTCCAGAACCGAGACGGTTCACCGGCCACGAGATGAGGCAGAGCGAATCCGGTTTGAGAAAATGCTGGCCGACCCACCGCTTGGCCTCGACCAGCTGGAAGCCCTGCCCAATGGCGGGCTGTTTCACAAACGGAGCCTGGTCATCGAACCAGCGCTGCTATTGCCCGACCTGTTGCGCGGGATCGACGTGAACCGGGCAACACGGACAGTGCTGGACCCGGATGCCAAAACCGTAAACGGACAGGCCTATGATATCGTGCTACTCGCCAATGGCTGGGAGATGCAAGTTCAGGTGCCCGAACTGGGTCTGGTCGGGCGGCTCGGTCAGATTGAATGGCTCACATCTGATATAGAAGCGCCCGCCAGCGCAATCGCGGCCGGACCTTATGCCATTGCTGCGGGGCGCACGCGTCTATGGGGCGCGACGTTTGAGCATCATCGCGGCGGCGAACCTCAGATCAGCGCGGCTGCGCAGGCTGAAAACCGGCGATCTCTGGAGCAGCTTGCGCCCTATTGGTCGCAGGAAGCCGAGAAACAGGTGCCCATCTCAAGAGCCGGCGTTCGAGCCACCACCGCCGATCGTCTGCCGGTCATCGGCGCCTGGCCCGATACCGATGCGCTGAGTTCTGACCGTCATCAGCTTGAGCGAGCCGCCTGGCGAATTGAAGATGATAAGTATGAAAAGGTCGGTCTTTATCTGGCCGGCGGCTTTGGTTCTCGCGGCTTCACGTGGGCGCCCTGGGCCGCGAGCATCCTCCGAGCTCGGATATTTGATGATCCGATCCCGGCACATGCGGACGCCTTGCGGGCGGTTGTGCCGAATCGGCATTTCTTGCGTGGAATGAAACGGAGACAGCCAGAATAGAGACCAATGATTGGGATAAATATCACCCCAAAACCGGGTGAATCTGGCATAAATCGCCCAGAATGCGAGCAGCGCATTATTGACAGCGCTGACTATCAGTTTTGACAGCGTTTACCTCGTGCGCGGGGGTGGCAATGGCCAAACGCTTGCAGTTGTATCGCCAACCTCGGTGGTATGACCAATTTTCCACCGGACAAATCTTACGCACGCGCAAAAGCTCAGGGGAAGAATAACGTGTCTCAACAGAATGTAGAGTTGGCAGATCTAGGTATTGAAGCTGGAGAGGTTCGCGAGAACTGGACCGGCGAACGTCTGTACGAACAAGCTGTCCGCAGCGGTGAAGGCGAAGTGGCAAAGGGTGGGGCCTTGCTCGTCAAAACCGGAAAACACACGGGCCGATCGGCCAAGGACAAGTTCACGGTTCGCGACGAAACCACAGAAAACACGGTCTGGTGGGATAATAATGCCTCGATGACGCCAGCGCATTTCGACGCCTTGTGGGAAGACTTCCAGACGCACCTCAAAGGCAAGACGCTCTATACGCAGAAATTGTTCGGCGGCGCTGATCTCGATCACCGCGCCCCGGTTCGGATCGTTAATGAGTTTGCCTGGCATAGCCTGTTCATTCGCCACTTGCTGCGGATTCCAACCGAAGACGAGTATCAGGACTTCGCGCACGATTTCACGATCATAAACAGCCCAAGCTTCCGCGCTGATCCGGCCAAGCATGGCACCGTGTCTGACACCGTCATCGCGGTGAACTTCGCGAAGAAACTGGTTCTGATTGGCGGCACGTCCTATGCGGGCGAAACCAAGAAATCGGTCTTCACCATTCTGAATTACATCCTGCCGACCAAAGGCGTGATGCCCATGCACTGCTCGGTCAATGATGGCGGCAATAATGACGCGGCCATCTTCTTCGGCCTGTCCGGCACTGGCAAGACGACCCTGTCAGCCGATGCCAGCCGGACGCTGATTGGCGATGATGAGCATGGCTGGTCCGAGAATGGCCTGTTCAATTTCGAAGGCGGCTGTTACGCCAAGATGATCAATCTTTCGCCTGAGAATGAACCGGAAATCTTCGCCACGACGAGCATGTGGGGCACGGTCCTCGAAAATGTCGTGATGGATCCGGAGACCCGGGAGCTTGATTTCTTCGACAATTCGCTGGCTGAAAATTCTCGCGGCGCCTACCCAATCTCTGCGATCGAGAATGCGTCGCTGAGCGGGCGTTGCGGTCAGCCGAAGAACCTGATCATGCTGACCTGCGATGCGTTTGGCGTCATGCCGCCCATCGCCAAGCTAACGCCGGCCCAGGCCATGTACCACTTCCTGTCCGGCTATACCGCGAAGGTTGCCGGAACAGAAAAGGGCGTTACGGAACCAACGGCCACCTTCTCGACTTGCTTTGGCGGTCCCTTCATGCCGCGTCATCCAAGCGAGTATGGCAAACTGCTCGGCGAACTGATCGATCGCTACAATGTCAATTGCTGGCTGGTCTCAACCGGCTGGACCGGCGGCGCCCATGGCGTTGGTCACCGGATGCCGATCAAGGCGACACGCGCTTTGTTGAACGCAGCGCTGGACGGCTCGCTCAACACCGCAGACTTCCGCAAAGACGAGACATTCGGCTTCTTGGTGCCCACCGCGCTGGATGGCGTGGACAGCACCATTCTCAACCCGCGCGACACCTGGACGGACAAGGCCGCCTATGACGCGCAAGCGGAAAAGCTGGCCCGGATGTTTGTCGAAAATTTCAAAGTCTATGAGGCACATGTTGGCGCCGACGTCATCGCGGCTGGCCCACGAACGAAAGTGCCTGCATAAACGCGGCTTCGCATCTTACCAATCAAGTCGCCCGCGACCCAGGTCGCGGGCGGTTTTCATTTGCGTTCTATTGCCCGGCCGCATGGCGGACAAAACGGCCGCCATACCAATTCCCGGTGGCGGTTCCGTCCGCCGAGTATTGCCGGGACATCAGTTCATACTCATCGTCTGAGACCCAGGCATATTCATAGATCCGATAGGTCCCTTCGGGCTCATCCGAAAAGGAGATCTTGACTTGCAGGGTCTGATTGGCCAGTACCTCGCCGGTACCTGTGCCGATCCGGGTGGTGCCGAATTGCGACAGATGACTTACGGTTTCAGACCCCTCGCCGCGAGTCCAGTAGATCTGACCTTTCAAGTCGCCGGCATCGACGACACAGAGAATGCTGTGATTGGTGTTGAGTTCATCACACCGGGTGATGTGATTGGGCAAGGTCAGCGCTTCGACGGTTTGCCCGTCCCAGACCTGTTGGAATAGATCATCTTTCAACGTCCAAGTGCCGATAAATCGAGCAAACGGATTGCCGTCTTCAAACGGCGGGATGTCATACGCGACATGTTCGAAGGCAAAGCTCAGCGCCTCTGGCAGCGTCGCAATCCAGACCGGCCATTCATGCCCGCCATCAATTACTCGAAACTCAACCAGATCAGCCTGATGCTCGCGCAGGCGCTGATATAGCACAGCCCCATGATAGGCGATGTCGAGTCCGTCATGGTCGCCGGAATTGATATAGAACGGCACCACCTTGTCCTGTTCCATATAGGCCTCGATCAGCGACTCGTAATTGAGTTTGGTCCACAAATCCGGATCAAAATTGCCAGCATCATCCTGAAAGGTCGGATGCGTCCAGGCCGTCGACCCTTCCGGCGGCAGCCCGGCATAAGAGGCCGGCGAGAAAGCCAGCGCTGCTGCGAACAGATCCGGATGTTTCATCGCCAGGTTCACAGTGCCAAAGCCGCCCGCGGAGAGCCCTCCAATGGCTCTAGACTCGCCAATTGGCAGAGTCCGCCAAGTCATATCGACATGCGGGATGAGATCATCGATAAAGGCGGTCTCAGCCGGTTCATTATGTCCATCCGCCCACCAGCTGAGCGAACCGGGCATGATCACAATCGTCGGCGGAATTTCACCGGCCTCGATCATCTCATCGAGAATACGCTCAGCTTCGACAAACTCGGTCCAGTTGCGTTCATTGCCGAGAGAGCCGTGCAGCAGGTAGACAACCGGATAATGGCTTGATCCCTCACTATATCCGTCCGGTACATAAGCGACATAGGCATAGTCTCGCGCCAGCGATTCGGAATAAAATGTGTGCTCCGTGACTTCACCCGCCAGTGCCGGAAGCGGGAGCCATTCCGAACAGGCTGCAAGAAAAGCGGCAACGGCTTTGTTCAACCCTTTACGTATCATGACAGATCCTCCTCAAAGGCCAGATGGCGTTGGAAAAATGGCAGGACATCCGTCTCGATGCGACCGCCTTTATTGAACATGCCATCTACCCAGCCGCCATTATATTCCTCGGCCTCGTGCGGCACGCCAAACTCGTTCAGCTTACGCGAATAGAATTGATTGGAGTAGACATGATCCTGATTGCCATCATGCCGCCCCCAGTCAAACTTGAACGCGCGGAGGCGTTTCAGGTTTTCGGCATAGTCGCCAACGTGACGCTCCAGGAAGAAACTCTGTTGAAGTTTTTCGGTCAGGGCGGGATCCATAATTAATTGACCATCCTCGCGGGTGGCTGGCGGATCGAAATAGAGCGGCGGGCGCTTCGGATTGGGCAGGTTCGCCTGATAGATGATGGTGAATATCTCATTCAGGAAATTCCCTTTGACGTCTTCCAGCGTTTCGGCGGCGGCCAGCGCGTCCCAGTCAGGCCGTGACTGCATCAGAATATTGCCATGCCCGGTGGCAACCGGGTGCATGCCATAGACGACGCCGAACGCGTCCGGTCGCCGAGATGCGATTCGGATCGCGCCATACGCGCCGGCATGCTGACCAAAAATCCCGCGTGCGCCCGGTTGCGGCAAGGTCCGGTAAGTGGCGTCGATGTGCGCCACCAGATCGTCGGCGATAAAGCTCAACCAGTCTCCCGTTACAGGTGAACTGGTATAGAATCCGCCACCTGTCGGGGTGCTGAAATCCGCCGCGACAACGATGACGGGGTCCAGATGTCCGGACGTGATCGCAGCATCGATATGGGCCTTGCCGTCATACGTGTCGAACAAGGTCGATTCATCCTCAAAGAAGGAATGAAGATAATAGATCACAGGATAGGCCCGGTCGGTTTGACCATAGTCTGGCGGCAAATAGACTTGGATATTCCGCTCTGGGGCGGTACCGATCTTATTGTCCTCAAAGGCATCTGAGACGATCATGTCATGCGTGATTTCGCTACCTGACTCTGCCGCGACTGGGCCAGAAACCAGGGTGAACAGTCCGATTGAAATCAGACTCATCTTCCAGTTCATATGTCTTCCTTTTCAGTTGCGCACCGTCGCATTGACCTCACCTCTGATTTATTTTACAAAACAGAAAAAATGGATTTGTCAAATGCCAAAGGGAAAATTTCTGGGTGAGTTCGAACTGATCGTCCTGGGCGCTCTGATGCGGCTCGGCGATCAAGCCTATGGCGTGGCGATCATCTATGAGATTGAAAACCGCACCGGTCGAAAAGTGTCTGTCGGTGCCCTCTATGCCACTCTACACCGAATGGAAAAGAAGCAATATGTTCAGTCTCGATTGGGCGAGACATCGGCCGTGCGGGGCGGGCGGGCCAAGCGTTTTTTTATCGTCACGCGGGAAGGCCAGTTGCAAGTTGAACGGTCATCGGCTGTGTTGCACAAAATGCTGCACGGGCTGCCAGCCTGGACAAAAGGAGCGACGGCCTGATGACGACGCCCCAGACATCATTCTCTGATGGATTGATCGGTTTCCTGGTCGGACAGGAGTTGAGCGAGGCCATTATCGGCGACTTGCAGGAACAGGCCCGGGCGACATCTGCACCTCATTGGGCGCTCACGCTTGGTGTGTTTCGATCCTTGCCCGGACTTGTCCGAATTGGTTTCGGCAATATTTCTGCGCAACGGTTCCGCATTGAGTTCGGATGGCTCGCGGTCTTGCTGTCCGTCGCCTGGGCCTGGGAGTGGCTAGGCTCGCTAGTCGTTGCCAGGCCGATCGCGTCTAACCTTACCGCTGTCTCCCCATTCTCGGTCGTATTTACGTGCAAGCTCGCGTATCTCGCATTGTTTTCACTTGGACTCATCATTTTGATGGGAAGCTGGCGGTTGCTAAACCGATCACGGCAAGTCTCCTGGCGATTGCGCACCCAGCGCTTCGGCGCGACCTGTCTGGCTGGACTGTTGCCGATCCTCTATTTGCTCAGCTTTCCCGGGCCGTATGATGGCCATCCCGCGTTTCGGTATATCCAGCTTATACTCGTGGGCGTCATCGGGATCGCCGTGCTCGTTCTGTCCCGCAGCAACACCAGCGAGACGGGACACTATGCACGGTCTTAGCCCGCTGTGATCGCCCGCGCTTTCAGAAACCCTCGGACCAGATTCACCAACGAATCCTCGAACGCGTCAGAGTAAAGGTCGGCCCGGCGTTCTCGTACGGCTGACTGCACAACGCCGGTAATCGCCCGAGAGAGCACAAACCGTTCAGCGGATGACAGGGCATTGAACACTTCAAACTCTGCAAATCTGCGATCGGTCTCCTCAGCCACCCCCTCGGGGCCGCGTCTTTCCAACATCGTTTCCAGCGCTTTCGCCCGCGCGGTCGGGCAGTTTGGCAGAAAGTTGATATAGGCCCGCAGCCCGAGCCGGAGCGGACTCACTCCCTTGGCGCTCGAACGATCTTGCAACCCGTCATTCGTAAGCAGCGTCGCTTCCTCTCGCTCGGCCAGCGCGACCAGAATATCGTCCTTATTTGCAAAATACTGATACACCGACCCAATCGAGACGCCGGCGCGCTCTGCAATCCTATTCGTCGTAAAAGCAGCATCCCCGCCCCGCTCCAAAACCTGAGCTGCCGCGGTCAAAATGGCGTCGCAGGTGAGCTTTGAACGAGATTGCTCGGGGCTTCTGCGCTGTTTTTCTGTCACTTTTATCGTCCGCCTTGCTACAACCAAGATGCGAGTTTCCTCACGCGTCTCAACCGTCATCATATCGGGATTTGGGAGAGAGACCATGACCTGGGCGACCGAAATGCTCGACAATATGAAACGCGGAAAACATCAAATGCCGCCAGTGACAGAGACCCTTCAACTCGGATTGATCGATGATTGGGGCGACGGCTGGGTGCGCAAGAGCTGGACCCCGAAACCGGAGCTGTTGCAACAGGATGGCACCGTATTTGGCGGCTATATCGCAGCGCTGTTCGATCAACTGTTCGCCTTTGCGACGATGACGGTCATCACGGAGGATGAGGCCTTCCGGACCAGCCACCTTGCGATTTCTTTCATGAGCCTGTCGCGTGACGAGTCGCTCAACCTGGAAGCAAACGTTGTATCGCGCAGTCGCCGGCTGATCACGCTAGAAGCGAGGATAAAAGGCGTGGCAGATCAGGTCCGCAGCATCGCCACAGCACAGCAAATCACGACGCAGCGCTAAGCGGGGCTCTTCTTTCTGTTGCGAATCCACACGACGAGCGCCGCGATGGCAATCCCCATCGCAGCCATGAACAAAGCCAGTTTGATCGGTGTCACATAGGCTTTTAGCCATAACAGGGATTCATCACCCAGCATGGCCATGACCTGAACATAGCCTTCGGCCAAGTCTGTCGGAATGACGGCAATAGCTGGGATCGCAAAGGCAGGTCTGAACCGTTGCAGGGCGAGGCCGGCAAATAGCGGGCCATAGGTCAACGGATAGGCCACATCTAGCGTCGCGGTCATCCAGGCATGGACCAGGCGCTGGGTTTCGCTCATCGCAGCAATATGAGCGCTAATGCTCTCTGGATGGCTCATCTCGTCAATGATGGTGAAATCCCAGATCCACATGATGATTCCAAAACCAATCGTCTCCAACACGAACAGGACAAACAGGATCCACAGCGTTCTCGGCTGTTTCAACAGATGGGCCATATCACGCCTCCGCACTTGGCCGTTTGGACACGGAATCATGCCACCGCTTCAGTTGAGTCAGCGACGGATCATAGGGCACACCGACCAGGCCATTGGCAAAGTCCAGGCTGGCCAACAGAACAGCATCGACGACGCTATAGTCCTGGCCAGCGACAAATTCATGTTTGGCCAATTGCTCATTCAAAAGCGTGTAACCCATCTGCGTGCGTTTGCGATTCTGCTCTGCGGCTTCCGGGATCTGCTTGATCAGGCGCGCCGTCAGCGGGTGGCCGTGGATCCAGACCATGCCGACCGGAACCATGAAATTGAGCTCCACCCGACGCAACCACATTTCGATCTGCGCTTTCTCCAACGGCGACCGCCCGAACAAAGGCGGCTCCGGATGCACTTCCTCGAAATAGCGACAGATCGCAACAGATTCCGAAATGCACGTGCCGTCGTCGAGTTCGAGCACCGGAATCGAACCGATTGGATTTTTGGCCAGGAATTCAGGCGTTTTCTGCTCGCGCTTGACGATATCCGTGTGCATCAGAGGCACCTCGATGCCCTTCTCTGCCAGAAAAATGCGAACGCGTCGGGGGTTCGGGCCGGCCTTGTAATCGTAAAGTTTCATGCCTTGCTCACGCGCTCAGCATGATGACGCTGCCATTGCGTCCGTAATCGGCCTCACCGCGATGATTGCGGCGGCGGTTGGAAAAATAGTCCTCCTCCATCGCGCAGGTATCATGTCCGATATTGTCGATCACGCTGATGCCCTCGCGCTTGAGCACCGCCTGCACATAGCCAATTAAATCGAAATGTGAGCGATCCTCGCGGCCGGCCTTGAACAAACGATCGGTCCATTCCTGCTCGCCGACAAATGTATCCCGGAATTCGGGTCCGACTTCATAACTCGCCTGCTGGATCGCCGGTCCGATCGCCGCATGGATTCGGCTCCGGTCGGCGCCAAGCGATTCCATGGCCGTCAGCGTGGCCTCACAAACCCCGGCCATCGCGCCCTTCCAACCCGCATGCGCCGCGCCAATCACTTTGGCTTCGGCATCCGCAAACAGGACCGGCACACAATCTGCCGACAGAATACAAAGCGCCAGACCCGGCAGCTTGGTCACCATGCCATCCGCCTGTGGACGCGTATGCCAGGGCTCTGTCACCTCAATCACTTTGGCACTGTGTACCTGGAAACAGGAGAGCAATTTGTCCGCGCCCATGGCGTCACGAATATGGGCGCGATTGTCGCGAATGGCCTGAACGTCATCATCAGATCCCTGACCAATGTTCAGACTCTCATACAAGCCGGTCGAGACACCGCCCTTGCGGCCGAAAAAACCGTGCTTGATGCCGGGTAAGCTCGAGAGACTTGTTCCAAGGACGTTGGGTGGCGCAGTCATGGGATGCACTTAACGGAACGCAGATTGTTTCCGCAAGCATTTCCGATAGGTAAAATCACAGCTTGATAGCGTAATAATATTACGATATGTCACTTTATTACATATCCAGGAGAATCAGATGAAGAAAAGTCTAGTTGGCATAGCGTTCGTCGCCGCCTGCGCGACGTCGCCAGCACCACAAAATCAGAATGAGACCGCGGTCCTATCATTCGAGACCGCGAAGCTCAGTCTCAGCGCCGTCAAAGCTGCAGGTGAAAAGTGCCGTGTTCCAGCACGACTGGACCGGAGATTCGACTCCTGTCCGGTTCAGCCCGCTGTTTATGATCGCCAAGCCTGCCTGGCCTTTGACGATGCGATTCAAGACGCGCTCAAGCCGATTCGGACCTGCGCACAATTGACGCCGGAATCAGCGACTCCGGAAGAGCGCGCCGCCTGCATCGATTATATCAATCACTTCCTGCAGCCGTGCATAGGCGTGCACGCCCTGCATTTGGCCTATAGCGAGATGGCGCAAAGTCAGGCGTTTCGCAACGCCATTGCAAATGGGGCGGACGAGGGGACCGCCCGGGAAAGACGACTATCCGATCTGGTGCGCTATCGCGATTAACGCGGCGCGCGCTTGGCGAGGATCCGCTGAAGGGTTCGACGGTGCATATTCAGCCGTCGGGCCGTCTCGGACACATTGTGCCCGCACAACTCGTATACGCGCTGAATATGTTCCCAGCGCACGCGATCAGCTGACATCGGGTTTTCCGGCGGATCTGGCAGTCCATCACCGGAATTGACCAGCGCCCGGACAATGTCCTCGACATCCGCCGGTTTGGCGAGATAATCGACGGCGCCAGCCTTGACCGCAGCCACCGCGGTCGCAATTGCGCCATATCCGGTCAGGATCACGGCGCGCGCTTCAGGTCGATAGCGATGCAGCACTTCGACCACATCCAGCCCCGATCCGTCTTCCAGGCGCAAGTCCAGCACCGCGAAGGCCGGTGGGTTCAGCCGTGCAATATCCCGTGCTTCGGACACTTTCGAGGTCGCTGAGACCAGAAACCCGCGCTGAGTCAGCGCCCGCGCCAGACGTTGAAGAAATGGGCCGTCATCATCAAGCACCAGACAGGTCCGATCCTCGACGTCTTTAAGGCTTTCGTGCAGTTTTACAGTAACTGGGGATTCCATTTCTAGCTCCTTCAGCCCCTAATCTAGGTTATTTTCCGTATTGTCCAAAGGCTGTAACTCAGTTCTAGGCCATACTGCCTGCACAATGGCCCCGTGACGAGGTGCCGCGCGGTTGCGTGTCGCAATCCGCCCTCCTGTGCGCTCGATCAGGGTTTTGGCGATAAAGAAGCCCAATCCCATGTCGCCGCCGCCCAATTGCGCTTCTCCGCGTTGTGAAACGTATGGTTCCCCCAGTTTCGGCATCCCCTCAGCAGCAAAGCCGGGTCCGTCGTCTCGAACGGTGACGATGAACTGCGCTTCCGTCCAGTTGGCGACCACGCGCACTTCTGAATCTGCGAAACTGACCGCATTCTCGATAAACGCGCCCAGCGCGTGGAGGATTTCCGGGCTACGGCGAATGGTCGGAATCTTCGTCTCGCCGCCTTCCCCGGCTTCATAAGTGACCTGTACAGCGACCCCAAGCCCTTTGTGCGGCGCCGCAGCCTCCTCGACCAGAGCACTCATCGGCATGCGCGCGTGCACCATGTCGCTGGCTTCTCGGGCCCGCCCCAGGCGTTGCAGGATATCGCGGCAACGCTCAGCCTGTTCCGCCAATAGCGTGGCATCTTCTAGGTGCGGACTGTCTTCCGGCAACATGGTCTGCAATTCCTTGGCAACCAGATGAATGGTGGCCAGTGGTGTGCCGAGTTCGTGCGCCGTCATCGCCGACATTGCGCCGAGCGCCGACAGGCGTTGCTCGCGCGACATCACGACCGCGGCGGCATCCAGGGCCCGCACCATTTTCGCCTCATCCTCATTCACCCGCTGGGCGGACAGGGCGAAGAAGACAATCCCGATACACAGGGCCGCAAAATGGCCACCCTCGAACAATTGCGGAAAGACCAGTGTTTCCCCCTCGCGCCACGGCAGTTCGAATGCAAATACCGGCATTAAGGCCGCCAGTCCGATCGCCAGGACGGAGATCAGCGCTGTAAATCGCGCCCGCAAACTGG
>ERZ1740072.481-NODE-481-length-16151-cov-5.778951_pt1 | contig 16151 bp, 13 predicted proteins | sample MGYA00581733_ERZ1740072 | MGnify/ENA primary metagenome ERZ1740072 (study PRJEB43018, sample SAMN04849741) | marine metagenome | isolation source: floating plastic debris | place: Pacific Ocean | collected 2008-08-30 | study: EMG produced TPA metagenomics assembly...
GTCCGCCTGATGAACGCGTTGCAGGCCAAGGGCATGCCTGTCTTTTCCCTCACCAATTTCGGCATCCAGAGCTATGATTATGCCGCCACCCACTACCCGTTCTTGCGCGCCTTTGACCGCGACTTCATCTCAGGCCACATGGCCGTCATCAAACCGGATGCGCAGATTTACCAGATGCTTGAGGACGCAAGCGGGCTCAACGGCGCCGACCTGATCTTTACCGACGACCGGGCCGACAACATCGCGGCCGCCAAGGCGCGCGGCTGGAACACACACCTGTTCGAAGGGCCGCAAGGCTGGGCTGACCGCTTGGTGTCCGAAGGACTGTTAAGCGCGGATGAAGCCGCATGAGCACACCCGTCATCCCCTTTGATCAGGGCGATGCATTGCTCGATTGGCTGGGCCTGACAAAGGCGCTGGCGGAGGGTCATACCCTGCCAAAGGCCGAGATTGGCGATACTTTCCTCTACCGCGATCTTGATACACTGCTCAGCCGCGCGGCGTGGATCAATGGGCTGGGTATGGCCGTCAAGACGGCCACCATTTTCCCGCAGAACACCGACAAGCCAGCCATAAACGGTGGTGTTTCCCTATATTCCGACAGCGATGGCACGCTTGAAGCGATCATCGACTTTCACCTTGTGACCAAGTGGAAAACAGCCGGGGACAGCCTGCTGGCGGCCCTGCGCCTTGCCCCTGACAACCCCCGACGCATTCTGATCGTAGGCGCGGGCACAGTGGCCGGAACGGTGCGTGCCGCTTTCGGTGCGGGCTTTCCCGATGCGACCTTCAGCCTTTGGAACCGCTCCCCCGCGCGCGCTGATGCCTTCGCCAAAGCACATCCAGACGTGACGGTCGAGAACGATCTTGAAACAGCCGTGCAGGCCGCCGACATCATCGTCGGATGCACGATGGCCACATCCCCATGGCTGCGCGGCGACTGGTTGCGCCCCGGGCAGCACGTGAACCTCATCGGCGCCTATCGCCCCGACATGCGTGAAGTGGACGACGCAACCCTACTGAAATCCCGCATCTTTGTGGACAGTTTCGACACCACCGTCGGTCACATCGGCGAGATAAAAATCCCGCTTGAGGAGGGCACTATTGCCCGTGATAAATTGCTGGCAGACTACTACGATCTTGCGTCTTTTACATCTGAGGCGGACGATATCACCTTTTTTAAAAACGGGGGCGGCGCGCATCTGGACCTGATGACCAGCCGCTATATTCTGGATCGATGGAAGGCACAGTAATGTGGATTTTGATCATCCTCCTGGGCATCGCGGCGGTCCCACTCACTATCGAGTGGACGCGCAGCCCTATTTCGGACAAGCAGCGCCGCGATGCGCCGGGCAAGTTCGCGCTTCTGTCTCAGGGCAGCACCCATTACGCATGGTTGGGGCCCGAACGCGGACCGGTCGCAGTATGCATTCATGGCCTCAGCACCTCGTCCTATGTGTGGCGCGGTGTGGCCAAGGGGCTGGCGCTTTTGGGCTTTCGGGTCCTCATTTATGACCATTACGGACGCGGCTTGTCAGACACTGTGCGCGGCAAGCAGGACGGCCCCTTTTTTGTTCAGCAACTGACCGACCTGTTGGCCCACGAACAGATTGATGAGCCCCTGACCATACTGGGATATTCCATGGGCGGGGCCGTCGCCACGCATTTCACCGCCACCTACCCAAGTCAGGTCAAACAGTTGATCTTGCTGGCTCCAGCGGGGATGCAAAGCATCACCAATCGCAAGCTGCGGATCCTGCTCGATGTGCCGATCATCGGCGACTGGCTGTTTCTGATGGTCTACCCTTACATTTTGCGCAAAGGGCTGGATGCCGAAATCGGCCTGCCGGGAAGTGTCGACGGAATCAACGACATGCAGCGTGCTGAAACGGACCGGCGGGGGTATTTTCCTGCAATGCTGTCCTCGCTGCGCGGTATTTTGCGCCGTGTGGCCAAGGATCAGCACAAAGCGATTGCCAAGGCCGGTGTGCCAGTCTTGTGTGTCTGGGCCAAAGATGACGACGTTATCGCATTGAGCGGCAAGCAAAGGCTAAGAAAGTGGAACCCGGATGCCAAACAAGTGGTCGTGCCAGAGGCTGGCCACGGGTTGGTCTACACGCACACGGGACAAGTGATTGCCGCGATCCGAGCCTCCCGCGATTAGGCTGGCGTAGCCTCACTCAATGGGCGCTCGCGAATGGGTAGATGCACGATCGCGCTGAAGGCACCGATGGCCACCCCGATCCACCAAACCTGAGTGTAAGTTCCATAAAGATCGTAGAGCCGCCCACCCAGCCACACCCCCAGGAACGAACCCAACTGGTGGGAAAAGAACACGATGCCATAGAGCGTCCCCATATATCGAACCCCGTAAATCTGCGCGACGAGGCCGCTGGTCAGCGGGATTGTCGCCAACCACAACGCGCCCATTGTCACAGAAAACAGGCTCACAGTGGTGGGTGTAATCGGGAACAGGATGAACAGTGCCCCGACGATGGTGCGGCCTGTATAGATGCCCGCCAGAAGGTACTTTTTCGAATAGCGTTTCCCTGCCCATCCTGCGGCCAAAGTACCTGCTATATTGGCCAGCCCAATCAGCGAAATAGCTACGGCCCCCAAGGCGGACGTGGTTGAAATACCCATGCTGTCCAGCGCACCGCCGGGCAGGATCGGGCCGCACAGCTCCGTCACGAAAGCGGGAAAATGCGCCGTGATGAACGCAACCTGATACCCGCAAGAGAAAAACCCAATGAAGATCAGGAAATAGGAGGGATCGCGAAACGCCTTCATCAGGATTTCGCCCATGGTTTCTTCGACGGTAGCTTTGGATGCAGGGCTTTCGACACGCATCATTGGCAGTGTCAGCAGCGTGGCGAGGATCGCAGCGGCGAAAATCATGAAGACGCTGGGCCATGCCATAACGCCCAACAACCATTCAGCGACGGGGGGTCCGAAAATCTGCCCACCCGACCCAGCCGCAGCCGCGATCGCAAGGCTCATCGAACGGTTTTCATCGCTCGACGCGCGCCCCACCACCGCCAGAATGACGCCAAAGCCCGTGCCTGCGATCCCAAAGCCCACGAGCCACGCATAAAGCTGATGTTCCAGCGGCGTGACAGAATATGCAGAAAGCACAAGGCCAATGGCATAGACCAAGGCGCCCATGATTATTGCCTTTCGGTCCCCGATCTTTTCCGCAAGCGCACCGAAAACCGGCTGACCGATCCCCCATGCAAGGTTCTGGATGGCGATGGCCATCGAAAACTCAGCCCGCGCCCACCCGAACTGGTCTGCGATGGGGATCTGGAAGACACCAAACGAGGCGCGCACTGCAAAGCTGACAATGATGATCACGCAGCCCACGATCAGGACAGGGGTGAACAGGGGTGTGCGGCTTTGCATGAACGTCTCTCCGAAGCGTTCGGCCAGAGTGACCGTCTCAATCGGGGCCGTCAAATCAGGAATTTTTGCCCCCACATCACAATCTATGAACTGTGTTGGGTTTTCAGGGCGGCACGCGCGCGCTACCACGGGCACAGATGACGGACCTCATACGTGAATACCAGGCTCTTGTGGCCGCAGGCACCTTGAAACGGGACGACGCCCAAGAGGCCGTATTGCCCGAGTTCGAACGCATCCGCGCCGCACTGGCCGAACCGGTCAAGCGCGGATTTTTCCGCAAAGCGCCCGAACCGCCCAAGGGCCTCTATCTGTGGGGCGGCGTGGGGCGTGGCAAATCCATGCTGATGGACTTCTTTGTGAGCCATGTGGAGGCCCCTGCCCGCCGTGTCCACTTCCACGCCTTCATGCAGGAAATCCATGCCGCCATGCATGAAGCGCGCAAGACCGGCGTGGATGACGCCATCGCACCCGTGGCGGCGGATGTGGCGGCTTCGGTCCGCCTGCTCGCCTTTGACGAAATGCAGATCAGCGACATCACGGACGCCATGATCGTGGGCCGCTTGTTCGAGGCGCTGTTTGCCGCCGGGGTCGTGGTGGTGACCACGTCCAACCGTATTCCCGATGACCTCTATAAGGACGGCTTGAACCGGCAGTTGTTTGTGCCATTCATCGAATTGCTCAAGGACAAGATGGTGGTCTGGGAACTCGCGTCACCCACCGATTACCGGCAGGATCGGCTGACCGGCAGCCCGACTTATTTCACGCCTCTGGGAAGTGCTGCGCACCTTGAGATGGACAATATCTGGAACGATCTGGCCGGGGGCGATGACCACGTGCTGGAAATCACCGTGACGGGACGCATCGTCACCATCCCGCGTTTCCGCAACGGCGTGGGCCGCGCCAGCTTTTATGATCTGTGCGCCAAGCCGCTGGGCCCGGGCGATTTCCTCGCCATCGCGGCGGCGTGTAAAGTTCTGATGATCGACGACATTCCCACTCTGTCACGCAGCAACTTCAACGAAGCCAAGCGGTTCGTCACGCTGATCGACGCGCTCTATGAAGCGCATGTGCGCCTCATCTGTTCGGCCGCCGCTGTCCCTGAAATGCTGTATTTGGAAGGCGAAGGCACGTTTGAATTCGAACGCACCGCCTCGCGCTTGCGCGAAATGCAGAGCGAAGGATGGGCTACCACTTAGCCGTTTTCGCGCAGGACGGCGCCGGCAAGGTATAGCGAGCCACAGATCAAAACCCGCGCGTGTGGGGTGTGGGCAAGAATCTCCGACAACGCCGCGTCAACATTTTCAGCCTCTGACACGTTCATCCCAACGCCCCGCGCCGCCTTTGCCGTCTCAGCGGCAGGAAGGGTCGCAGCTTCACCCGGTATGGACACTGCAGTTAGGCTGTCAGCCACCTTTGCCAAAGGGGCCAGATAGCCACGCGCGTCCTTGGTGTTGAGCATTCCACAAATCATATGCACGGGTCTCTCAGGAAGACTGCGTAGCACAGACGCCAGAGCGTGCCCCGCCGCAGGGTTGTGCCCTCCGTCCAACCAGAGCTCCGCGCCAGAGTCTGCCGCCGTCTCTGCCAGCAGACCGCTGCGCAGACGTTGCATTCGGGCGGGCCAGGACGCTAGCGTCACCGCAGCCAGACACGCCGCCTCGTCACAGCCCAAATGCCGAAGTGCCGCGAGCGCCATGCCTGCGTTTTGAATCTGGTGATCACCGGGCAACACTGGGCGGGGCAGATCAAGCAGACCCACCTCGTCCTGATAAATCATCCCGTCGCGTTCAGAGCTGGCGTGCCAATGTTGGCCATAGGCCAGAACCGGTGCACCCAGTCGCGCCGCACGCGCCTCGATCACGTCAAGCCCGGCCTCGTCTTGCGGACCCACGATGCAGGGTACGCGGCGCTTGATGATCCCGGCTTTTTCTCCAGCGATGGCTTCAATCGTGTTCCCAAGAAACGCCTCATGATCCATCGACACAGGCGTGATGATCGTCAGCGCGGGTGCATCAATGACGTTGGTCGCATCCAGCCGCCCGCCAAGCCCGACTTCGAGCAAGGTGTAGTCCGCAGGTGTCCGGGCAAAGGCGAGGAGGGCAGCGCAGGTCGTGATCTCGAAATAGGTGATGTCATCCCCGCCGTTGGCGGCATAGCATTCATCCAGCAGCGCCGTGAGGTCCGGTTCAGAGATCAGCTTGCCCGCAAGCCGGATGCGTTCGTGAAAGCGGGCCAGATGGGGCGAGGTATAGGCGTGCACCCGGTGTCCGGCCGCTTCAAGCCCCGCGCGGATCATGGCTTGGGTCGATCCCTTGCCATTGGTGCCGGCAATGTGGATCACCGGCGGCAAGTCGTTTTGCGGATTGCCGAGAGCGTCCAGCAGACGCCAGACCCGGTCCAGTGTCAGATCAATGATCTTGGGATGCAGCGCCATCATCCGCGCGAGGATGGCGTCGGATGTGGGCGCGCTCATGTTTGGGGTGCGTCGCCGTCGATTTCGGCCTCGGCTGGCGATGTCGGCGGCACGGGTGCGGGAAGATCACCCATCACAGCGGGTGGCAATCCCATCAGCATGCGGGTGATAGTGATCAGTTCCGCCCGCATCTCAGTACGCTTAGTCACCCTGTCCAGCATCCCGTGGTCCAACAGATACTCGGCACGCTGAAAACCTTCAGGCAGCTTTTCACGGATGGTCTGTTCGATGACGCGCGGCCCGGCAAAGCAGATCAAGGCGTTGGGTTCAGCGATATGGACATCGCCCAGCATCGCGTAAGAGGCCGTGACACCGCCTGTTGTCGGGTGCGTCAGCACGACGATGTAGGGCAGGCCCGCCTCTTTCAGCATCTGCACTGCCACAGTGCTACGCGGCATTTGCATGAGGCTCAGAATACCCTCCTGCATCCGCGCACCTCCTGCGGCAGAGAACAGGATCAACGGACGGCGCAACTTCACCGCCTCTTGCGCGGCAGCAATGATGGCGTTGCCGACATACATGCCCATCGACCCGCCCATAAAGGAAAAGTCCTGTGCAGCAGCAATGATCGGTGTACGACCGATCTCACCTGCTGCAACCAACATGGCCTCAGCCTCTCCGGTCGACTTTTGGGCGGTCCGCATCCGGTCCGGGTATTTCTTTTGATCCCGGAATTGCAGCGGATCGGCAATGGGTGCGGGTACCTCGACTTCTGCGTAGATGCCGCCATCAAACAGAGCGCCAAACCGGTCACGTGGCGTGATCGCCATGTGGTGGTTACAGTTGGTGCAGACGTTCAGGTTGTCGCTCAGTTCGCGGTGAAACAACATCGTGCCGCACTCGTCGCACTTGGTCCACAGGTTGTCCGGCGTCTCGCGGCGCGAAAAGATCGAGTTAATCCGGGGCCGGACATAGTTGCTGATCCAGTTCATGGGGTCTTCCTGCTGCGACGCTCGTGTTTCAGATAATCCGGGGCGATCCCAAATGCAATCAGGCCCTGATCGCAAGACGGGCGACAAGCCAGCTGACGAACATAAAACCGAAGTCGACAGGTAACCATGCTGCCATCTGCGCCTCGTCCTCCATTCCAAAGGGCAGAACGTAAAGTGCAAGGCCCGACATCTCGTCAGGGACGCTGGTAAGCACCATCGCGGACAGGTTGTTGACGAAGTGCACGGCGATTGCGGGGCCCAGCGTTCCCGATCGCGCCGTGAGGTCCGCCATCAGAATGCCGAACAGGGTGGCCCATATCACGATCGTCCATGCATTGCTGCCCGCACTGTCCGGCAGATAGTGTGCGATCCCAAACAGGGTGGAGGGCACGATCATCCAAATGAGCGGTGACCGGAACCGGGCAGCCAACTGTTGTTGGATGTAGCCGCGAAAGAACACTTCTTCAGCGCCCGACTGGACGAGCACGGCGACCAGTGCGATGGGCAGCAACAAGAGCCAACGCCCCAGATCCATATTGCGTACAAGCGGTTCACCCATGTCATAGGGCGGCAAAATCAAAATGGCGGCCGTCAGGACCAACATCCCGATGACGACAACTATGAACTGACGGAAGGCAAGGCCCGGGTCCCCGATCAATGTTACAGGCCGGCGCTTGTGCACCATGATCACAACAAGGCCAGCTGCGACTGCCAGCAAGCCGAGCTGAAACAGCACAACGAACATTCCGGTCGCAGTCTGCCCCGTCTGGCCATCTCGCATGATGGCACGCACAGTGTCCGGCTCCATCATCTTAAACAGTGCCCCAAACTGCAGTTGTGTCAGAACCAGAAACAGACCTGCGGCCAGCACCAGACCAAAGCACAATCGCCATAGCTGCGCCGCCCCTTGGGCCGGCGCGATAAACCGGGCATGGGGGTAATAGTCAAAGGACAAAACGCTCATGTATCGGTCTTTTCCAGCGCTGGCGGAGGTGGACCTTCTTCTTGTGGGATTGCGATATTGGCCTGACGGAGCAGTTCCGCCGCACCGGTCAGATAACCTGACACGGTGCGCAGCAGGCTGAACAACACCGTCGTGTCACTTTCGACCACAGACCGGAATTCTTGTGCACCAATGCGCAGGAACCTTGCATCGGACGTTGCGGTCAAGTTCAGATTTCGCACCTCATCCGACAGGATCGCAAGATCACCAATCAAACGGCCCGGTTCAATCGTCGTAACGGGGCGTTCGCCATCTTCAATATCATAGGTTAGGACCGCCGAACCCGAGATACACAAGTAAGCAGCGTCCGGCTTTTCATTCATGGAAAAGATGCGCTGCCCCTTTTTGGCTTCGTACCACTGTGCCGCAAAGGCCAGCAGACGCTGGTTTCGGCTGCTCAAACCCTCGAACAGTTCCGTGCGCGCAATAACACGCAATTTGCGGTTCAGGTCGTCACTTTCATCCTCGTCCAGGTTTTGCACGCCATCGATGCGCCCATCCTTGATTTCAACAAAGAGATCATAGGCGTCCGGGTTTTCGAACTTTTCCTCAAGGAAGATCAACGTGGCATCCGGCAAGAGGCCGCGCAGCGCGGTGCGAGTCTTGCGGCGCTCGTCGGCGCTGTGCGAGGCGAGCGCCCGGTCCAGGACTAGAATATCGGGCCGTTTGATCCCGGCGCGCGAAAAGGCGATGCGTTCATGAAAGACGGTCGGCAGTTTCGTCCCGCCCAGTCCCGTCGGAATATCAAACGCTGTTTCTGCCACCAACCGGCGCAAACCGGCATCTTTGACCACGTCGGCAACAAGGTCCTCAATCAATTCTCCCTTCAGGCCGGCAACCATCGATATCCGTCCGTAAAGGGCGTTTTCCAGCAGTGTCAGGCGGGGCAGGTAGTTTTCCGGATCAATCGGTACAAAGAAGTCGACCGTCTGCATCCGCAAGGCCACCCCGCTGGTTTTGCGGATTTCGACGATTTCCTTTTTGAAGCTATCGGGAAATGCTGGGCCAATCTGTTCAGCGGTAAAAGCAAACGGCACGGTCAACAATAGCGCGAATTCGTCATCGGTCAGCGCAATGTCCCCGCGTTCACGGCGCCGCTGTGCGATGTCGACCAACCTTTCGTACATGCTTTCTTCGATATTCAGGGCGGTGAAGAGCGGGTGGTTTGTCCCGTCCATCCCAAAGGTCTGGTGCAATGTCTCAATCAAGGTCTGCGAAATGGCGATGCCCTGTTCAGCCAAACCCTGCTCAAAGATCAGGTTGATGAATACCGAATTGGCCGCCAGCCCTTCTTGACTGATTGCGCGCTTGGGCGAGGCAAACAGCAGGTTTCCGCCAAGTGGCACAGCGGGGTTAAAGACGTCCGGGTCAAATCGATGCACGTCTTCGATCAGCCCTTTTTCGCGCAAGCATTTTTCAACGGCAGGACGCACGGCCACAATGGCCTTAGCAAGTTCCGGGTGCATGTCTGGATCCATCTGACTGGCCAGCATCCGGCGGAACATGAAATCGTCAATCCCCGTCCGTCAGGCCCTCCAGCGCCGGATCAACCCAATCGGCATCAACCCTGTCCCGGCTGTTGCCGGATCGGATGGCCTCGTTCACGGTCCGGTCTCGCGTTTTTGGTTGCCAATCGACGGTGCGGGGGCTGGTCATCAGCGGCATCAACAGGTTTGATCCCAACGTGCCGTCGAACAGGTAGGGGCGTGAATGGGCGTATCCGATGCGTGCAGCGATCACCGCCTGATGCAGCATCGACAAATCATGCCCGGCCATCTCGACAGAGCCGCGCGTGGGCATCACCTCACGCGTCAGCACTTCTGCCAGCGCCGTGCGTTCCGTCTGGTTGCGGGCCTGAATGGCAACGCGTGCACCTTTTGGGAGCGTGAGGTTGATGTTTTCCAAAATCGGGTTGTTGTCAGCGGTTTTTACAGTCACATCCTTCATGACAATGTCACCGCGCAGATGGGGCACCTCTTCAGGCTCGCCTTCAAACAACTCTTCATCGATCATGTCATTGGGGCCGAACCGTTCCGTCACAACCTCCCAACGCACGGCCATGTCTTGCGTCTGGTTATAGTAGGTCAGCAGTTCCTTCCAGGGGCTCGAGAGATCTTTGTATGCGGCCAACGCCGCCACAAGAGCGCCGACCGTGATTTCACCCTGAATGGCCAGATACCCGCCCACGAGATAGAAAAAGAACGGAGTCAGCTGCGTGATGAAGTTGTTGAGGAACTTCATAAAAAACTTCTGTTGGTAGATCTTGAACCGAATACCAAACAAACGGCCCAGCCGATCGGTGAACTGCGCGAGGCGATAGCGCAACCCACCGTTGGTGCGCAGATCAGAAATACCTGCCGCGCTTTCGCCAATCTCAGAGGAAAAGGCGCGCATCTCTTTGATCCTTGCCTTGTTCAGCAGGTTGATGCGCCGTTGCAGCATGGGGATCAGCCACGCTTGCAGTGGGATCAAGGCGATCCCTGCAAGGCCAAACCATACTGACTGGATGAACAGAAAGATGAGGATGATCAGCATCTGTCCGGCCTGGAACACCGGTTGGGCCACCATGTCACCCATGAGGCCGCCCATCGGCTCAGCCTCGGACGTGACCATGCTGACCAATTCACCCTGAGACGTCGACCGGAAATAGCTACGGGGAAAGCGTAACATCCGGCTGATCAGTTGGAACCGGAAACGACGCAAAAGCCGTTCAGCAGTCACACCTTTCATCGTGTTAAGGCGCATCTTCAAAAGGCCATGTGCCACAACCGCCCCAAGGTATCCAAAACACAAGGCCATCAGGAACTGAATCTGGCTGAGTTCAAAGCCAAAGATGAATACCGTATCAGAGGTCGCCCCAATTGCGTCGTTGATGACGCGTTTAGGCAGTTCCAACGTCGCATAGAGGAACGGAAACGTAACCACAGTCAGCGCCAACAACATCAACTGGTCTTTTTTGGAGTGCTTCCAGATGAAAGCGAAAAGGCTGGAATCCATACAATCGTCCCGATCGGCTGTGCCCGGCGATCTGGCAGATACCTGCCCCTGCCTGAACCGTTCGGTTTACCTAGTGGCACCCTGTGCGCATTGCAACCGCGCCGAGCGCTTGCAGGCGCCGCGGCCAATGGCTATTCCGGTGCAAATATTCTTCGAGGGAGAGGCCTGATGCTAGACGGCAAGTTCGACAAATCCAAATTGCCCAGCCGCCATGTGACCGAAGGGCCCGCGCGCGCGCCACACCGGTCCTACTATTACGCAATGGGCATGACCGAGGAAGAAATCCACCAGCCCCTCGTTTGTGTCGCCACTTGCTGGAACGAGGCTGCACCCTGCAACATCGCGCTGAATCGTCAGGCGCAATCGGTCAAGGTTGGCGTAAAAGCAGCCTCTGGCACCCCGCGCGAATTCACGACCATCACCGTCACCGACGGGATCGCGATGGGGCATGAGGGGATGCGCTCGTCTCTGGCATCGCGTGAAGCAATTGCCGACACGGTTGAGCTGACCATGCGCGGGCATTGCTATGACGCCATCGTGGGCCTTGCCGGGTGCGACAAATCCTTGCCCGGCATGATGATGGCGATGATCCGCCTGAACGTGCCGTCCGTGTTCCTTTATGGCGGCTCGATCCTGCCGGGCCGCGTGGCCGAAAACGCCCCCGTGCCCGCCGAATACCTTGACCGCGACTTGACCGTTCAGGACATGTTCGAAGCTGTGGGCCACCAACAAAACGGCACCATGACCGAGGCGGAACTCGACGTCCTTGAACGCGTCGCGTGCCCCTCTGCCGGGGCGTGCGGCGGTCAGTTCACCGCCAACACAATGGCATGCGTGTCCGAGGCAATCGGCCTTGCCCTGCCAAACTCGTCCGGGGCACCAGCCCCTTATGAGTCCCGCGATGAATACGCCCAAGCATCTGGCGCAGCCGTGATGAACCTGATCGAAAAGAACATTCGCGCGCGCGACATATGCACCCGCGAAGCGTTCGAGAACGCGGCGCGTATCGTTGCCTGCACCGGCGGGTCTACCAATGCGGGTTTGCACCTGCCTGCCATGGCGCATGAGGCGGGCATCGACTTTTTCCTCGAAGACGTGTGCGAGATTTTCCGCGACACCCCCTACTTCGTCGATCTGAAACCGGGCGGGCAATATGTGGCCAAGGACCTCTATGAGGTTGGCGGTGTGCCTGTCGTGATGAAAGAACTGCGCAAGGCGGGTCTGATCCACGAGGATTGCATGACTGCCACGGGTTATTCCATCGGCGAAGAGCTGGACAAGAACAGCCTGGAGGCGGATGGCAAGGTTATCTATCCGGTCGAAACACCCATCACCAAAACGGGCGGCGTGGTTGGCCTGAAGGGCAATGTCGCCCCCGAAGGCGCCATCGTGAAGGTCGCCGGGATCGAACCACAGCACCAGATTTTCACCGGCCCTGCGCGTATTTTCGAATGCGAACAGGACGCGTTCGAATCCGTGCAGAACCGCACCTATGAAGAAGGCGACGTGTTCGTCATCCGCAATGAAGGACCATCCGGTGGTCCCGGCATGCGCGAGATGCTGGCGACCACTGCCGCCCTGTCAGGGCAAGGCATGGGTAAGAAGGTGGCGCTGATCACAGATGGCCGCTTTTCGGGGGCAACGCGTGGCTTCTGCGTAGGGCATGTGGGCCCTGAGGCTGCGCATGGTGGTCCGATTGCCCTGCTCAAAGACGGCGATGTGATCACCATCAACGCGATAGAGGGGTCCATCAACGTCGCCCTGACAGACGAGGAACTGGCAGAGCGCAAAGCGGCCTGGACCGGTCCGCGCGAGACGCTCTACGGGTCCGGAGCCTTGTGGAAATACGCCAAACTGGTCGGCGCTACGTATCTGGGGGCAGTCACGCATCCCGGCGCCAAGGCCGAGCGCCATGATTACATGGACCTCTAAGGCCTTTCTGGTCGGAGCGACCTGTGTCGCTCTGGCCGGGTGCGATGAACTGGCCGGGTTCGGTGGCGCACAAAACAACGGGTTGCCTTTTGCCTCATTGGCGGGCGGGTCGGTCAGCCTTGTTCCACCGGTCGGCTATTGCGTAGACAAACGTAGTGTGCGTCCACGTTTTGCGGTGATGGCACGCTGCGACACATTAGGTGGTGAGGCCTCGTTTGGCGCCCCCCTTGCCGTCATCACTGCGGCCGCCGTTGATCGGGGTACAGCCACAACCGCCGGAGCAGGCAATGAAACTATCCTGTCGCGCCGCACGTACGGTACGCTCACACTGTTGGAGGTCAGCGGTACGCCGCCCAGTCCCGAGATGGCCGATGTGTATTGGCGTGCCGTCGGTCCAGTGGGCGATCAGGTGATCGGGCTCGCCATCTATGAGGGCGAAAATGCAGAGCCGCTTGGAGAAAGCGCACCGAACCTGCTAGCCGAGGCGATGCAACGCACACGTGCTCGGACTGCAGCGGTCTTGAACGCCGCGCAAGACAATTCTGCAACGACACTGGTAAAACCCGAGTGACGCGCACAATTGCCCGGTTCATTTGAACGAAACCTTTGGCATAGATAAAAGGCGCAACGGGGTGGCCAGAACGGCGTTTGGGACATGGCAGGCAAAACGACACGGTACATCGAAAAGCTGTCGCACAAGGGTGCGATGCGCCGTTGGGCCCGCGCTGCGCGCAATGCCAAGGCTGCAGATTTGGGAGAGCTGCGCAGTCTGCGGGCGTCGGCCCGTCTGCTGCGCAGTCACCTTGACCGGTTGATCCACACCGCCGACGAACGGCTGGCTTTGCCTGCAATAGGGTCCACAAACTTTGCCCGTCCACATAACTCTGACTGGGCCTGGCGTCCGGAGTTGTGGCGCGGCTCACTTCCTAATGCAGGTGCATCCTCGGTGGAATCCAAGACCATGATGGGCAGCGAAGTCACCCTGTTTCACGACTGCACCTTAAGCGAGTTGACCCTGCGCCAAATCCGCAACCAACGCGAACGCGACCTTGCCCCATACGGTCTACGCATGGATGTTTTCAAATTCGACGGTTCGTTCCTGTCCCTAGTGATCGACCTGCCGCAAGAGGCAGTACAAGGTCTGCGAAAAACGCACCTCTTGGGTATGAACACAATTGTCGAGATGGAGTCTCCGCTGGAGATTTTTGGCCGTCTCAACATCCGCCATGGGCCAAACACCGAACAAATTGTCCGGGAATTGCCGCTCAACGAGCAGGATGTGACTGTTGAATTCGATCTGGCCTATTCCAAACTGAACGAAAAGCGCGTGGAAAAGGCGTGGATCGACCTGATCTTTGAAGGGCCGCAGATGAACCAGATCACGCTGCGGGACCTGACATTCTCGCGTCGTCCGCGCGCCGCGTTGTGAAGAAGGGGATCGCATGAGCACTTTGACACTGACGCCGACTAGAATGCGCCAAGGCATCTGGCAGGGAGTTGTCCAGCAAAATGGCAGTGGCGTGCCCCAGATACGTGTCACGCATCTTGGTATCACCGTACCGGACGTCGAAGTTCAGGAATCTGATACGGACGGTCACTGGCAAATTCAGGTGCCAATCCCGTCCACAGCTATATCGGACGGTGTACAGGTCTTTGTGATCTCCGATGCCACTGATGACACCACATTGGGCCAGTTCACGTTGATTGCAGGTGAGGCATTGGGGGAAGACTTGCGTGCCGAGGTCGAGTTACTGCGCGCTGAACTGGATATGCTCAAGCGCGCCTTTCGGCGTCACTGCTCCGAAACATCCTAGGACCGTTTGGCTGCCGCCAAAGCCGTACGCAGCACGTCACGATCCCCGATGTGATTGGCGAGAATAAGAATAAGACGCGCATTTAGCGCATCGCTGTCATCCTTTGTAAGTCCTTGGTGCGCACCGAGGAGTTCGTCATAGAACCCGTCCGGGTCGGGGATGTTCGGATTGAGGTTCAACCGGGTCATGTTATGCCCTTTCCCAATGCGACGCGCATAGCATCTGATACATCCTGCGCGGAGGCAACGGGCCAACGTGCAACCACATGCTGGTCCGGGCGCAGCAGATAGATGGCTTGGGGTGAATCGCCCAGGTATCTGTCCCTCACCATCCCCTTGGGATCATCAGCCGCGGTCAACAACACATGTGGCACAGGGACGCCGTCCACTTCGATCACATCTGGTGCTTCCGCGCAGATGCAAAGGACGATGAATGCGCCCGTCAGACGTTCCAGCAAAAAACCTTCCTTCAGTTCAGCATCCACGCATGGCGCGCCGACCCGGGTACGCGCCGGGCCATCCAGCATATCTGGCCCGTTCAACGCTTGCCCATCATAGACGCAAGGCACTGAAAGGCGGCCCGAATTCACAAGTGGCCGTGCAAAAGCGTGGTCAGACGCAAGCTGCAAAACCGCATTGCGAAAGATGGTGCTGATCTCACTCTTAGGTGTCAGGAAATCCGTGGCGCGTGTCGAATTGAGTATGTTTTCATCCGCTGCAAATGAGCGTTCTGTCGAATAGCTGTCGAGAAGGGCCTCGGGCGCAAGGCCACGCAGAACAAAGTCCAGCTTCCAAGCGAGGTTCTCCGCGTCCTGAATGCCGGAGTTCGCCCCCCGCGCACCGAAGGGTGACACCTGATGCGCACTGTCCCCGGCAAACAGAACACGCCCATGGCGGAATTTCTCCATCCGCCGGCACTGGAACGTATAGATCGAGGTCCACTCCAGCTCGTACTCTGCCCCCTCACCCAGCATTGCATCCACGCGGGCGCGGATGCGGTCCGGGTCCAGTTCGGCGGCGCGGTCAATGTCCCAGCCCAATTGAAAATCAATGCGCCAGATGTCGTCGGGCTGCTTGTGGAGCAACGCGGACTGGCCTGCGTTCTTGAACGGAGGCTCGAACCAAAACCAACGCTCGGTCGGGAAATCCGCTGTCATGTGCACGTCAGCGATCAGGAAATTATCCTCAAACACACGCCCATCAAAGCTGAGACCCATCATATCGCGGATGGGCGAGCGTGCGCCGTCACAGGCGATCAGCCAGTCCGCTTCGAGCTGGTAGGATCCGTCCGGCGTATCGACATCAAGTAGAACATGATCATGCTTCGTCGTCATGCTGGTCAGTGCGTTGCGGCCCCGAATTTCAATCGGGGCACCTTCGGCTTGCGCCGCGCGGATCGCCTCTACCAAGAATTTCTCGAAATAGGGTTGCTGGAGGTTGATGAACGCAGGGTTTTTGTGGCCGTCTTCGGGCTGAAGGTTGAATTCAAACACTTTTTCCGGGCCATGAAACACTTTACCAACGTTCCAGACGACGCCCTTGTCGCGCATCCGCTGACCCGCACCCAGACGGTCCGCAATCTCAAGTGTACGCTTGGCA
>ERZ1740072.482-NODE-482-length-16130-cov-8.041555_pt1 | contig 16130 bp, 8 predicted proteins | sample MGYA00581733_ERZ1740072 | MGnify/ENA primary metagenome ERZ1740072 (study PRJEB43018, sample SAMN04849741) | marine metagenome | isolation source: floating plastic debris | place: Pacific Ocean | collected 2008-08-30 | study: EMG produced TPA metagenomics assembly...
AATGGATGCTTGCTCTCAAAATAATTTATTAATATACTGACAGCCACCCAAAATATCTGCTAACTGCCCTGATAATGTACAAGTTTGTTTATTTTTCCTTTACCCATGCCTGATTATTAAGTTATGTCAGTAATTTGGATTTAGTTAGGACTAGCCTCAGTGTTATGATAATCAAAGGTGAAAACTTTTCCAGGATACTGAAACATGCACAAGTGTCCCGATGATCCCTACCTTGTGTTGAGGGAGCACGGTATATTATCTGATTATTCTTAAGTCAAGAGTGTTTATGTGATGGGCAGTTGAGTTTTTCTGCAGTATATCAATGCCTGGACACTGTGGAGCCAGCTTCTTTCACTCAGTGCATTCAATATGAGTTGTTAGACCCTACTTATTTGCAACTGAAGGAAATAGAATTGAAACTTTGGCTCCCGCTGAAGCTATTGGCAGCCCAGGCCCCTGCTTTTCTGGTATTTGGTGCAGTCCGCAGAAGCGGAAGATATATGTATGCATCATTTAATTTATGGCGCCGAGATTCAACTTGAGCATGTCATCAAAGACATCATTTTGTCTGTGATTGATTTTTTTTGATGTTTCGACCTTGTGTATTTATATTGTTTTTGTGATTATAGATCAAGGCAGCGAAAGCTCAATCTGTTTAATGAACTTGGAATACCTGGACCCAAGCCTAATTTGGTGTTTGGAAATCTGCACTCTATTGCTGGAAAGGTAATTGGACTAACATATACTGCACATCTATTGAGCTGAGAAATCGCTTCCAGTTGTATACTTGGTAGTTTGGGATTCATTGCTTGTGATTTAATTGCTGCGTAAAGGACAAAGGTAATTAATGAAATTAAGTGCTGACTCTTAAGGCAACCATCATTTAAGGTATGTTTAGACGTCAAACTCTTCAGATTTAGAGTTTTTATGAACTTTTAATTGGACATTTGGTCATCAAATATCTGAGAAAATTCAATACCATTATTCCTGACATGGCAAGGCAATGGTAATTGAATGGTTCATATAATTACTATTATATGAAGTGATAAAAATAGCAAAATTTTGAATGAGAAGCAGCAAAACTTAGCTGCCAAGATACATTGTTTTATTCTTCCTTGTTCTGTGAAAGCGATTAGAGTCCATTATCCCAGCTATTTTTAGCAACACCTATATCTTATATACTGGATGGAGATTCTTATGCTGTCCTATGGTGGCATAGTTTGCGGTTTGTGATTATTATGTGAATGCTGTTATGCAACTCTTTATTGCATGGTGGAGTAATTAATATAACATCCATTATGAGATATCATCCTACCAGTGTAAATTAAATTCCCAGTGTGACATGATAAACAAACCTCAAGTTACTTTTCTCATCTTCTGTTTTTGTGCAGTATTTTGAGAGAGTGCTGGTTATTGCGTTAGGGGGTTGGTTTAGCTTGGTTTTCCCTGCAATTGTTTTTTGCACTTTCTTAATAAAAATGCTTTCATATTTTGCAGATGTTTGGGGACAAGCTTGCTGAGTGGACCAATGTGTATGGCAAAATATATGGGTAAGTAAAGTTTGTTAGCAGAATCGTGTGTAGGTAGGTAGGAAGGCCCACATATACTTAGGTCATCGCATCGAGATGCATATATATGATTTGTTCTATCTTGGATGAATCTATATCCAGGAATGATTAATCTTATGCTGTCATTGTTTTTCTTGCTAGTAAGCATGGGATGCCACTTGACAGCAGTAGTTTGCTAATGGCTTGACAGACCGCAATATTTTTGACATACAATCAAATTCTACCACAGGAATGATGTTTTAAATTGACCAGTACTAGAGAGGTTTTGGCGTTGTCCAGATCTCGCTTGTGATGTAGCCTAGCATAAGGTTGTACTAAAGGCCTGTCAGAAAGCGAAGGGTGTGGAGTACTCATTATTTCAGCAATTGTCAAGATTGTTAAATTCACAATAGATTTGTACTAGTATATTAAGTGCGTCACCATAGTCTATTATTCGTTTCATCTTATGACCCCTCATTCAGATCCATCACCATGTCTTTTGGTTGAGAAAGGTCTTTATCCAAATTATATTGAAGTGATGGCAAATGATTGCACTTTCCTTTGAAGTTTACTTTGAGTGGATTTACGATTGACAATCATGTTATTTTCTACAAAATATCCACTATTTTTGTTTTGTGCAACAAAGTCGATGGAATGGCTAGCTGGGTGCTTATCAATGTGTTTTGGTGCAACGTTCTTGAACCTCTAGGTGCACCTGGTCTTGTAAACAGATAATAGGTGCCGCAACTTTGAACGGGAATATCGATGTAATAGATGTGTTACCACTAGGGGTGCATTTCAAACGGGATAGTACCACATGTACAACAGTGTGAAGGGTCAACATCGTGATCGGAAGTTAAGACTGTAAAGGTGGTTATAAGAAACGGCCATTGAAAAATATTAGAGAATTGGGGCAAGATGTGTGTTGTTTTTTTGAACCGAAATTGGGCTGATTAAAGACACAAGATTAAAATAATGCAACTTTCACCCAATGAATGATGGTGGTGTGGCGCCGGACCAGTGTATAAATTACCTCTTGATGGCTGTCCTGTCTTCCAGTTGTCAATGATTATAAGATTATGCATGTAAATTTTATCAGATCAATTTTATTTTGATGCACTACCTAATGGAATATCTAATGTTTTCAGTACAGGTGATTAAGATAAACGACTGTATGAGTGTCATGCTTTTATTGTTACAGATACTATGAAGGCTCCTCACCAGTGGTGGTGACATCAGATCCAGAAATTCTGAAAGAAGTCTTCATCAAGCAGTTCAATAATTTCTATGGACGCAGAGTGAGTAATATTTGGTGTCTTTTATTTTAGTCTGGTGGTCACCATTTATAATCCAAAATGATTGTGGGGGGCTATTTGACACATTATTTTGCAGCCAGTCAGTTTGTAGCAGACTAATTACCCGGCATATTGTCAATCACCACCACAGTTCTGGTAGGAATAATGGTCATTTTTATATTGATCTGCACATTCTTATGCTACTAAAGTAACTTCTTGGAATGTTGTTTTGCACACTTGCTTTTGAATTTGGTTGTGGTTAAGTCATTGATGGCTTCTGTCAGTTCTGCGTTTTTGGTACCTGGTGGTTTAAGACTTGTGGTTCAACCATAGCTTTCATGGTTTGTGACAAACAGGAACTGGATTGATGGTATAAACAACTGTTGGTTAGGGTAATAGTTTGCTATCTCGATTTATTTGATGATGGTAGGTCAAACTGTTACCAATGTCTTTGCTGTTACTACTAAAGTTGCAGAGTGTACTAGTTCATTCTCACATGCCAAATCTGCAGGGCTCTAATTCCGTGAACTAAAACCCATAGTTTGGGATGTTCAAAATATTCTGAAATAAATTAATTCCGTATTTTGTCCTTGATATAGTCTTAATGAAGCTAGATGCCTGAGGGGGCATTAAGTTGACTCTGAGGGCCTTGAGCATCCTGCAGTCAAATCTACTTTGCTTACAGGTCCGATGTTTTGTTATTGTTGACCACATTGTTCAGTGCACTTGATGTTTGCTGTTGCACTTACCTTTTTACTTCTAAATCAAATAATACTCTGAAGCTTTCACACTCAAGTTCATGCAGTGCAGGTTTTGTGTAAATTATATTCCTGATATACTGCACCTAGCTTTGTCAAACACATTGGATTGCGGATAGAATATCATAAATTTGAGGCCTGTTATTAAATATATTTATTTATAATGTATTTATGCTGCAAAGCTTGGTACCATCAAATATTTGTTCATCGGAAAAAGGTAGAAATTGGGTATGAATCTTGTAATAGACGTCACTCAGGTTACTCGGGACAGCTGAAACTTGCCTGTTGACTTTTTCAGCTCTAGTTTGATCTCAGAAAATTCGTAGCATTTTGTGGCTTTGTGTAGCCATAAGTAATTACAGCTGACCACTAATTTGAGTGCAACAAGCGGCTCAACATGCGCCTTCCCTAATTGTCAAAACTTTAAGCTCAAAGGTCAAATGCTTGGTTCCAGATTTTAAAAATTTTATTTACTTGTTTGTTTCACTGCAGTAATAGAAGTTGTGTTGGTTGACGTTGGTTGTCTGCTATCTGATTCAGACTCCTTATTGGTCTATTGCCAGACTATTGTCGCATGAACTGCCAAAATGAGCAATTAAATGATTACTACTAATTTCAAACTCATTAGTGTGCTGACAAGACATCATCTGTGGGCAGCAGTCCAATATTTGGTGTAATTTTGATAAAATTGAGTGATGTATGGACATCATTGTGAAATTGTTTCCGCATAAACAGATAGATTCTCATGACATAGCAATCTGGTTGTTATAAACAATGTTCTTTCTTTTTCTTGCAGTTGTTACCTGTGCAACCGGAACCAGATACAGGTGCAGACCGCGATGTGCACATATTATTCTCCAGAGGACATCGGTGGAAACGTCTTCGAACAACCATCAGCCCAAGTTTTAGCAAGGCCAAAATCAAACAGGTTCGCGTGTGGGCCCATGATGAATATCAACTTCATTATCATTTTAGCGTGCTCTCATGTTAGACTATTGAGTAGGTTGGTTTACAGGGTAACACATTTATTTCACTCCCTTGGCCTCCTTCTCTGCCCACATAGGAATGTGACTCTGATTCTAGTTTTTCACCGGTAAGCAGGCGATTCACTCTTGGAAAGATTGGCGCATCATTTGAAATTCCATAGTCCGCAGTCAATATATTTTGTGTTTTCCATGCGCAATATAGTATGATGTGGAGGAATCCGTGGGGTTATGACATTTTTAACAGTAGGTTACATGTGCTCAGTTTGTTGGTCAGCATGACATTGTGTACTGGGTCTGTAGGCATCGGTCTTTTGTCTATGACTAAGTACAGTTTCCAAGTGGGCACAGCTGATAGGACTCATCCATTGCACTTAGCGGTACTCCTCAGTTGGCAATCCAAAACACTCAAGTTCAGCCACGAATGGTTACATAACTTCCTGGGGTTGAGCACTTACTGGTATGGTTGCCTAGCAATAACATTCCTAGGCAAGTAAGCTGCCTACGAAGAACCCAGTAGAGGTATGCGAAGCATGTTTCTGGCATAGCGATACCAATTGATACACAGATAACTTATATTGTTGGTTTTATTATCTTATTTTCTTCCTTTGCAGATGCTGCCTCTCATAAAATGCTGCATTGATGAAACAATGACAATCTTGGAAAAGAAATCAAGCGACGGAGAAGCTTTCGACATTCACAGGTAAAAAGCCAAGCCATCATCGCTTCTGATCCAATGTTGTGCCTGTACTAGGAAATTTCAGAGCCTTGAGTGGAATGAAATCCACCCTGCTTTGTTCTAATCAAGGTGTAAGTGTATCAAAGGGTCACAAAATTAAATTTTCGGTGTTTGGTTATGCATAAAGGATCTGGGTGTAACTTCCAGAAACATTGGAAACTAACACCACTACTGATTGACAGACTGATAGGTTGAAGATGATCACAAAAGCTGCCTGGTTGCGCTAATTGTACTACGAAGTTCCCATGTGACGAAATGATCCACTAAATGTTTATCTTATGCAGTAACCAGATATATACAGGGTGACGGAACTGCACTGAGTGACTGGGTGTGAATGAAACAGTCCTCGGCAGCAGATGCCAGTTGTCTTGCCCAATGCAGTCAACCGGCCAATAAAATTCTCCTAAATCTCAGTTGCTAACCCATAATATGCAGAATGAAATTATCTTGTACAAGGCAAGGGCAATCATGTGTCGGCAGCATCAAACACAACTAATTAGTAGCTTTATTTATAATTTGACTGAGAAGTGGCGTCTTGAGACGTACTCTGTATGCCCCTCCTGTCTGTTTTTATGGGATAGGTTCAACTGAGCTACTGTGTAAAATTGTATGATTGTTGTCAGCAAATGGACAGTATGAATTTCATTCATAGTTTTGATAAACATTCTCACACCACGCTGTTGAGAGATCCATATCATATCACAAAATCAACATCCATCTATAATTCTTTGCAGAGTCTTACAAGGTTTAACCATAGATGTTATTGGCACATGCGCTTTTGGAATTGAACCCAACTTCCAGAAAAATAGAGATACTGATCCCTTCATCCGCAGATGTCAAAGATTATTTACAGACTTCGCCAAAAGACCTTTTATTGTAATTCTTGGAGGTAAGATTTACGATCTGTTTTCTTCCTGGATATGGTTGATAAAAAAGAACGCTCCACATCAATTTGGTTTTATATTCTTTGAGCTGGTTGAGATTGTTATCGTGCTTGTATTCCTGCTGCGAGGCTGTGAACTCATGCTTGCATCGCTAATAATTTATTTCTGCGATGTTACATAAACTGTTACATGGCTGTTATTTCCATCACAGCATGAGTGTACATTCCTAAGAAAGCATTATTTCATGAATATTAACAGAGTTGTCTCTCCTTTGCAGCTATATTCCCAGAGTTATCACGCTTTTGGTGGAAATTGTGTAAACTTGTCTCCACATACACATATGATGACATGGACTGGCTGTTTACCAACCTAGGGTCTGTTATCGATGAAAGGAAAACCAGGACACTTGCTGCCAAATCATCTGAAAGTGATAAATATTCCGAGGTCAAGTCAAGTCGGCCAATGGACTTACTACAGATATTGCTTGACGCTGAAGTGGGCAGTGGCTCATCTCGTGGCAATGCAGTGTCACATTTGACTATGCAAGAATCTGAAGAGGATGTAAATAGTAATTATGAAGTTGACAATACATTTTCGCCAGAGATAAATAATAAATCTACAGTTACCTACCTCAAATCTAAACTAGAGCAAGTATTCCATCAACAGCAGCAGCAAGTTGAAGATATAGGCCACCAGTGCGTTGAAGAAAAGTGGCCATGCCCCAATGGAGCGCCGTGTGAGAACCCCAAGACAAAGCTATCACTTGATGTGAGTTAAAACTAGCTGTCAGTAAAAGTATAACATTGTATTTGTAAATACCATTTCATTTCCTCATAGAAAAAACATTTCAGTTCATGGAATTGAGTATTTGTATCAGTGATTGGTAATATGTAGTATATTGCATGTAGTATTCAAGTGTTAATGACATTTTTTGGAACTGGTGGTCAGTTGGTGTGGACTTGATGTTTACGGTCTCAGTTTTTTTTTTGCAGGAAGTGAAAGCGTCGAGTGTTGTGTTCTTGATAGCGGGATATGAAACTCTTAGCAATCTTCTAGCATATGTAGCCTATGAGTTAGCTGTCAATCCGGAGTGTCAAAGAAAACTACAAGAAGAGCTCGATACAGTCTTTGAAGATGAGGTGAGCTGCATGTAACGACTTCTTGGCTTCAGATTACACACCCAACATTCCCGTCTTTGATAGGGCATCAATAGAAATGCAACTGTTCCGGAACTCCTAGCTCTCTACCCAATTGTTCTGTTTGCACTGATAACAAACTTTATTTTTGATCTTTGTAAAATCCCAATATATCTCATGAACAGCATAGCCCCTATTCAAATACCAAAAATTCTGTTTTGTGCACTTGAGATACTGTAGTGAGGCTGAAAATGCCATTCAAGATGCACTCAGGACCAGAGAGATGCATGGACAATCCTTGATTGCAGTATTTCAATAATAACATTCCTTCCTTTGATATTTGATAATTATAGAATGATAATTGGTATTAATAAGTTTAGCAGAGTGATATCCTCTGTTAAAACAATCACGAGCGGTTTTCAGGTTTCATGTGTGTTAAGCCCCAAAACCAGAAACCTACCCCAGAAAATCAAGTGCTACTGGTCGAGTGATTAGGTATTTTGCATGGTTTAAATATCCCAAAAAACTTTTTGATGCGTTCATCAGAACACATTATGTAAACTTATTATTCTGCACGCTCATCAGTTGATGTTTTAATTCTCATTCTAGACTGAACTGTGCTATGAAAAGTTATCCAATCTGAAATATCTAGAAATGATCATCAGCGAAACTCTGAGGAAGTACCCTATTGCATCACTGTAAGTATATTAAACTACGTTAGGGTGGAAAATATTCTTCGCTGCGTCATTTATGAATATCCATGGCGATTAACTTGGTGATTTTCCCACATCCAGCACCAGAAGTGATGAGATATATCTATATCCATATGTATTTGTAACCATGAAGTTTCGCGTTATATACCATAAATCCAGTACGATAAAGAATAACTTTTTTATGGAAATTGTGTTTTTTAACAAACAATCACTTCCATTTTGACTATGAATCGAGTTTAATTAGTCATTGATATCTTTTTGATGTAGTGATCCATTTTAAGATAACTTTTGTCTTGCAGATTGGCTGGTAGATTGTGCATGAATACTACGACAGTCAATGGTATCACAATACCACAAGGCACGACAGTACAACCCGATGTGTGGAGTCTACACTATAATTCTGAGCACTGGGGTCCCACAGATCCACAGCAGTTTGATCCTGACAGGTTGGTTGTTAATAAAGTATATATTTCCTGCTAGAATTCGTTACATCACCGACATATCAAAAGCTATTACATTTTTATTTCGCTCATTCCTCTGAATAATGTTAAGTGTTATGGTGTTAAAAATAAATTTATGTTAAGCGATGTTTTGTGTAGATCAATGGACCTGTCTGCAACCTGCCAACAGTCAGTCTACTTATGCTAATTTGATAGCTTGACCAGAAATTGCTCAACAGAGTGAAAACGATAAGTTGTATTTGGAAGAAACTGAGAGTGCAAGAATGAGTTTACTCTCAATTTTATGGAAATTAAGATTAAGTACTTAACTGGTGCATTTTACTAAAATTAGCATAATTTGTCAAGCGAGTCACTGGCTTTTTATCATCCTAGGAATGTGAAACTTTGCCTCCAAAACAGTTTTCCATTTGGCTGTCAATCGCACTCATAAAAGTGATTTGAATGGGTAATTTCTCTGGTCACATCCTTTTATCAATGAATTTCCCTCTAGTTTTATAGCTTTCATCTATCTTAGTGCACACATTGTGGAACACCAACAAAACACCGACAGTTTGAAAAACTTGTTTTGCGCTCATTGTTTTAAGCCTGTGAAGATTGACTTGTGGCTGGTTATGTGTGTAAATTGCCTCTGAAGATCCATTCACTTTCTTAAACAAAATCATTAGTTTGATTGATGGGTTTATTAATTAAGCTGCAAATCTAAGCACCTTGCCTGTCAAACAATCAGACAAACCAAAACCCAAATCTAAACAAAATTTGTTGATTTCACAGATAAGAATCCATAGCTGTAGCTTACATACGGATGTGGATTTTAGAGAAATACTGTTGACACATACAGCAAAATTATTGTGAAGTTTATGTAGTAGACGAGGTATTGTTAGTTGGGCATTGTATGGGGTTGGCCCATGGGTTGGTGGGGATTATCACACTAGGATTTTCTCAAGTAGAAGCGCTTGAACAAGTGTTTGATGTGCAATTAGCCTGATGACTATTTTTGTGCACCTGAAGGTAAAATGGCAGTTGTTTGGTGCACTTGCTAATTGGACCTTATTTTATTGTTATAGTGATTATTTTACTGGCAAAAAGCAGTGAACAAACAACATGCCTAAATAGCCAAGTGGGGAGAAAATAATAGGCATTAGGCGTGAAGCAATGTATTTCCTGAATTCCGGTGTGATTATGATTTGGTTACTTCTAAACCATAATCTCTTTTTGACTCATCTCGATCTCTTCAAAGCTAATTGTCTGATGATTGTATGACTAATGAATCCCTAATTTCTTTTGTTTCAGATTCCTACCAGAAAATGTAGCAGCCAGACACCCAATGGTATATATGCCTTTCGGAGCCGGTCCCAAAAACTGTATTGGAATGCGATTTGCATTGACGGAGTGCAAACTAACTCTTGCGACTTTATTACATCGATTTAACATTGTCACCACTAAAGACACTCGTCTGGAGCTGATAGAAACCGCTTCTCTGAGCCCTAAAAACGGCATCATGATCAAGCTGGTGCCTCGAAATAGGTAGTGAATGTCATCACCTCAGATTTTTTGCAAATAGTTTATGACAAGATCATTTCTGTGCACGTGTGAATAAGAATTTTTAGCAGGTTCTTGTTTCATAGAATATTTGCAAAAGTGTCTTTTTTATATACTATCATTTAGCATGGTGCACAAAATACTCAATTCTGCCAACTTTAACTTTTTAGCAATCAAGTCGCAACTAGTCAGCATATTAGTATTGTTTCAAGGTAATCATCTAAAGCCGTAGGTTTTTGAAGTCAAGACATTTGCTCTCAGCTCAAAACTCTTCATACAAAAAGTATGGAGAAATTTTTGTTTTTCGTTTTATTATATATTCGTGTCAGACTGTAAATATTTTTTATCAATAATTATAATTATTTATCAGCGAAGCATTTCTCTGTCATATGCGAGTGGTGTTTTACGGCTTTTTTTAATCATCGCATTATTGACAATTTAAACAGTCCACTTTACAAGATTCACACAATTATATTCCCTATTTATTTTCCTCTGCTCCAGATTGTTACAGTACTACTTACTGTTTTTTATACCTTTATCAACCTCCTTTAAGGCCATGACGATGCTGGGACTTAAAATACCTACGAATTTCAATGCACGTTAGCTTTTTATTTTTCCAATGTGGTGTATATGGCGCTGATTTTGTTACAATTGAAATTTAATCAATAGTCTATATTTTTATCTTTACCTTTGTCACTATTTCACCACAACTGGTTCTTAGGTGACTTTCGTGTACAAAGATTCAGTCTCATAAATGTGTTTATACTTAAATTTCCCGCTGGCAATGTCTAACAAACTTTTTGAACTGTTGCCTATGCGAACAATCTTTATCATTGTCCTTTGTGGCTTAACTCCTTTGTTTTCTGAAAAGTGTCACCAGCGCCTCTTCAAATTGTTCATAAAAGTGAGGATAATTATTGTATTCATAATTTAACATTTACTGTCTACCAAAAGAGAAATCTATTTTTCATCATCAACTTTTTATTTGTGTCCAAGGCATATAAATCTGTCTGCTTTTGACAATGTGGGTTGTTTATGTGGTGTACATCAGGAATAAACATGTAAAGCACTACAACTGTCTCAAACCTGCTGCAATTTATAATATGTTAATGATAAACAAATTGTGGTAATGAATGCTGGGCAGATTCATTGCGAAAAATGATTAGCATGCTAAATCTATGTATGTTTGCTAAGTCTATGTGTATTACCAAAACCCATCAATAGAGTTCATTGCTGACACATCTTGGAAGGTGAATTTCTCAGCTCTGCCATTATTTTGCATACTCAGACAACATGGGGTCCTGCCTGGCTTTTGGTAAGTGTGATGATTGTGGGCTGTTGAGTGTGAAGGAATGAAACGCTGCAAAGAATTAGCTTTACAAGTGACCTTAGAATGACAACCATCATTTTTTTGGTGATGGGACCCCCTCAACTGAACTTTACTGTATGTGTCGAATGCTTGTGGACCACAAACTTTTCTGTTTTCAGTTTATTGTTATCAATCAATCCATAAATATAACTGGACCTCAACAAAGAGCAGAGGCTGACAAGCCACTTCCTAGCATTTGCTTACACAATAATGGAGCCTCATTATTTATTATGGGTTTTCATCTCTTTGACCAAAATAGTAGATAACTCCCAATTTTTGTAAGATTACAGAATATAAGATAGATATTAATTGTGTATTGGATTATTTATTATTCACATAAGGTCTGAAGCTCTGATCTGCATAATATTTCTGTGGAGTAACAACTACCACTCAAGCCATGCCTGTCCACACACATCGAGCATAGAATTGTTATAATTCTTGCCATTCTTGGGTCAACACAAATGCATGTCCGTCTAGCAATAGAAGTCGATGAGTTTTTTCTGTCATTAATCTGATAAAATGAGGATGGCCTTCTTGATATTCGATATCTACTCACAAATGTTTTAAAATGATGACACCAAACTGGTCGAGCTGGTGTCCTATGAAAGTGTGCCAATGTTCAAGTTAAGACAGCTGTAAAATCCCCATCCTTGCTCTAGAAATGTTGGACGTGGTAATAGTGCAACAGCTATCGGATTTCTGAAGTCAATCACCTCTAGAATGTAACAGCTTATCACATGTCTCAAAATGTGACAATATCAGGCGATGGTATTCTGTAATGCTCATCCTGAATAATTGTAATAATGAACTCTGAATTTATTGATCTCCTCATTATATTCCATTGAATGGCGTGTACTGTTGTTCTGTTGGAAATAAGAGTTTAATTTCACTGGACAGCAAACAATTTGTGACGACTAGTTTTGAATTGTTACATTCACGAGAGCATGCTGCTGGAACAGATAAGTAAACATCGCTGCCGGGTCGCTTATTCACTGAGATGTGTTGATAATCAATACGTAGATCCATAGCTGCTCTGTTTGGAAGCAAACTGTAAAAAATAAACTGAGACTTCTACTGACAAAAAATCACGGGAGTCTAGCGGAATATCAAGTGTCATAGGTAAATATATTTTCTATTTTATTACATTAAATTATCTGTTATGATTTATTTGTTATAAAATAATTGGTTTACGGAATGACTTGGCTATTTTGTCTCCTGTGGCAAAGATTTTTAATATCTTATTAATGAACATTGGGTAAACTTGTCACTGTTTGCGCAGAATAAGCAAAAGAAAGCGGCTGAATGTGAAACTCAATGGAGAGCTGTTTGGACTAATTCTAATGTTGCTAAACAACACTCCTTCGTAATATAAGTAAATGTGGGGTTAATTCAAAAGACATGCTTTGTGAACTAGGTGACATGTATTGTATTAGCCAATTTTGAATAGTTTGTCAGCAGCATGTCAGGTTAAGATAGTAGAGCCGAGATTTCTACTTAGTTCATAAAAACCATAGTCAGGGAATTTGACAGGCAAGTGCCAAATATACAGCAAGTAGGTGTAAAATTGTGTTTGCCCGCAGGGGTCTCTTATGATGGCAACTGCGGGAGAGGAGTCTCAAAACAATGGTAGGTGTTTTATCCTCTAAGTCCTAATCTAAGTTCTTTTGAAATCCGAGTCGCACTTGTTACAATGTATAGTATGGGCATAGACAATAGGAGCTATTGGATTCGTTTGGGGATGGCCAGCATTATTCAGTGCAGCTCAGTCAATCAAGGTATGAAGTGGGGTGAATCGGTGCACTCTGAATGTTTGATGTTTTGTCGGATTGTGCTAATTGTCAACAAACACATATCTCTCTCTCCCTGTGTGTCTGTTGTACTGACAACGGCCCAAAGCTCTTTTGGGACGAAATGTCACTGTTACGCCTAGCCAGTACACCCTGCCTGTGTCACTGGCCTACTTGACCTCTCCTAAGCTGGTTACCATCGCACCTAGCCCGTACTTGACGTGATGTATGATGCAAAGGTAAAGCCAAAGCAAATGGTATACTCTTTGGCCAAAGTACCCCAACCTCAAAATTGTACAGTAGGAGATGGGACAGATTGTGTTATCCTAAATTTGAAATTTAAATTATAAAGATCCGCTGGTTCTCAGGTCTGGTCCAAGATTTGTAATAATGGAAGTGTTCACCAATATCTTGATTCGATTAGACTGTGAATGGGTGCCTAATTATTCCAATGATCCGAAATCTAAACAGTTTACAGTCATAAAGTCGGCAGGTCTTCTCATCATCAGTACTGACTTTTATTCCTTGATGTATACACATACAGACTTTTATTTGGGATATCATATACGGTAGATATAATGGACATACTATACGTATCCATCTTATTCTCAAGTATTATTATGATAAAACTGGACTTCCCGTGGATTTATAGCTGCGGACCATCGCAAAAATGATTTTGACTAGATAGCTGATTGGGTAGTAATTGATTTGTGGTAAATCCCACAGTGTTGTGGGAAAAACCTGCATTATATCATATGGCTGTCCGTTATTTGGCAGCAAACTATTATAGAGTAAATTTATTATTTATTCCACCAAAACTCGCCATCAGATTCCTGAGGAAAAATCAAAGTTTGAAATTTTTGTATCTAATAATAAACATGAATGTCAAGCAACACCGACAAGTAGTGTTGATGTAATTCTGCGCAACAACAATCTTCACTTATTATCTTTTTCTTTTTTTCACATGTTTATGTATTAGAAGACAGCGGTGCTGCAGAAAGTGAAGAGAATCATACATCACCTCACTGTGTCACACCGACCATACCTGACCAAGTGGATACTGCGCTGGAATGTTACAATATGGCAGCTCAAAACCCAGCTAAACTCAAACATATGGTGTCCTGTCAGCCAGACATTGTCAATGATGTTGATGACCATGGTAGGTTAGGTTTAAGGGGCATCCGCACTGGCTGAAATCACAATTGTTGAATTGCACAATATCAACGCCTCACGGAATACAAGGCCAGTCCAAAACTTGGTTTTATTCAGTTTTGTAATAACAGAATAAAACACACTTCCAATCCATGATGATGTATTTAAAGAGAGAGGAAGGGTGTCTGTCTTCTGTATGTTTTCGCCAAAACTCCCAAAGCTGGGGAGCTTAGTTCAAGCCAAGTCTTCAAGCTGTGTGTTGCCAGTTGGTCCAGCATACTGCTTCACATGCGGATGGTGAATTGACTCTCGCTTAACAAGCTGAAAGAGATTATTTCCGCATTCAGGAACTGAACTTTCATCGTACCAAGTGGCCGCACTACATCTGGCTTTGTCTGAGATCTTGAAACAGATTGATTTTCTGCTTGAGTTTTAATTATGAATTATGAAAATGATTTGCAAAGGTGTAATCAATAATTAATGTTGTCGCCAGTGATAGAACACTGACATAGGCTTAAGGGTCTGTAGTGCCTTGTTTTTGATTTATGCTGCCAGTATTCGAAATCTGGTTTCTGACACACAACATAGTTACAAGGCAGAGGATGTGTTGGGTAAACAAATATCGTAATTTGAGAACCCCATTAGTTACTCACTAGGTGGTACAGTAGGAGGTGAAGGTTTGCTGGATCAGCATACAGAAGAGAACACATCAAAGTTTTATGCTTAAGAATTTGTGTTGTTTAGTTTTCTTCATCCTATAACCAGTCGCAAGAGTAACAAGGCTTTGCCTATGAATAATGGTTAATAACTACAGTAGCTTTCTACGATAATGATATATATTAAAGTTTTATTATTTTATCTTGTGATTATTTATTTGTAGACAGAACAGCTCTGATGCATTCAGTATTACACGGTGATTTGGCATCCCTTAAAAATCTCATAGAACTAGGATGGTCGGTAAACCAGCAAGATGAGGAGGGGAAAAGTCCACTAGCCATCGCCTGTTACCAGGTAATCATGACCCTATGACATAGCCCACCATTACTGAAAACAACTACCAGTATTAAGTTATCATAAAATTCCTATTTATATGATTATGTCTGAGCTGATGTCAAATTAGATATTAGTTTTGCGTTCAACGAACTGTAATGAAATCCATAAAAATGTTCCATCAGCAGAAACATTTTTTATACCAGTTTAGTGTATAACACCATGCTAAAGAGCTTAAGATTGACTAATATATATGTATGAGAAAAGTCTGTGAAGCAGGATGTAAAACATACATTTGAGGAGTAATTCTGCTGGCACACTGAAAACTTGATTTGGTCCTGCTGTAAAACTTTTATTTCTTTCCGTTTAACCAACATGGTAGTATTTTTCAGGGCTGGTATGAAGGTGTTGTATACCTACTCAACAGTCATGCAGACCAGATGCTTACAGACTACAAGAATAGATTACCCATACACGCAGCTACTCACAATGATAAAATCAGGTGCCTGGCCTTGTTAGTTCAGCACCTACAACCAATGGAGCTCAACTCGGCCGATGACGAGGTAAGTTCATCAACATTAATTTGCGTGATTATTTGTGGCCGCTTTTATCAACACCAACCCTCTGTGAACATGCATGAATTGTGATGGTAAATGCCAAATGGTCGGTGAATGATAGAGGAGCCTAGGCTGAATTATGAAGAGGAGATAACCGCATGGCATCAAGAAGAGATATACGTGTATTGTGTTAATCTATGGAGGCTTCATTTTTTATTCC
>ERZ1740072.483-NODE-483-length-16086-cov-5.389059_pt1 | contig 16086 bp, 16 predicted proteins | sample MGYA00581733_ERZ1740072 | MGnify/ENA primary metagenome ERZ1740072 (study PRJEB43018, sample SAMN04849741) | marine metagenome | isolation source: floating plastic debris | place: Pacific Ocean | collected 2008-08-30 | study: EMG produced TPA metagenomics assembly...
GATATGATTCCTTATTTAAGACAACATAGTGCAAAAAGAATTGCCCAAGACCCCGCTTATAAAGAGTTTTTAGCCAATCAGGAAAATATCCGAAAAAGATTAGCAGGAGATGCTACAGCTCCCGTCGATCTCAACCGCAACTTCAGCGAAGATGATCTACAGATGCAAGAAGCGATTTATGTGATGCGCGATATGATTTACCTTCACAGGCAAGTTAAACAATCAGCTACTCCTCATCTGCCCTTACAGAAAAGCGCTTAAAAAGGCTGCTTTCTTCTAGATCGCCTATTTTCTTCCTAGGGGAATCATTTCTTTTTCTTATTTACGAAAATCTCCTTCTAGCTCTATTATAATTTTTCAACCTGGCCAGATAGCTCAGTTGGTAGAGCAGAGGACTGAAAATCCTTGTGTCGCTGGTTCGATTCCAGTTCTGGCCACATTGCCGGACGTTTTGGTAGAAATACCCAAACTTCCGGCTTTTTTATTGCGTAAATCCTTCTGAAATAAGCCGATAAGCAATCTCTTTTTCAAATTCTCTATTCCATTCAATGAGGATTGGCTTGGAAACGTTGATTCCCTTTTTATTTAAAAGTAAAGTTGTTGTGATTAATTTCGTTTTTTTGTATAACTTATTTAGTTTTAGAGGAATATTTATGATTTATTCATCATATAGCTATGCTAACGATATAGGATTTTTTTAAGACGCCCGTTGGTTAAATTAACAACTAATGTGGCGATTTCCCTTTCTCACTCTCCTCACAATACTACACAAGCTCAAAAAGTTGCAAAAATAGCCCTCCAGTGTTTTATCGCAGCTGTGTGTGTGTTGCCAGCAGGGATTCTATGGCTAATCGGAAGGGGTATATGTTGTTTAAGTAATGCCCAAATCAATTATGCGAAATTATCTTCATCTCCCAAACCTATTCAAGTAGTAGCAGGAGCCACTGATTATAATATAAATTTGATGGTTCTTTATACTAAATATGTTGCACTTGGGATTAAGGAAAATCTAGAACCAGGCAAAACATCAAAAGAAGACTGTTTGCGTCTGCTATGTAATAAGATACAAACCGCGCATCAAGATATTTATCCTGACAACGCTAACAAGCGGTTCATGTTTTGCCAGCAAGTGTCTCTTTATCTGAAAGCTATTTTACAAAAGATGCGTTCAGGCGATATAGATAATGACAAAGAAGAACAGATCTTAAAGGAATTAGCAGAAGCTTCAACTCGTTGTTATCCTACATGGTTGCAGACTGCTTATAGTCTATATGCAGATGTTCATAATCAGGAAGAAACGGTCCCCGATAAATTGTTGCGTGCAATCCAAGAGTATAAAGAATCTTTAACTTTAGAGTTTGTGCAGAACGAGCTTGGTTTGCAATGGCATGCTCTAAATTTTGTAAGAAATATTCTCGGGGCTGAATTAGGTTTTGATACCGAGTTAAACGAATTGGATCCTTATGGAGGCCAGCAAGATAATATATTTGGTAAAGCCTTAACAAAGTGGCTGTTTTTACAAAAATATACCGATGTTAATCGTTTAGTCGAGGCTATAAGAACAAAAATCAACGCTAAACCTTTCGATTCGTCCTATTATGATTATTTGGTTGAAAAGGTGGAGAGCTCTCAACAGGGTGATATACAGGAAATTTTTTATGATGAGAATTATCAGTTAACATATGAAGGCGTAAGCTTTATGCTTCATTCCATGAAGATTCTACGATAGTAAGACCGATTCTAGAAAGAAAAGTTTATAATTAAAACATTCAAGAAAGTCATTGCTGGAACGTAGGCTTGCTGCTGCAGATGATTCCTACCGGGTGAGTTTTGCTGCATAGCTTTTTTTTCTATCAAATTCACAAGAATCCTCACAACACTTGCAATACCTTTTATTGTATAAATGCAAAAAGAATAACAAAAAAGCCGATGCGTAATTTAGTTGTAGGGGTAGTTTAATGAAAGTACTATGATGATTTATTGTCAGAAACGTAAGAGCTGAGAACGCGCTATACAGCGCTATCTTAACCCATGTATGGGAACTGATTTTAGATGCAAAGTGTATTGCAACAAATGATATGATTAAGAAAATGAAATCAATTGCTTTCCACCAAAGTGGACTGCTCGCACAACAGCTCATGCTGCATGCTTGCGCAATAAAAATAAATGGTGTGATGATGCAGTGGATTAAACATAAGCTTGAACTTGCCATACCAATAGCATCGGCAGATAAATAATTTTTTCTTATCGATTGCGCCATCTTGTTTTTTCTCTACTACTTTTAATGAGAGTGTGCAGGCTCTATAGCCTGTTCGAACCATTTTGGAAAAGGATCTGTTAAGTGGTGGTATTTTTTCGGTTCGCTCAGGTAATCTTGTATAAGGCATGCGTCGAGCTGTTCGCAGATTTTTGCTTCATTCATGATCCCTTTAAAGCCGATAAACACCATTTCTTGTCTTCTATCTCCAAGCTCTTTATTCCAATGCGTTTTGATCATTTCGTCAAAGTTGGGTGTAATAGGCCAGTTTTCTTTCGGTACTGCCACCCACCAGCGTCCAATTCCCTTGTGACGCACAATAGATCCCGCTATAGAAAATTCGCCGACGAAGTCGGGTCTAGTAGATAGCCAGAAAAAACCTTTTGCGCGTAATAAACCGTCGCACTCTAGGCTGAAAAAATGATGGAGTTTCACAGGATCAAAGGGGTTTTTTGCTCGATAGACAAAACTTGTGATGCCATACTCGTCTGTTTCCGGGACATGGTCTTTAAAGTTGTAAAGCTCTTGGGCCCAAAGAGGGTGGTTTTCCGCTTCTTCTAAATTGAACATACCAGTATCCATGACTTCATGCAGATCTACTTTTGCATTAGTTGTCTCGATAAGCTTCGCTTTAGCGTTTAGGCTGCGGATAATGACTTTTGCAGCTTTTAACTCCTCTTTTGAAACAAGGTCAATCTTGTTAAGTACGATCACATTAGCAAATTCAATTTGCTCAACTAACAGGTCAACTACTGTGCGCTCATCTTGTTCGCCAAGGCTTTCTCCCTGGTCTTTTAACAGATCTGTTGAACTGTAGTTCTGCGTGAGATTTGCGGTATCTACGACGGTAACCATTGTATCTAATAAGGCAAGATCGGAAAGGCTATTGCCCTCTTCATCGCGGAATTCAAAAGTCGTAGCAACCGGTAAAGGCTCTGAAATCCCAGTACTCTCAATTAAAAGATAATCAAATCTTTCCTCGGCGGCCAGGTCACGTACTTGTACTAAAAGATCTTCACGCAAGGTGCAGCAAATGCAGCCATTACTCATCTCTACAAGCTTTTCCTCCGTCTTGGAAAGCTTATTTCCATCTCTGTCGACTAAATCGGCGTCGATGTTCACATCGCTCATATCATTGACAATTACAGCCACTTTTTTGCCTTCTCGGTTATGTAGAATATGATTGAGAAGCGTTGTTTTCCCCGCTCCCAAGAAGCCAGATAGAACAGTAACGGGCAGTTTTTTTTGCAATTTTTCTTTCATAATTGAGCCGATGGATACATTCTTATTTTGTTAAATTTCATCTATAAAAAGGTTGGGTTGACTATTTCTTTAGTGTTATAATGTAACATATTATAGAATGATATGCAATAGAATCAAGAAAAAACGGAGAGCTAGTTGACGCACAAGGTTATCGAAAGAGCAAAGGCATTTTGTATCCAGGAAAAACAGCGACTTACAAGGCCGCGCGTTGAGGTTCTAAAAATCATTGCAGAAAGCGCCAAGCCGGTAGGCGCCTATGCGATACTAGCGGAGTTAAGCCGAGTTTTTGATGATCCCAAGCCGCAAACCGTTTACCGCGCTATTGATTTTTGGCTCGAAACCGGTTTTATTCATCATGTGACTAGCTTGAATGCCTATATACTTTGTCAAGCAGGCCAAAGGCATAAAGGCTCCCAGTTTATGCTATGCGATATTTGCGGTAGGGCAGTAGAGGCTCCATTTAGTGATATGCCGCCAAGCTTGCAGGAGTGTATGGCAAAAGAAGGCTTTACTCCTTCTCAGTGGTCTTTAGAGGTGCGCGGCTCATGTAGCAAATGCCAAAATTAAAAGAGCCTGCACTGCAGGCGCTTCACGCCTATGTATTCATGAGAAAAGTCGAGGTATTGGTGGGCTGCGCTCGCTGCAAAACGCTGTAAAAACTTAGAAAAAAGCAGACTTCCCTTACAAACAATTGTTCTGAAAATACGTTTTTTAAAGAGCGAAAATTCTTAGAAAGACGCTGGTAACGGTGATGATTAGAGCGCCTCCGCCAGCGCATATATAGCCAGTAGTGTTACGGGCATTATTCGCTTGCCACTTAGCCATGTCTTTTAAGGATATATTAGATGGAACGTATATATTTAGATAAGCACTTGGAATATTCGAGCTAATGGTATCTTCTAGCGCTTTAAGCCGCTCATCGAATAAGGCAATCTCTGTAGGGTAGGGCTGAAGCGCTATTCTTTTCTGGTTGATATGCGCCTGTCTTAAGTCTTTTAGGGCAGACCAGCTGCTGTTGTAGCGTACTTTGTTCCACTCCATGTCAATCAGCTGCGCGTAGTCCCGTAAATCTTTTTGGATGGAGCGTTTTTTGCTAGCGGCAAATAGATGGGAGGCGACAAGAGCTACTATGCACATACATCCAATCATTGCTGCTGCTAGAGAAACGGGAAGGGTAGCTGCAGCGTAAGGTAAGGTGCCTGCTGCTGCTAAAATCAACCCTAGCCATTTTGTGAGTGTAGTTGTTGCATAAAGGCCTGTGATGATGGGCTTGATCCATAAGTTATTCGATCGAATTGCATGGCCTCGTAGTTTAGTGCCATCATAGTAGTGGCCCATTGTGTAATATTCAGGGCACTCTCTGACGGTAAACTGATTGTTTATTGCGCCGTAAATCGACCCCATAATGATGGGAAGCGCGCATATTTGCACTGCCGCTACAGGAATAAAAACAGCGCCTGCTGCTAGCAAGGTCCATCCAAGAGATTGGTACACAATAATCCGGGTACCATCGTAGTTTGAAAGTACTGTATTTTTAAGGCCTATCATTGAGTGTACAATTTTTTCGCCGGCATGCCATGCGCAAAGTCCTAATCCGGTCGATACGAACTCAATAGCTCTCTCTGTAGATCTTACCGCATGATACGCTGCTTTTATGCTGGCTGCGATCATATGCAGTGGAATAACAACAATATTTTTTACACAAGCGGCAGCATTGATCGATCCTTTACCGAGTCTTGCGATTTCTCCGATAAGGGTAAAGGGAGCGATAACAACCGTAGAGATCATTTGCCCCAAGAAATACATTGTATGTTTCGTCTCATTCGATAGCGCATGGATATACCACTTCAAATCGTTACGCAAGATCACGTTTTGCGGTACTAGATCATCGGCCTTATGGGGCATTTTTGGGTCCTTAATCTGATACGTCGCTCGGGCAGCTTGTCGCTGTTGATCTCCCCAATCGGTAAATTGTTCTAGCAGGCTTTTTGAGGGTAGCGTTTGTACTGACATTATCTTTAAAAAAGTGCTTTTAATATTTTATTAATCAATAATAAAAAATGATTTCATTAATTTAAAGTAAAATCATACTAAAATTTATTAAAATTATTAGTAGTATTAAAGATTTTATTTTTTTATGTCAGGATTTTAGAAAAACGAAATGAATGTACTGCGGCAAAACCACCGGTTAAATAGATTTTTACATCGAGGTTTTTTGAAAGTAGGCGGTAAGGATAGCGCTAAGGACTTTTGTCAAGATGCAGAACCAAAACTTTAGAGCGCATCTCCTTTCTCAGAGTCACCTCGGAACAGGTCACCTTTCGGTAAGTTTTTATTTCAAAAAAGAAGCTAAAATATTTTTCCCATATTGGTAGTGTTCTAATTTCGTATATAGCTCTAGTCCATGATTAGGAGAAAAAATGGCATAAATTGCGGCAACTTCAAGGGCGCAAAGAATAAACGGCGCAGCCACTATTTGTTTTATGGTATAATTCATAAGTTTGAATTCATCTTTATACTGATCTAGGCTTTTGAAAGAACTTATAACGATGAAAAAAGCCATACTAAATAATAAGGCAGATACTACAGTTGCAATCACATGAACAATAGGGCTTGCTATAACTAAAAGAGTCGCTTTTATCCGGGGAGAGCTTAGGCACGAATTCTGATGATTGTGTACGTCCGCTGCGTTAACTGCCTGGTCTACGGTGGTAATCTGTGAGTTCCTTACACACTGGCCTATAGGCGCTATCGTTGATGTAGTCATAAATTCCTCAGTTTTTATATTATTATACTGAATTTTAATATTATTTTTAAATAATAATGTAAATGTATAAATTGTAATTAATTAGATCAGTCTTTAATTGATCAGCAGATGGAGTTCACCAGACATTTTTGCTTAGGAAGACGGTGGATGCTTGGCTATACTTTTTGCTATGAGCAGCTTTTGGAAACTAGATGTCGATACAGCGCTACACCTTTACCATGCAGACGGAGCGCCAGGTTCACCTCCGAATAGATGCTCTTTAGGATTTGGTTGAAAACAAGGGGCTAAAACACTTCTGCCATATTGGAGGCGTTCGAAGCTGGCATATAGTTTTCTTCCATTATAAGGGGAAAAAATGGCATAAATTGCGGAAATTTCAAGAGCGCAAACAACAAGCGGCGCAGTCAAGATTTTTCCTACGCAATACCCTATGGTGTACAAGTCTTCTTCAAGAGAGCCTTCTTGTATTAGCATGATTCTAAGTAAAGACCCGATGATTCTAAAGATAGAAACCGCGATTGATAGTACAGCTGCAATCACATGAACAATGGGGGCTCCTATAGCTAAGCAAATTGCTTTTCCCCGGATAGTGATTGGATATTCGTCCCAATACATATCGCCTGTGCTCGAATCAATTATGCAAAGTACAAGGATATTATTACATGTAGACCATTCATTTACCGGTTGAAAATGAGCCCAAGTTAATTTGGGTGGAGGTGGTTCAGGTGAAAATGGTGTAGTTGCTTTAATCATAAATCTCCCAATTTTTTATATTATTATATCAAATTTTAATTTTATTTTAAATAAATATTTTTATATTGTTTTTGTAAATTAGAATATAAATATATAAATTATAATTAGTTGAGGTTAGTTGTTGATGGATCGGTAGATGGGGAGAACTAGACGTTTTTCCCTAGAAAATGCGCTGTTTTCAGGCTATTTTCTTAAAAACGGATTAGACCAGATACGTTGACTTCATATTGATCTATATGGCGCGATTCTATGTTGAGGCTAAAGGTTTTTTCAGAAAGGAGGGTGATCCCCCAGACGAGACCAAAGGGGCGCTCGTTGATGTTATTTCTAAGGTTGTCATCTTCATATATAGAATCTTCCCCAATAGCAGGTATATCTAGTACCACAAATCTGGGAGAGGGTAGGAGTTTAGCATTTAAGTACGTTGCTCCCAAATACCCAACGACCCTATCCCAGATGTAGGAAAATCCAAATGCGATTTGGGTCTCACTATAGGTGAAATCCAAATTGTTTTGGATAAAGGCAGGCTCTCCTGTGTCTAAAACGTAATAAACGGGCGTTTGCTTTGTCTCAAAATATTTTCCATCGATACCAAAAGAATACGCTCCCCATTGTAAAAGGACAGCTTTTCCCCCCACGCACCAAGAAAATTTTCTAGGCACAAATCCCAGTTCGTTTTCTTGCATTTTTGTGGAGCCTAAAATAGCGTATGCATCCAATCTATTGCAAAGGTTGATGGTGGTGATATTGGCATAAGTGGTCATGCCAAGATCGGTTTTCTCCGAGTTTTCTGTGATGAACTCATCTTTCATAGAAGTGCTGTAGGTATAATCGGAAAGATACCCCGTTCGAAAAGTTATGGGGTACTGCTCAGAAAATACCGCGCCATTTTTATACAAGGTAGGCTCAGAAAAATTGCCCACGATATAAGAAAACGCAGGCAAAACCGGAAGGAAAAATGCGAGGAAATAGATCATATCAGCAGCCCACTTTTTTCACGGTTTGGTCAATATACGAAGAAAAAAGCTGCATAAGGTGTGTAGTGATCGGTCCAGGTGCAGATAGCTGCATCTGATTGATACCAGATAAGGGAACGATTTTTTGACTGGTAGATGTGATGAACGCCTCTTTTACATCCACAAGTTCTTTTTGGTGGAGCCGCCTTTTTTCTATTTTATACAAAGAATGGGCAAGGTCTAACACGATATTTCTTGTAATGCCTTGCAATATCTTTTCTTCCGCAGTGATGATCTGATCATTTTTGCAGAAGAAAACATTGGAAAATGCCCCTTCGTATAAAAAGCCGTTTTGATCAATATAAATGGCTTCCGCAGCATTTTTCTCTAGAGCTTTTTTTCTTGCCATAGTAGCTATGGTGTAATTCAGGGATTTTATTTCATTAAGCTCCCGTACCGCAGGATAAGTAATGGCGCTGACTCCTTTTGTATACGATGCAGGATCAAAAGGGTAGGGGGGATAAGTCATTACAATAACAGTCGGGCTCGAAAAAGAAAGAGGCGTTGTATGATTTTGTGATGCGCCTCCCGTTACTAAAATTTTAATGAACGCATCTTGGAAGCGATTTTTTTCTAAAAGCGCTTCGATGATGTTTTGCATTGAAGAACAAGAAACGCAATAAGCAATTTCTAATGTATCTAAAGTTTTTTGCAGTCTTTGCATATGGTCTTGCAAGTGGAATAATTTACCGTGGTATGTTCTAAGAAACTCAAAACCGCCATACCCGCGAAGAAGGCCAATATCCCATACAGATATCTGCGCTTTTTCTTGTTCTACAAACTGTCCATTAATATATACGATCATCAAAGTGTCCCAATGGATGTGTGATTGTTTTACGGTATATTATAAAAACCCTTGCTAAATAAAGCCCGCTATCTCTATGGAAAAGAAAAAGGGGATCTACACTATGTCATTACAAGATACGATAGATGATATGCATGCGCTTTTTCAAGATCTAATAGAAGATTTAGAAAAAGCGGTAAAGGGAAATAAAACCGCTGCACAAAGGGTGCGAACAGGAACAATTCAGCTGGAAAAGCTGGGGAAGATCTATCGTAAACAATCTATGCAAGAAGAAAAAAAGCAGCTACTCAAAAAACAAACAGCAAAAAAATCAGCCCGAAAAAAAACGCGGCCTAAGCGCTAGCTTAGCATGATTTTAGCTGTGTAGAAAAAAAGCTCTCTCCTATTTCGTGGGGTTTGCTATACTTCTTCCTAAATTACGTTTAGGGTTTGCGCCATAAGAGTTACACAAGAAAAATACCATTGGACAAAAGAAGAGCTTCTCCAAAGTAGGTGGAGCCTACAAAATGAGACTCTTTTGGGGCTGGCATATTTTGTGGCCTCATACGCTTTATTCCGATTGGGAGGCCTTTTATCCAACTTTGTGCGCGGTTATGGTCTCTTGTTTTCTCCAGCATTTAGCGCCCTTTTATCCACAGCATTTATTTTAACCACAAACCTTGTCAGTGGCATTATGTTATTGAAAGCGCCTCAGTTATTTATCATTGCATGGCGTAAATACCGCATTATTTCCGCATTGAAAACTCCGGTCCGCTTTGATTTTAATACAAAATGTTTTTCTTGGAATACGCAAGAAAAACGGACATTTTCCTGCTCGATCAAAGGGGTATTTTTCCCTTGTATGCAGAAAAAAGCAGAAATCATTAAAACGCCTACTTTACTAAACAATACAAAATATATCGTATGAAAAACGCTATTTTATCCATCGAGAAGTATAACCGTAAGGGAGTAGGTATTGGAAAGCTTGCTTCTGGTAAACAAGTAGAAGTTATCCATAGCGTAGTCGGAGATCAGCTCGACGTCCTTTTAAAATCTCGCAAGAAAAAAGGGCGCATTCAAGAGATCCTTTCTCCTTCGGAAAATCGGACCGCACCTCGCTGCGCTCATGCGCATATCTGCGGCGGCTGCACATGGCAGCAAAAAAGCTATCAAGCGCAGCTTGCGTATAAGCAAGAGGTGATACAAAAGCTGTTTATGGGATTTAGCTCTGTAGAAATTTTTCCTATATTAGGTATGGAAGATCCGTTTTACTACCGCAATAAAATGGAGTTTTCTTTTTCAGAAAATGCAGCAGGAACAAAATTCTGCGGGCTCATGATTGCAGGGGCTTCGAAGTATGTACACAACGTGGAAATATGTCATCTAGTACGTCCTTGGTTTTCTGAAGCGCTACAAAGCGCGCGCCTTTGGTTTGAAACATCTGCAATACCTGCATATCAGCCGCAAAAAAATAGGGGTAGTTTACAAACTTTGATGTTAAGAGAAGGGATGCGTACAGGGGAAAAAATGGCTGTTCTTACGGTAAGAGAACCTATTGATCCCACAGGTTTTATAGAAAAAATGCGCCCTTTTTGCTCTACTATTTATCTCTGTTTTCAAGATGCAGAAAAAGGAAGGCCTACGCGCATTTCCTATGAGCTTTTACATGGTAAAGCGCATATCACAGAGATTCTTTGTTACCAAGAGCAAAACTACCGGTTTCATATCGGTCCAAAATCTTTTTTTCAACCCAACACCTTCCAAGCGGAAAAACTATACCAAATCGCCCTGCAATTTATTGAAAAGAAAGAAGTGGTCATGGACCTTTATTCAGGGACAGGAACCATTGCAGCTTTAGCTGCAAAAACAGCGGGTAAAGTCATCGCGATTGAGCAAAATCCAGAAGCCGTAGAAGATGCCAAAAGAAATTTCCAGGAAAATCAAATAGAAAACGTTACGGTTTTTGCAGGAGATGTAGGCGCTTTTCCCGTAGATGAAAGAGTAGACACTGTGCTACTAGATCCTCCACGAATGGGCCTCGATCAAAAAGCGCTGCGGTTTGTGCTGCAAAAATCTCCGAAAAAAATCATCTATATTTCTTGTAATCCCTATACACAAAAAGACAATATCGAGGAGTTTGTACAAGCAGGTTACAGGTTAAAACAGGTGCTTCCTGTCGATCAATTTCCCCATACATATCATATTGAAAATGTAGCGTACTTAGAAAGATGAAGTAGTGTGTAGTTTGAAAAAAAGAAGAAGATCCCGTATATTTCCTCTAATTTTTTTATATTGATATGCGCTTAAGATTTCTTGTTTTTTACTGTATTTTTTTGGCTGTTTCCTCTTTTTCCTACGTGCCTGTAAAAGAGAGAGGTATTCCTCTATACTACTGGGAAGATCGTATGGGTAGCTGCTACAAAAATTTTGGCGATGTTTTATCGGAAAAAATTGTGGAAAGGCTTGTGGGCCATCCGATCAATACCACATTTAACCCTAGCTTTTCTAAACATTACCAAACATGTAAGCTTCTTGCTTTAGGCTCTATTTTGCATAAAGCAGAAAACGGAGATATCATTTGGGGATCAGGTATTAATGGAAAACACTTAGATCCGCAAGACAAACGTTTTTACCGTTTTCATGCTCTTGATGTAAGAGCATGTAGAGGTCCTTTAACAAGGAAGTTTTTACTCAATTTAGGTGTAGATTGTCCTGAAGTATATGGAGATCCAGGTCTACTTCTTCCTCTACTTTTTCCAGAATTTACTAAAAATTCCCGTCCCCAAAAAGACTATATTATTCTGCCCCACTGGTCTGATCAAGAGATGTTTCAAGACGATCCTCATTTCGTTTCGATTACAGAAGATTGGCAGGAGATATTACGGCAAATTTTAGATAGTCAGCTGGTTATCTCTAGCTCACTGCACGGTATTATTGCAGCAGAAGCTTTTGGCGTGCCTGCAAGGTACATCAAAGTCAGTAACCATGAACCTTTGTTTAAATATATCGATTACTATTTTGGTACAGGAAGACCAGAGTTTGTCTACGCCACAACTGTAGAAGAAGCGCTCATTCTTGGCGGAGAGCCCCCTCCAGAATGTGATTTAGATGCGCTGATCAAAAGCTTTCCCTATGACGCTTTTCCAAATGCTGCGCCTTTAAGGTGAAGAGGCGCTTTGCAATAGTTTTTTCCTCGGGAAGTCTCGATTTTGTCGGATGATTGTTTTCACTTCTTTTGGCACCGCTTTTTTTGCTAACATCTTTTGACAAACCGCATCTGCTTCTTCATATTTTTCTGTGTGGTAGGCAGCTACGCAAAGCTCCATTTCTAATCCATAAAGCGCAATCCACTCTACGTTAAATAAGCTATCTTTTGGATATTTTGGCAGATTTTGATAGTAGTGGATTACTTGGTAGGCTTTGTCATATTCTTTTTGGTGATTGTACAATTTTGCTAGGTAATAGACCGGCTCAATTCTTTTTTTTCGGTAGCGATGTGCATCTAAAAATGCCTGCTCAATAACGCTTTTTGATAAGCCGATTTTTTCTAATAAAAGGGCAATTTGTAGGTAAGACCAAAACACCTCTTCTTGCCATCCTCCCATTTGAATTCTTTTTTGGAAATGGATGATCGCATCTCCTGGCATGCCAGCGTCGCGGTAGCTTTCAGCAAGGTAAAACATGTTCCTTCTGTTGTTAGGATGATCGCTGAGGTCATCTTGCAGTAAGGCGATATTGCGTAAAAATTTTTCTTTTAGATTTTTTGCTGACGCGCCGCCTTCTTTGGTACTATAGTAGATGCCATCTAATACATCGATGGTGTGCGGCGTAAAACAGTCGATGTATTCATGGGTAGGGCCGATCCACCGCCAAGGTAGATCTGCTTTTACTAACTGCCTTTTTAAATAGGAAAACCCTTTTGTTCCTCGCCAAAATCTATAGCAATCTTTTGTTAGGGCGCCGAAGGTTTTTGCTCCAGAAAACTCGAGTACATCGTCTGCATCCATGAATAACAGATAATCGGCTTTGCCTTTAGCAAGTAAAAGCGCTTCGTTGCGGTTATGCCCGAAATTTTTCCAGGGCTTTTGCTGTATTTCTCCTGGGATATCTGACAAATAATCCTGTATTTTTTCTATCGTATCATCGGTAGATCCCGTGTCTACAATCACCCAGTAATCAATTACATCGATTACTGACGCTAAACAGCGGATAATCACATCGCTTTCATTGCGCACAATCATATTGAGACAGACGGTTTGTTTTGCGTATATCGTCTGAGTAAAAAACAGAAAATAGAGGAGAAAATAACGCATAAACAGTCTCTATATTAAGAAGGAGTCGCAGGAGTGCTTTCCAATAAGTTGCTATCAAGAGCAGTGACTCGGTAATTGGCTACCTCTCCCATAACTCTATGCCTATCGGTAAAGCTCAACACATTTGGACCTACTCTGCCTATAATATGATTATTGCGGTAGATGACATAGTTACGGACATCAGAAGAGGCGCTAGCTGTCCAGGTGATCACATTTTGCCGTTCGGTTCTTGTGTAAAAATCCACAATATTTGTTGTGACTTGTACATTAGTTGGGGGAAGAACAAATGCGATATTTGCGCAGGCTGCTCGAACTACGCGCTTTGATCCGCTATAGCTATCCCAAACAACCGATGCGCATAGGTGATTGCCTGTTGGGGAATACGACGCATGAAGATGGGGACAGGAGTTGTACATCTCTGTAGTAAACTTTGCAAGCGTAGCCCAAGTTCTACGAAGGTGGGATTCATTATTGGTCGCAATCATTTTAATCGACTCAATACTGCTGTCTGTCAGCATATAGGAAAGTACGCTCATACCATCGTAATCGGTAAATAATGCAAAATCGAGAAGGCCTTCATCTGTCGCTAAGATATTTGCAGGAAGCCACTTCACAGACATAGGCGGTTTAACAGACGATTCAATAACAAAAGAGCTTCCCGAATAAGAATGTTTCCAGAGCGCTAAAAGCGTTCCATTACTACTTACCGCGGCATAGATTTTCAAATTGTTGGGATCATAGCAGCCATCATTAGAAATATCTGTTTCATCAGACCAAGAAGTAGATCCCGCCATTTTTGTTCTAACAGATACGCGCACTCTGCAGTATACCATGGCAGGTTGAACATAAGAAAACCAAGCGACAATCACATGGCCCGAGTCACCTACAAAAAGCGAAGGATTTACTGCATTAGTAGAAGAGAGCTTTGATTCTACAGACCAAAGGGTTGTGGTAAGATCTCCAGAGGAAATCCAAATACTAGGCACTCCTGCTGCATCCATCTCCCATGCCACATAGAGATCATTTCCTCCTCCAACAGCTACCTGGGGATTGCTCGCTCCCGCAGAAGAGATAGTGCTGCTTGTTGATGGCCATGAAAAACCTGATTTTTTAATTTTTGTTTTTAGGATAGATGCCTCGAGCCAAACAGCGATTATATCACCGCTAGGACTCATCGCAATCTCAGGGCTTGATGCTGATGAAGCAAGAGTACTTGCAGAGCCCCACGAGCCGCCAACGGGTTTTTCAGCTATTTTTAACGTAGTTCCCTCTAGCCAAAGCGCTGCGATATTACCCGAGCTATCCATGGCAATTTTTGGTGAAGATGCATCTGTAGAAGAGAGGGTCACAGCTGTGGTCCAGGCCTCTTGTGGGGGTTTTTCTCTACTGACAATTGCTGATCCTTGTACGAAGATAGCGGTAATATGTCCCGAGCTATTGATGCGTGTAACAGGGCAATGAGAATCTACTGTATCGTCAGAAATGACCGTTGGATTGCTTAAAGTGATGGTACTGGCAAATCCTTGCACAGCTATAAAAAGTAGTATTCCTAGGTATTTCACTAGATGCGTCATAAAGTCCTTATTATTTTTTCGGGTGTTTTTTTATGTGTATCAATCGCATAAGTTGCGTCGATATAAGTATATCCTTTTTGTTCTCCATCTTTTATTTCTTCTAGAGATAGATGTCCTGGATCACAAAAAATTGTTTTTCTTTTGTATGTATTTTTTCTTAATTTAGGTAGGTAGGTATTAACCCTGAGGGTATTTTTTTCGATATGCCGATGAGGTTTTTCTGAACTAAAGCGGTGCTTATAGGGAGTAAGCTCTGAGCTTGTCACAAATGCTGGCTGGAAAAATACTTTTGCAACAGGATTGATTTCTTGTTGTTTTGGCAAGCACAAAAGCCGCGCTTTTGTGCATGAAGTTGCAGCGTTTAATTCATGTGCATAGTATGCCGACTCTATGGATAAAGAAGAGCTATCAGCGTATTTTTTTAGTAGATCACAAAGAGGCGTTTTTGTAGGAACGAGGTATTCATGGGGATCTAAATAGATGAGCCATTTGGTTTTGGCTTTTGCAACGTATTTACAAGCATGTTCATAAGCGGCAATTTTCCCCACACTCAGCCCCTGAATCTCCCCATCAATTTTCGGCCAGGGGATGAACTCGATCCACTGTTGTTTTTTATATTCTCGTATATTTTTTGGTAGATAAGATGCAGGATGGTAATAGCAAAAAAACCGCTCGATACCAATCGCTCGATGATAAGAAATCCAATCATCTATAGCGTAGGGCGATTCTGGCAAAAATGCGCACACCTCAATCAACGCTTTTTCGGGTTTTTCCTCGTGGCAAAAGCAGTAATTTTGCAGTCCCCAAAATATATATGTAATTATTAAACGCGCGTATTTCATTTAATCACTCAACTTGATAATGGTTGCTACAAATACAGGCACTTCTCCTTGCAAACTATCATCTAAAAACGTGGCTAAGTTTGCCGCAGATATGATTGATACAAAAGTTAAATCAGTAGGGTTTGTGGTAACTTCAATAATCATTGACGTTGTGATCATCACGCCCACTTGATAGGTAAATAGACGCCTTGCTATATCACCTGCTCCACCTAGTCGTAGTTCAAATCCTTCATTTGCGCTGTTACAAGCCACTCCAAAAACTACATGGTAAGAGCCTGTATCGGAAATTCTTAAAGTGCCAGTAGACGGGATACTCATGGATGTGCCTGTTGCAGTGACATCAAAAGCTGTAAAAGGAACCGATCCGTTCAACGCAACGTTTACACCGCCTGACTGCCCTAATACTGTAATATACGCATAATCCGAGCTAAAGCTTCCTGTAGGCCCTGTCGCTCCTGTGTTACCCGTGGCACCCGTCGCTCCAGTACTTCCTGTTGGACCGGTGGCTCCTGTATTA
>ERZ1740072.485-NODE-485-length-16063-cov-5.844453_pt1 | contig 16063 bp, 11 predicted proteins | sample MGYA00581733_ERZ1740072 | MGnify/ENA primary metagenome ERZ1740072 (study PRJEB43018, sample SAMN04849741) | marine metagenome | isolation source: floating plastic debris | place: Pacific Ocean | collected 2008-08-30 | study: EMG produced TPA metagenomics assembly...
CGGGTTTGCAGCATTTTATTCTTGAATCCATTAGCATAGCCTTTTCGCTCATCGGCTTGCTGGTAAGGATGCGCCTGTAGCGCTTCTCCCCGTTCAATGAGCATAAGCTCATTGAACAGCCTTTCCAGAGCAGGGCAAAGGCTTTCTATGCCTTGACTACTTAGCTCTACTAGAGCTTCTTCAATGAGTGATGCATAATTTTGGTTTGAGGTCATGTTTTCTCCTTAGTTGTTTGGAAAGTTAAGAGAATCGGACCTCAAACCTTTTTTTTCAATAACTGAGAAGTTCTCAGCATATCGAATTTACAGACTTATTGTTACACTACCAAACAATAGAAAAGCTGGCAAACGACCTCAGGTTGGAGTTTCCCAATATGAAGGGGTTTTCTCGAAGAAATGTCTATTATATGGTCCTTTTTGCAAGGGAATATCCCGAGCTGGAATTTGTGCAACAGCTTGTTGCACAAATTCCATGGGGTCATAACACCCTTTTGCTAGACAAGCTAAAAGACAGAGAATCAAGGGTTTGGTATGTAAAGAAAACTATTGAGAACGGCTGGAGCCGAAGCGTCCTTCTCCATTGGGTTGATGGTGGCCTCCATAAAAGGCAGGGAAAAGCCCTTGCCAACTTCAAAAATACACTTACATCTCCTCATTCAGACCTCGCCCGTGAGACTCTAAAAGACCCCTATAATTTCGATTTCTTGACTCTCAGGGAGGAGTTTGACGAAAAGGAGCTGGAAGATGGGCTTATTAACCATATCCAAAAATTTCTCTTAGAGCTTGGTGCTGGATTTGCCTTTGTTGGTAGGCAGATAAATCTTTGTGTCGGCGACCAGGACTTTTTCATCGACCTTCTTTTCTATCATGTGAAGCTTAGGTGCTTTATCGTTGTTGAACTGAAGGCGACTGAGTTCAAGCCTGAGCATGCTGGAAAAATGAACTTCTATCTCACTGCTGTTGATAGAACCATGAAGCATCCAGATGACAAGCCAACCATCGGGCTTCTGCTTTGCAAAACCAAAAACAAAGTCGTCGCAGAGTATGCACTCCAGGACATCAATAAGCCGCTAGGGGTCGCGGAGTACGAAACTAAAATCATTGAATCATTGCCTGATGACTTGAAGGGTTCATTGCCCACTATCGAGGAAATTGAGCACGAGTTTGAGGAGTAAATTTTGGGCCACTATTGGGCCAGAACATCGCTTCACACCACGTGATTTTTCATAATCCCACCTATCATTGAATCATCAGACATGCTATAGTTTCTCTCGTAAGATTACTGGAAGTTATGCAGTATTATGTAGGAGACAGCGACTTAAAATCCCTTGGGAGAAGTCCCGTGTGGGTTCGAGTCCCACTCTGAGCAATATTGTATTACAAAGACGGAAGTTGAATAAGCTTTCAATTTTCAGTTTCCAGGAAATCCAAATCGCACACTCTCAAATGACAAAACAGGATAAATTCCAGTAAAAATAGCCTTTTTGTTGTACGGGAAAATGACAGCTCTAGACTTCGTTGGTCCTCATGAAATTCTATCAAGATTGCCACACGCAAGTTCGCTTCGTGTTGCAGTAGAAGCGGGCTGTATACTTACCGATTCTGGTCTTGTATTGGATGCAGACCTTTCATTATCAGATGTAAGTGAGGCAGACATACTTGTTATTCCTGGAGCTGGTAATGCTACCTCTCTCAAAACTCACCCGAATATTCTTGCTTGGGTTAGGCAAATTCATCAAACGACAACCTGGACAACCTCAGTGTGTACTGGTAGCTTAATCCTCGGCGCCGCTGGCATATTGAATGGGATAAAAGCTACAACCCACTGGGCAGCATTTGAACGTCTAAACTCTTATGGAGTCAAGCCAACCCATGCACGTGTTGTTGAAGATGGAAAAATCATGACTGCTGCAGGGGTTTCGGCTGGTATTGACATGGCATTAGTCTTAGCCTCAAAAGTCGTCGGACCAGAGTTCGCACAAACAATACAGCTAGGTCTAGAGTATGACCCAAATCCTCCTTTTGACATAGGCTCCCCCGATAAGGTTCCAAAAGAGATGAAAGACAAGCTAAAAGCTAGAATGGTATCTTTTTTTGAGGAGGAGTCTTCGGGTCATACCTGAAGTAGCCCCCAAAAAAGTGGAAGACTAACCTGCTAACTTCGTTTTTTCTATATACTCTCTTAGTAAGAGCATTTTTAAAGCCTGCCATTCGTGTAGTTTTTCCATCACAACTTTAGCATTTGAGATGTCATTTGGCCATACGCTGTATAGTCTCTTTTACACGTTGTAACAAACGCTTTTGAGATCCCATTACTCTCTGGACTATAAACCGGCGTTGTGCAGATTTCTAAGCCCAGGTTTTTAGCGGACGGTTTCTTGAGCTGTGTAAAAGCTTCCGTTATCCTATAGCTATTGGACTGGTGCGGTTAACCGGTTTTGTCCTGTTCTATCCTCAAAGATTTTGCCTTATAAAAATAAGAGGCTTAGTTAGTTGAGTTTGACTGTAGACGTTTTTTTGCTTTTAGCTATGTTCTATATAAAAAGCTATTATTTATTAAAAAAGCGCTTATATAGTTAATTATTTATTGAAATTTAAATTAAAATATTATATAATATAAATAATTAAAAGTTAAAGAGGCTGTAATGAGTTCTGCTCCACCAAACCAGTTTCCAGCATCTGCTAGGCAAGATTTAAATTCTATTCGGCTGCTACATGATCTTGAAGAAATTCCTGTCATGAGTACGGTTTTTTCATTGGTCAATATCGTAGCTGCCATAGCGAAAAATATCTTTACGGTATTTGTGGAGGCAACGGGATGTGGCCATGAAACTTTGCAAAAAATCAAATCAAGTGTCTATGGAAGGTATTTAGAGGAAACGAGTGTCGTACGGTATTTTTTGGGTTTGATTCCTTTCGCTATTTCTCTGCTAAACTGGGCAAATTCTGATTATACTTATAGAGACAAATATACCGTAGAGATTGAATCTAGCAAAGATGGTCTTTTTTTTGATAGCAAGGAATGTTCTGCAAGAGAGCTAGAAATATTAACAAGGATGCAAAAAACCGCATAAAATTTTTGGAGAAAAATGCCGTTTCAAATATTTTGTGACAGTACAATCCTACTAATAGATAAAATTATAGGAATGATTTAAATTAAATATAGTTTATTTTGTTAGATTAATAATTAAAAAGGAGAAGAGATGTGGGGAGTGCCCCCCATTTAAAGTGAACCACCCTGCCTGACTCTAAGACATAGGGAAAGACGAGGTTTATGACTAAATCCAACCATATTGAGGTGATCACCTCAACAAAAAGACGCAGACGATGGAGCGCTGAAGACAAAAAAGCCATCGTTGAACAAACGTACCAGCCTTAGATGAGCGTTTCTCTTATAGCGCGCAAATACGATATAAGTCCTATTTACATGGAGAAGACTCATGGAAGGGGAAAGCTTGGTCGAAGAAAAGCGGCGCTCGATGAGAGCTATTTCCGAAGCCCTATAGGCCTCTTAGATCTCTTGATCAGGCCTTGCTAAGAAAAAAAATTGTGTTCTAAGATCTACAAAAAAGAGGGTCAACAACTAGAAATAACCACAATTTTGCTCTGGTTTAAGAGGTGTTTTCTAAGCTAGGCAAAGAGTCATTTTTGTATTTCAATACATTCTCAGTGTTAATAATTCGCCTGTGGCTAATTTTCGACATACGTAATCTATTAGGAGCGTAAAAGAAGGATGCAATTCCCAGCTTTAGTTTAGGTTTTAATAAAAGTTTTAACGTTGCTGATAAGTCATTGGAAATGAGTGATTAGATTTTTTAGTAAAGAAAACAACCTCATGTTTTCTATAGCTAGCATCAAAAACAACCCCATGTTTTCTTGACTTATATAAAAAATCGCTTAAGATCGACCGAAAAGGAAAGATATTCTATGAAACGAGATCTTACAGATTTTTTAATCAACTGGCTCAATGCCGCTGATCGAAAGCCACTTGTTATTCGAGGAGCAAGGCAAGTTGGCAAAACCTGGCTCATTCGCAACCTAGCCGAATCAAAGCGCCGACAACTTATTGAGCTAAACTTTGAAAAAAAACCTGATTTGCAGTCCTTATTTTCTTCAAATGAGCCTCAAGAGATTATCAGCAACATTGCTGCATTTTTTAGCAAAACGGTCGATCCAGCGAACACTCTGCTTTTTTTAGATGAAATACAGGCTGCTCCCCATCTTATTGCAAAACTCCGTTGGTTTGCGGAAGAAATGCCACAGCTTCCTGTTATTGCTGCTGGGTCTCTCTTAGATTTTGCTTTAACAGATTATGAATTCAGCATGCCAGTCGGAAGAATTGGCTACATGTACTTGGAGCCGCTTTCCTTTGAAGAGTTTTTAGATGCAGTGGGGCTCTCTCAACTTAGAGCGTATCTTAAAACTTATCGCTTGAATAAGGAAATTCCGCTCGCAATTCATAAACAATGCACTGCTTTGATGAAAGAGTATCTGATCATTGGTGGTATGCCGGCTGCTGTATTATCTTGGGTCACAAAAAAAAGTCTTGAAGCCGTCAGTCAGGTGCATTTTGATCTTCTTGCTACCTATCGTCAGGACTTTGCTAAATATCGAGGCCGTCTTACTACAGACCGTTTAGAAGAAGTAGTCACATCAATTCCCCGTCAACTTGGAAAGAAGTTTGTTTATTCTCATGCTAACCCAGAGGTGAATACTTCCTCCTTGAGACAAGCGATTGATCTACTGACCAAAGCGCGTGTTTGTCATAGAGTTTTTGCAACCTCTGCAAATGGATTGCCTCTAAATGCTGAGATTAAGGAAAAATTTTTTAAGGCGATTTTGCTAGATTGTGGTCTTGTCAGCGCAGAATTGGGGCTTTCCCTGCATCAGTTGCATTCTATATCGGAGCTCATCCTCATCAATAGTGGGGGATTAACAGAGCAGTTAGTTGGTCAGCAGCTTAGAACTCTTTTCCCTCCATTTGTCTCTCCTTCGCTCAATTATTGGCAACGCGCCGAGATCAATGCAAATGCAGAAGTTGATTATGTTATTCAACATCAAGATCAAATTGTACCTGTAGAGGTCAAAGCAGGAAGCACAGGAACTCTTAAGTCGTTGCACCATTTCATGGAAAGTAAGCGAAGGAGTGTTGCTGTTAGAGTCAATTCCGATTATCCCACATTTGGTCCTGTTCATGTAAAAACGACCACTGGTTCCGCTGTGAAGTATTCCCTTCTTTCTTTGCCTTTCTATCTCATTGGACAGGTCCATCGGCTTCTTGCTGAAATCACAGAAGCTTAAGTAAAGCGCCTCTTGAGGTCAAAAATAGGAATATATAAAAAAAAGATTTTGGTTTCTAAATTTCATAAATCATTGATTATAAGCCTTAAAAAGGTTTGAGTTGAAAGGGGCTCTTTATAATAGAGATTGAATATAAATATTAAAAATGATTATAATAATTCTATTAAATTTATTGGTTGCCAATGTCTAGTTTCGTTACTTTAAATCATAAAGCTGATATTAATAACATAAATCTTTCTACCGATTGGAAAGATTCACCATCTTTCTCTAGTAAAAATAGAATTGTTGGAGAAAATGGCGGGAAAATTACCTCGAGCTATAAAGGTACGCAGTACCAAGTATTTTTAGAAAAAAAGCGAGAATTTACGCCTAACGAGAAAATATGGCGCAAGCTTATCGGCACTATAGTAGTGATTTTTACTTTAGGTATTGCGATCTTTTTTCAATCTGTTAGAAACCTACTTACCCAAGAAAAGGCAAAAATCCGATTTGCTGTTCCTGCTCCTCCCATTAAAGAAGAGCTAGAAGAAGGAATAGACATTCCAGAGGAAATGACTAAAAAGATCCACAGTTGTATGCAGTATATTGTTCCAACAGATCGGCAAGATGCCGAAATACTGGAGCAGCACGGCTTAAAGCTGCACACGCATAGCCGTAACCATCAATTCCAATTTTTTTATTTGGAGAAGTATCCAAAACTGATTTTTAAACTGAACCGTCAGAGTTCTGCATCTTCGACGAATAAGCCGTACTCTATGGAGCCGTACTATAGGGCAATGATTAAAACTGCAGATGTGCGCCGAATGCATGATCTATCCCTTATTCGCATACCTCACGCAAAGCTCTTGGGTGTTCAATATGAAGGTATAAACTATGAAATAGTTGTGGAAGAGCGGCTAGCATTAAATCCACAAGAAGAATTACACTCACGTGAAATTGAATGGTTTCAAGAAGGCTATTTTGAAAAATATGGCGATAGGTTAGATCCAGCCATAGAACAGCTCGCTACCCTTGTTTGTGAGACGGGACGTGGAAAGATTAACTGGGGAAATAACAAAGTGCTTGTTCCTAAAGGTAACCAAGATCCTATACAAATTGCGCTTATCGGTTTTGAATCAAGTGGCGACCCACAAATAGGCCTCTTTGGAGGTGACGCCTCGGAATGCCCGGGCTTAGTTCGATGTGTTAACGAAAAGCAGGGAAACATTGTGAAAAAGATAGCTCAAAGATGGGGAATCTCGACTCGCGAGTTTTCTTCCGCGCATCGAGATAGAAAAGAGGACCTTGCAGAAATAAGAAAGATTAAAGCATTCCTTTCAACAAAAGGAATTGTGAATGGGACAGAACCTATCACAGTTGATACTGCAACTCTTCGATTCCAGGACTTCTGCGAAGAATTCACAGAAGAAGAGATAAACAGGCTTAAAGAAGGGGCTGAGGCGGTTGTTAAAGTGATTAATCAAAAAATTGCCAGTAAACGTAAAGATCTGCCGGTTAGATTCAAGAGAAGGGTGGTCATTGGAGCCCCTTATGAAAAATCGATTAGCGGTTTGAGTAGCTTTGTTGGCACCCTTCGAGAAAGGGAGGATCTCTCATCCCATTATATTAAGTATATGGGCGTTATCTTACGAGTATTGGCAAATCACGGCTATATTTTTAAAAACATTGGTGCGAGCAACCGTGCATATGTGTTCTATGCTTGATCTCTTTGAAGTGTGATTTTTCTGTAGAATTTATAGGCCCGTTCTCTTGTAATGCCTGTTTTTATAACTAAGACTTCTTAGTTTATGCAAAGGCTCACTTTTACGCCGGGTTTTTTGATTAACATTTCTTTACAGTCTAATGAATTCTTACCATGTGTCCTGCTTTTTCTAAAGTCAGAATTAGTTTGGAGATATACAGTTTTTTCTGCAGATACTTTGCTCTGTACTTTCGGAAAGGAGGTGGTTTGTGACGCTATTTTGATATCCTTCCAATCTTCTTTACCAACAAGTCACTCTAATTTGATGGTTAGGGAAAGTTCTCTTTCGTTATATCAATATTGAATATAAATAAATAAATAGTTTATAATTTTATTAATTTATTTAAATTTTAGTGTGAAAAATGTCTATTTTTATAACTGTAAGAAATATTGATCATATTAATGAGATGAATTTTTCTAACGATTGGAAAGATGCAGAGTCTTTCCCTGGTAAAAATAGGATTGTTGGACCAAATGGCGAGAAAATTACTTCGAGCTATAAAGGCAAGCAGTACCAAGTAATAGGACAAAAAGAACGGAATTTTACGCGTGAGGAAAAAATATGCCGAAAAATTCTTGCTATTGTAGTGGTGATTTTTACTTTAGGCATTGCGATCTTTTTTCAATCTGTTAGAAACCTCCTTACTCAAGAAAAGGCAAAAATCCGATTTGCTGTTGCTGCTCCTCCCATTGAAAAGGAGCTAAACAAAGGAATAGACATTTCAGAAGAAATGGTTAAAAAAATTCATAATTGTATGCGCTATATTCTTCAACGCCAGGAAGAAAAAGGGATGAAACTATACACTAGTCGAGAAACCCACCGAATTTTTTCTTTTGGAAGGTTTCCAAGGCTTATTTTTAAAATGGACTTGAGCCCTTCCAATACAATAGAGCGCTATAAGAAAATGATTGACGTTACAAATGCGTGTCGAATCTATGCTCTGGACCGTCTTCGCATACCTCGCGCAAAGCTGCTTCCTGTTGAATATCAACGTAAAAGGTATGAAATAATTGCTGAGGAGAAACTAGACATAAATCCAACTGAAAGTGTTCAGGAAGAGCTCTTTCTAAAACACGCTGCAAGCTTAGATGACGCTATAAGGCAGCTTGCTTTTCTTATTGCTTGCACGGGACTTTCGGATATTGAACTGAGGAATAACCCAATTCTTCTGCCGAGAAATAGCCCAATGTCAAATGGTTCTCCACAGCCTAAAATTGCGCTTCTTGATCTTGAAGAAATGGACGGTCCAGAAACAGGTCTCTTCGGACGTATATGGGCGCCGCGGCGAGGTTTAGTTCGATGTGTCAACGAAAGGCAAGGAAAAATTATTGAAGAAGTAGCTCGAAAATGTGGAATCTCGACTAAGAAGTTTGCTGCTGCACATCAATGGAGAAAAGAAGAGCTTGCAGAAATGCAAAATCTCAAAAATTTTTATTTAAAAAACAAGATTACAACGGGGAAAGAACCTATCACAGTTGATGTTGAAGCTCTTCAATTCACTGAATACCCTAATGCGAAGGTAAAGCTTAAACAAGTAGCGAAGATGCTTGTTAAAAAGATTAATGAAAAAATTGCCGCTAAGCAAGCTGACGATCTACCACCTAAAGGCAGGAGATGCATCTGGATCGAAGAACTTGATGAACTTTCACCAAGGATTCCAGGTAGTAACGAGGATGCAGATAATGGGACGTATATCGGCTATATACTAAACAAATTTCAAAGTATAGGTGTTATTTTTAAACGGATTAAAACGATTGCGAATAAATATTACATCCAGGCCTAATCCCTTTGAAGTGTGATTTTTCTGTAGAATTTATAGGCTCGTTCTCTTGTAATGCCTGTTTTTATAACTAAGACTCTGCATTGCGGCTAAGACAAATAGGACTTGATAAGCGGTGAGGTGCGGTAAAGGTTTTGGATCTTCTATGTCAATCATTCGCAATTAGGCAACTTTCGAAACATAAAATATAGTTCCTGTCTGTGGTACGCCTTAACGGGCTCAATGTCGACTATTTTGCACGGAAATGCAAAATAGTCTTAACTATCTTGCATTTTGATGCATAATGGTCAATATGCAAAGATATCAAAAAGCTGCGATCATTGCAGATTTAAAGAAGAAAATGGTTTTACTTGCAGGTCCAAGGCAGGCGGGTAAGACAACATTGGCTAAAGAAATTGCAGAGGAATTTAATTCGGCAATTTATCTAAATTATGACAGCGCAAAAGATAAAAAGATCATTGAGGAAGAAGCGTGGCTTGCCTCAAATGAACTTCTTATTTTTGATGAAATTCATAAAATGCCGAACTGGAAAACGTATCTTAAAGGCGTTTATGATACGAAGCCTTCACAGCAAAAAATTCTTGTAGTGGTTAGCGCAAGGCTTGAGGTTTTTAATCAAGCCGGTGACTCTATGGCTGGCAGGTACTTTCTTCATAGGTTGATGCCTTTTTCTCCCGCAGAATTGCACAGGATAGGAAAAAATAGGAGTTTAGATAGGTTCCTAGAAAGAGGAGGTTTTCCAGAACCTTTTTTATGCGATGATCCGGTCGATGCCAAACGGTGGCGTCTACAATATATGGATAGTTTGCTTCGGGTAGATGTTCTCGATTTTGAAAATATCCATAACTTAAAAGCGATAAGACTGGTTTTTGATTTGTTGAGAGAACGCGCAGGTTCTCCTATTTCTTACAGCTCGATTGCGGAAGATGTTTCCATTTCACCAAATACAGTGAAAAAATATATTTCGATTTTAGAGGCTCTATACGTAGTTTTTAGAGTTGTTCCCTTCTCAAAAAATATAGCCAGAAGTCTTCTTAAAGAACCAAAAATTTATTTTTTTGATACGGGGTTGGTCAATGGAGAGCCTGGCGTTAAATTCGAAAATTTTGTCGGTGTGTGCCTGTTTAAACATGTTCTTGGCAAGATCGATTACCAAGCAGAGAATTACTCCCTTTGCTACCTGCGTACTAAAGAGCAAAAAGAAGTCGATTTTGCTTTAGTTAAAGACGGTAAGATTGAAAGGCTAATAGAGGTAAAGTATGCCAGCCAAAACTTAGGCTCTGGGATTTCTTATTTTCATCAAAAATACCAACTTCCCTCAACTCAAATCGTTAAAGAATTAAAGCGAGAGCGCCGCGAGCAAAGTATTGAAATAGTCAGCGGCGATACGTTTTTAAACGGGCTTTACTTATAGAGTAGGTCTTACTAATCGAGCAAAACTCCTTTCGTTTCATCAAGATGGAATGGTAGTTAAGGTGAGTCTGAGCCAAAAATCATTTCGTATGATTTGATCAAGTTACAAAAGATACCCCAGTATAGAAAAATGACGGGGTAGTATGCTGATGCGTACTTTTCTTAAGTTGATTGTAAAAGATTTTGCGTAGTAAGAACGTTTCCTATGCGGGCTAAAAAACGCAGGCTAGCTGCTTTTTCTTCATCGTTAGCGCATTCTGTAGCGTCTTCAATGATCTGGATTTTAAAATCACGATCATGAGCTTCACGCGCTGTGAGCTCTACTGCGTTATTGGTGGAAACCCCTACTAGTACAATTTCTTTTACATCATTTGCTCTTAAGATGAGTTCTAAATCTGTAGCGTAAAATGCGCTTACACGGTGTTTGATGATCTGTATATCTTGATTATCGATTTGTAAGCCCTGACAAAACTGTCCTCCCCATTTAGCAACGATTGCAGCTTTATGTTCTTGAGCTTTAGTAAAAATAGGAGAGATGAAAGAGCCGTCTAAGTAGTCGGATCTAAAACCGAGTCGTACGTGGATGATGAGATAGTTTTGTTTTCTTGCCCAATGGGTAATCTGATTGATTTTTTTGATGACTTGATTTTTTACAATGCGATCTGCATAGAAGGCAAGGCTGCCTTCGGCGCTACAGATATCATGAATCATATCAAGAGTGATCACGGCTTTTTGCATAGACGTTTTGATAAGGTCTTTTTTTCTTTATATAGAGTTTTTTTGAGATTGTAAATTGACAAAAAGCTATAAATTACTTATGTTTTTATATGTCTTTCAGTAAGAGGTGACTATGTATAGAATTTTACTGGTTGTTTTCGTCTTTTTTTTACATATTCCAGAAGGGCTGATGGCGGAGCTCATCTGCAGGCCCGTTGTTAATGTCTATATCGATCCTAAGGAAGATACAGAAATTGACTCGCAGGCGCTTTATGGAGATGTTGTAGAAATTGTGGAGCAAAAAAGCGGTTGGTCTAAAATTACCATGGTAGATGGCATTACAGGTTGGGTACTTTCTTCTCAGGTTATATCAAACCCATCGTATGAAAAAAGCCGTAATTTAAGGCCTCTAAAAAGCCTTTTTGCACATATTTATCGTGTAAAAGATACGATTCCTTATCCTCCTCTTTTAACGATACCTTATGGAACCAAAGTAAAATTAGATAAAACAGTTGATACAGGCGAAAGGTGGGTTTCTATAGAGCTCTTATCTGGAGAAAAAGCGTGGATTCAGCGAGGAGATATCGATTTTGCCCCCAAGCATAAAACGCTCGAGGAAGTCCTTATTTTCAGTAAAAGCTTCTTAGGTATTCCTTATACATGGGGCGGGCGATCTTCTTACGGATATGACTGTTCTGGTTTTGTACAAATGCTCTTTAGAGAAATGGGTCTTCATATTCCTCGTAATTCGGGTGATCAGGCAAAATGCGGGCTATTTATCCCCGTAGAAAGAGAAGATCTGCAACCGGGAGATCTCCTATTTTTTGGAACTAAAAAAATCACCCATGTTGGCATTTACCTTGGCAACGGTCAGTTTATTCATTCTGGTGTAAAAGAGCGGCCTATGGTCATGATTAGCAGCCTTGAAACGGGAAAGTATCCGTTCAAAACTGCAAGAAGAATCAACCGTTCGATGATAGCATCTTACCAAAGTTGATACAGCCTGCTTTATTGTAAACCGTTAGAAAATTTCTTGTGTAACGCCTTTTTAATTTTTTCCACATTTTCTTCTAGACTGTGTAGATGGGTGTTGATTGCGATCTACAAGAGCCTATATAGCGGTTTTTTCTGGTTTTTTCGCGCGCTTGGAGCGTTTCTAATGGCGCAGTAATTCCCGTGTACAAAACAGAGTAGTCTTTTAATGCCGCTTTCCATTTTGCGACGTCTACTTTGCCAAAAGCCACATCATCGATGATCAGATGATAGCCTTGAGATGCCAGTAAAAGAGCGATAGTTTTTAGACTGTGAAGAATTTTTTTTGCGAAAGCGCCCGCTTGTAGATGGTAGGATTTTTTCCCTTCAGGATCGATTTCAGGCTTCCAGCAAAATCCAATAGGGGCGTCTCCTCCATCCCAGTTATTGATCTTATCCGGCATAAACCCGATGATTTTATCTATACCAATATGCAAAAAAGGCTCTTCAAAGGCGTCTTGCAGCGCTTTGGCAAGAGTGGTTTTGCCAGAGCTGGATGGGCCGTTCATATAAATGATTTTAGGCTGATTTGCTCGGTGCATGTATTTCTTCGGAAAGTTTTTGATAATATACAGCAAAATACATACTATTTCGCTTTATTAAAATATGGAGAGGTTATTTTGGCTATTTTTCAGTCTATTATTTGTTTGATTGCTTGCCATGGCGGCGCTGCTAACCACTTTGCTGTTTTTGCAAAGGCTTTAGAAGAACAAGGACATACTGTGGAAATTTATGCTACAGGTCCTGCAATAAAAAAATTTCAACAGCACCACATTACAAATATCCATATGTTTTCTCTAGAAGAAGGCGATACAAATGAGGAAGTAGCCGCAAGGATAGCAGCAAAGTGCGCTAAAGCAGCTATTGTCATCACAGATGTAGGGCATGCATTTGCTATTTGTTTACAAGACGCTCTTTTGAAAAACGCGCCAAAATCTCTAAAAATAGCCTACTATGATAACCCCGAGTCTTATGTGCCTGGAGGCTATTCTGCAATCGCATCTAAGGTCATGCAAAAAGCGCAAAAATCTCTATTTGCCAACGCAAATCTTGCAAAACTTCCTATTTATGAAACGCCTTCTAAGCAAGTGCCTTTACAAGATGCGGATAAAATTGGTCTTGGTTACTATCCCGCATCACAAGGGGAAAAAATCGCAGAAAAAAGAGATACAACGTATAGCGCTATGCGCCGCCGCTTTTTTATGGATACAAAGCTGCAAGATACAGGACAAAAAATTCTTGTGTATACAGGAGGCAATAACACCGAGTATTTTGAAAAAGCCTTTCCCGCTTTTCTACAGTACATAGCCGATTTGCCCAATAAACAAGATATGAAAAATATTTTGATTGTATTACAACAGCATCCTGGCGCTAAGGCGAAAAATATCGACCGAAAACTGCTAGAAGACTGGATGCAGCAAAATGGGTCTATTCCGCAGTTTTGTATCTCTTCTATGAGTACAGATGACGCTTTGGTCATTGCGGATGCAGCTCTTTATTACCAAACAAGCATGGCTCCTCAATTTGTGATTGCGGGTATTCCAACAGTGCAAGTAGGACATGAAATCTACCAAGACGTCTTGGTGAAAAATCAACTTTGTGTCTGCGTGAACAGCGGAAAAGATTTTGCCGGCGCTTTAGAGTCGCTGCAGAAAAAACCAGTTGCAGGATCTCTTTTTGCGGTAAAACAAGGTTTGGGAATGCGAGATGATTGGGCTGAGGTATTAAAAAACTTAGCCAAATAAGCTTGCATAGCTTTTCTTATGACGAGTAGCATACTCTATGCTACTCGTGTATACACCGCTAACTCTTGCTATAATTGAGCAGATACAAAGCTTTTTCTTTTAGCTTTCTAAAGCCTTTTGAGAGTTTTTTAGTAGACCAAATAAGCCCTCTTATAGGGAAATAGATGGATAGGAAAAAAAAATAGATAGTTCTTTTTATTTTCCTATAAAACATGCGGTGTCCTCGTGCTAGTTTTTCCACACCTCGGTTAATGGAACTGCCTACTTTTGTTAGGCAAAAATAGAGTTTTCTAATGGGAAAGCATGCGGTATACACCATTTGATAAAGAAAAAATCCAGCGCGTAGAGTAGCTTTTTTCAAGGTGTAATAGGTGTTTTTTATCTCGTTTTTCACATCTTGTAGTGAAACATATAAGATGAGTAGCAAGATCCCCAAAATAGGCATAAATACAAGCAACGATGCAGAAAGGAGCATTTTTTCAGCGATTCTATAGTTTCGATGCGCCGAGGCAAGCACGCGGTAGAGCTGGTTTTTTGCATAGATTAGACTAGTTTTTATTCTAAGAATAAAAACCTGGCAAAGAGCCATTGCAATAGCTACTGGCCGTAAAAAAAATGTAGACGACCAGGGAAGTTTTTTTGAGACAGCTTGAATAAGCTGAAATTCTAGCCGACCAGCTGCGTAAAAAAAAAGGGACAGCAGCTGCCAGTAGGTGTAAACCCCGGGGTTTTTACTTATTTCTGCTGATAGGTTTTCATAAACAGATGAAGAAGGGTGTTTCGAAAGGATCTGTTTAATGAGAGCTAGGCGGTTTTTCTCTTCATACAATGTAAGCAGGTGATCTACAAGAGGTATTGTGATCTTACTTTTACAGGTCATCAAACGGGGCTTTAACGCCGCTGCTTGTATCATCTGAGCGAGCTGGTCTTGACTAAAGTTTTTTGCAGACTTAGATCTTCCTATATAACCGGGTAAATCGCCCAGCATGTCATAGGTCCACAGATCGCATAGAGCCAAGGAGCATTTTTTTACTCTTTCAGGGACGTCTTTTTTCTGGCAAAAATGAAGGAGAGTTCGGGGTATATGGGAAGGTTTTTCTAAACTGATTAAAAAGATTTCTTCAAGGTGCCGCATTTTTGTAGCAGTATCTACTGCATCTGTTGAGTTGAGCGCCTTGATAAAAGCGATGATTACGCCATCTTTATTTGGTAGGTGATTAGTAACCTTTTGTAGATGCGCTTTGTAGGATTTTTTTTTGTATGCATACGTACGGATCAGCGTGTCTAATAGCGCCGTCTGATGAGAAGAGCTCAGATCAGGTAGCATCCATAGAGCTTCCATATTGGTAATCAATTTTAGTATAGCGCTTTGTACAGCGCTTACTATATTAGCGTTTTTCTTGGTTACATTGAGTACATTGTAGGTCTGCTCTAATGTATATAATTCTGAGTCAGCCCAGGCAAGTGATTTGTCCATGCCAAGGATAGATAATCTATGATTTAGGGCTTGTAATGTGCCTCTGTAGATTTTTTCTAACCAGTCCCAAAGTACTTTAGTTGGAAACTGGGTAGATACTCCAGCTCGGCGCTCGGCGTCGGAATTAGGGATGTGGTGATTAGGTAAAGCGCAGCTTTTCTCCTTTTCAGTTTGCTCTAATACAGTTGCAACAGAGGATTTTGTAGCGCGTAGCTGCTTTTCATCTGTAATAGTGGCAAGATTGTCTAAATTAATAGAGGCGACCGCTTTTTTGTATAGAGTGAGCGCGTGCGTATTTTGGAAAAACTCTACGACGCTCTTTGATTGTCTATTCAAAGGAGAAATCCGCTCTATTTCTTGACCAATCTCTGGAATGTAAATGTTCTGATTTTTTAAAGAGGAGAGTATCAGAGCTTGAAAAAGAAGAGGCAAGCTATTTGCATTTTGTAGTGAAGAGGGCTCGTCTTTCGAAAGCGCTATAAGCGCGCGTTCTAATCGAGGAAACGGGGAGCCTGGATCAGGCTGTAGATGAGCAGCTACATTTTTAAGAACATTTAAGACAAGGTCTTGTAAGACAAAGTCTTGAACGTTTTGCAAGTCGGAGCTTTTTCCTTCAGCTAATCGGGGCATGCAAAGGTAAGTAAGGCTTCCTTGTGATTTTAACCGGCGGTATAGATGAGCGCGAGCGTTTTTTGGATACTGCGCCTTGGTAAGGTGAAAAATCTCGACTAGATTGAGGTAGGATAGAATCCTTTTTTCTAATTGCGGCTGTTGAAGAACTGTGCGTAGTGTAAGAACTGGATGCAAAAGAGGTTTAGAAGAACCTACTGTTCTTAAAGGGATAGCGCTAATAACAT
>ERZ1740072.486-NODE-486-length-16037-cov-4.159492_pt1 | contig 16037 bp, 9 predicted proteins | sample MGYA00581733_ERZ1740072 | MGnify/ENA primary metagenome ERZ1740072 (study PRJEB43018, sample SAMN04849741) | marine metagenome | isolation source: floating plastic debris | place: Pacific Ocean | collected 2008-08-30 | study: EMG produced TPA metagenomics assembly...
GGCCGAGCGCACGATTCCTGAGGCATGGCCACGATCATGCCAAACCAGCGGAGTTACAGCGGCAGGTAGGTGAATTTGACTGAACATGGCGTCATTTTAGTGACGGTAGACACCCAAGAAACGGCTGTGGCGATCGCTCAGTCTCTGGTCGACGATCGCTTAGCGGCCTGCATCAACTTGTTTCCCCTCCATTCGGTGTACACCTGGAATGGGCAAGTGCAGCAGGCCGTCGAGTGGCAGCTGGTGATCAAAACGGATCTGGGCTTGTTCGCCGCGATCGAACAAGCCCTACAAATGCTACATCCCTATGATGTTCCCGAAATCATCGCTTTGCCCATTGTGCAAGGGTCGACTCCCTATCTGGCCTGGCTAGCCGCTAGCACCGCTCCACTCCCTTAGCGATCCGCAAGCAGAATACCCTTTGGTAAAGGCAAGATCCCACGGCGTGCGGCGGTTGGTAGGTGGCATGGAGATTCCGGTCAAATTACGACTTGAGCGATCTGGGTTGTCCTAAGCCAACTGCAGTTGGCGGCCATCCTGAGCTCTGGGGTTTAGGCGCAGTGCGGCTAGACTGATCGTTCTGGCGAAGATGTTGGCTGGTTGAGCGTTTTCTCATACAGAGCTTCGATCGCCGATAGGAGCTGGGATTGCTGCCAGTTTTGATAGATATTGGCCGCGATCGCGCAGCCGCCTGCCGCGACACCCTCTTTAACAAACCCGGCTTCATATTGTCGGAGGGCCGGATAACGTGACTCGGCAAAAGAAAGTTGTGTGGCCACGAGCGGTACGCCGCCGACTAAATCCGCCAGCCCCACGGTGTCACAAGTGGGATCTTCTGCGACCCACCGGGTAGTGCCCACGATAATTTTTTCCGGCTGCCAAGAAACCCGGCGATAGCGAGCGAGGGAGCGCGCTAGCGCATAAACGGCTAGCATTTGTGTCCCACCGGCAAGCATTACCCCGCCGTGACAGCTCGCACTCAATGCCATGGCCGCTACCACTACTTGCATTGGGTCGCCGATCGCCGCCACCAGATCTAGCGGATCAAGAGAGCGACCAGAGGCTTGCTGTGCTTGCCAGTGTGCTAACCCCTGGGTGGCGATCGCCTGTTTTTGAGAGTGGTTACAGGTCGCGTGACTGCTCCCAACCTGATTCTGCACCGGCAATCCTAAACCCAGCAGCAGCGCCAGTGCGGTTGTGGTGCCCCCGACCACGCACTCACCCAAAATGACGTAATCAGAGCCAGCTTGGCTGCCTAAGCGATGCCCCCACATGATCCCGAAACGGAATAAAGATTCGACTAGGCTACGCGGCAGCGCTTGCCCCGAACTCACGCAGGCAGCAGCTGCCCCGCGTAAGTCGATATGGGGCACGGTCGGCGCGAGTGGCAACCCCGCGTCAAAGATCAGCAGCGGAATCAGCTGAGTTGCGATCACGGCCCGTGAAATCAAGGCTGGAGAAACTCCCTCGACTAGGGGAGGTAACGGATGTTGAGGCGCTGGGGTCGGCCCGTGAAATAAAAACTCAGCATCGGCGATCGCCGTCGTTTGGCGCTGCTGAGGGGTACTGCCCGCTGCCGAAATACCGGGAATCAGCCCCGTTTCGGTGAACCCTAAAATACAAGCTAAGCGAGGCCGATGCCCGACATAGCGCCGTAACCATCCTTGCCCTTGGGCGACTTGAGTATAAACGCGATTCATCGGGCCAAAATTCATAGAGCAGGGATTCAGAGGGCCATCGAGGTTAACTCTCAAGCAGCTGTTGTACCCAGCCAGGAGGGGAGGGCATTTTTTCACCCAATCGCTCTAATAACAGCCAAGACGCCAGATGCACGGTAAAGAGATAAACCAGTGAGCTGAGCAAGACAATTACCAACGCGACGACCTGGATGAGGGTGGTATTTGACTGGCTCAAACTGCCCCAGTCCAAAAAGCCCAGATTGACCAGACGTTCTAGCACCCAGTAGATCAACTGGGTCGCCTGATTGATCAGGTAAACCCACAAGTCTTCTCCCAGCATGAGAGAGAGCAGCCATAGGCGGACAAAAAAGCCGAGGGCGCTGAGCAGTGTGCCGATACCGATCGAGAGATACCAAGCGGCACCGCGCCGCCACAGCCAGCCCAACTGGACGCCGAGCAAACCATAGGGCATGAGGTAAAGCAGGCTACGGGGGGGGCCCATCAGCACGGCTAACAGCAAGGTCGATACGAGGGCTCCCATCCAGGCAGCGCGATGCCCCCAGCGCAGATAAATCAGAGCAATCGGCAGAGGAAAGACAATCCGCAACAGCGGCCCAGGCGGAAAATAAGCATTGACCAGCCAAATTAGACTGGCCGCACTAGCCAAAAAAGCAGTCTCAACCATCGCCGCCGGGCCCACTTGGGGGCGCCGGGCGCGAGGGATGGCATCTCCCAAGGCGTCTAACGGGCGATAGTCGAGATAGGTTTCGACTTCGGCCAGTTCATCAGGGTCAGGCGCGGGGACATCGGCTCGCCACTCGGAAGTCGTCTCATCGGACGATCGCTCGGGAGAAAACTCAGGCATAGTGAGCGTTACACAAGAAGTTTTTCAAGGGCAACCACGTCAGGAATACGCATCACATCGCGATCTCGCTTCACCAACCCCTTTTTCTCAAGTTTATTAAGTACTCGTGTCACCGTTTCACGGGAAACTCCACATAGGCAACTCAGTTCGCGATGAGGCAGAATGGGAATCTCTAGTCCGCTAGCAGCTTTCACGCCCTGCCCATCGGCCAGAAATAGCAAAATATCAATCACGCGGGAGGTGCTATCCGATTCTCGCAGGCGTAACCGCCGATTGACCTGGCGAAGGCGACGGGCCATCAGCTGTGACAGACGAATACCGGCCTGCGGCTCCGCCTGAATCAAACTGACAAAGTCTTGGGCCGGCAAGTTGCCAATCACGGTTGGCACTAAGGTGATGACATCCGTTGAGCGCGGCACTTCATCGAGGGGAGCCATTTCGCCAAACAATTCGCCCTTGCCCAGAATGTTGAGCGTAATTTCCTTGCCATCAAGGTTGTAGGTGCGAATCTTGACCCAGCCGTCCAAAATGAAATAGACGGAGCTACCCCAGTCGTTTTCCAGCAGCAGCACCTGATTGGCCGGATGCCGACGGGTCACCACCTGAGCCGTTGCCTGATCGATAATATCGTCAGGCAACCCTTGAAAGAAGGGGGTCTCTCGGATGGGCATTCCCCCTATGGAATTGTCGCGGGATCCATAGCGGAAATCCATGAACTCTTAATATTAGAGATTTAACAAAAGTTTCCAAAAATCGCTCTATTTTGACAGCCAAGATTAATCAGTTAATCAAGCGATCGCCTACTCAAGCCATTAACTCAGCACAGCAAACGGTAGATACAGAAACCAGAAGACTCAACAAAAATCTCCTGTCAGGGGAGATAAGAAGATATGAGCACTGCTTCGGTCTCTTAGAATACCACTAGTCCAATCGCACTTTACGGATAACTCTGTTCCTACTTGCAGACAAAGTTGCCCCACCCATCTCAGGGGACGTCAGTCCTCTCAACAGTTGCCAGCTTCACTAGGCAGTCGGGGCTACAGCGAACCTGCGAGAGCGAGCCGATGAACCAGACCCGGCCAGTTCGGCAACTGATGACGGGCTCCGCGACTCCCCATCTGGCCGGTTTGTCTGACTCGTCTCGCTGCGGATGTCCCTCCTCCATCGAATTGCACGCCTGGGTGAGGCCCTGCCTGCGCGACTGCTCAGCCCCGCTTTGCCAACAGGCGCTTAGTTAAGCCGCTATTAAGGGCACACTACAGCCATTCCCATTGGTTAGCCCCAGCTTTGATTGACGGTCTTGATTAGAACAATAGTTAACGGTTTTGCCTGGGCTGTCCTACACTTTGGGCAAACCAAGCGTCGCACCCCTCTAAAACACAAGATTGAGTATGCTTAAGGCAGCCAAACGACAGTGCCCAATCGCATTGGTGCTTAGACGTTCAGCCAAGATCAAGAGTCAGTTTATTTCAGACCTCATCTGCTGTGGGTTAACTGTCGTCGGTCGGTTTTCAAGGAGGTCACAGTGACTTCACAATCAGGGCAACTTCAAGCACTTATTAACGAAATTGAAGCGCTACTAACCAAAGCTGCGCCCAAGTTGCCTTGGGTGATGTCAGGGGAGGCTAATGAGCAGCGGCGCGTTATGGAACAGGTGCTGGTCTATCTGCAAGCGATGCAGGCGACCGGTGTTCAATCACCTGGATGGGGACCGACGCCGACTGCCGGAGCCGAGATCGCCCCGACTGCTGATGAATCGACCGACGTCGCTGGTACTAACAGTCAGCAAGTTTTGCAAGCGCTGTTGCAAGAGATGCAGTACTTGCGGGTGCAAATGGTGCAGCCGCTGACCAATGAGGTCATGGCCCTGCAGCAGCAGCGCGAGGCGTTGAAGAATGAAGTCCGTCAACTTGAGATCGAGCGTTTGCAGCGGTCAGAAAGCGCCAACGCTAACGCTCTTAATCCGGCCTGGATGGACGATGTCGTGGGGCAGCGCAGTGCGGTGCTGCTAGAGCAGCTGACCCCGCAGTTTCGCGCCTTGCGATCGCAAATTGAGGTTGCTCCCGCCTTGTATGGGGCACTGCCTCCCGATGCCGCAGGAGTGGCAGCGGAGCTGCCGGCGTTGAATCCGCAGCAGCGTCTAGAGCAACTGCGGCAAATTCAAGCCCAAACCGACCATCTGCTGCTGCGACTAGACGGCAATCTCCGGACGGTGTTTGAGTCTTTAGACCAAAGTATTCAAAGCTACTGTGACACCCTCAATCAGGGGTTAGATGCCATGCATGGTTTGGGGCAGCAGGGAGAATTTGTCTTCCGCACCTTCATTAATCACTTGGCAGAGCAGCTACAAGATGAATCGAGCTATCTCATTAGTCGTCCAGAGCAGGCCCGGTTGACGGGGCAGGAGCGGGCAACTCAAGACCGCCCTGTGCGCTCGACGGATGCTGACTTCTCGGACAGCAATTTAGACGCGCTTGATTTGAGCAACGTTGATCTGAGCGCTCTTGATCTGGATGTCGTGGTAGAAGCCGATGAAGAGGTGACGCTCTTTCAGCTTGACGAAGAGTTGACCGACTTGCCCGTCGATGACTTGGATGATGATTCCGACGAGATGCCTGAGTGGGTTGAGCCTGACCCAGGCGAAGCCACCATGGTGCAGACTGAGCCGATTCCCTGGGCGGTTGTCACAGGGCAAGCCGCCGCCGCGGCGAACGATGCTCCTGCCGAGGTGACTGAAACCGATGCATACACCGAGGAAATTGATTCACTCTATGACAGTTTATTTGGCACCATCGGCGCAGCCTCTTCGATGCCTGCTGAAGATAGATTGGACGAAGCGGATGAGGCTGCAACAGCCGCCGTCAATGAGCCGTTGTTTACGCTGGACCAATCGCCTGAGACTCTGGAGCCAACATCGCCGGGCTCAACCCTGACCGATGCCCCCGAGGCGATCGCTCCCACTGAGCCTGCCGAGACAGCTTTAGAGTCGCTGCTTGAGGTCGCTGAGTCGCCCCCAACAGCGGATGACGCGGCGACCCCGCTTGATCCGCCAGCCGCGTTAGAAAATCTGTTAGGAATTGAGATTGCTGAAGAGCTGGCTCCGGTTGGGGAGGCTCAGAACGAGTCAGACGATATCATCACGTCTCTGAGCGAACTGCTGCCGACAACTGAGTCCGGCCAATCACCACCAGCCACCGCTCCGTTTGCTGCCTTTGAGGAGTCAGAAGATACCTTTATTGCGGCACCGCCGGAAGAGAATTTGCTCGATGCCCCCGCCGCCGACTCGGGGACGACGCTCGATTTTACCTTGGATGAAGCTACGTTCGGGCAGTTGACGTCTGATCTTTCCCAATTAGAAGGCTTTGCGGCATCTACCCCCGAGTTGGACATCCGATGATCCCAGTCTGGTAGAGGGGGCTGATGACGTAGACGAGGTGGATGAGGCCCAGGATGCTTTTAGCGAGACTCTAGATCCATTGGCGCTCGGTGACTCCATGGTTGACGACCGTGAGCTGCCTGATCACGATCCAGAAGCTGCTCCAATGCCCACCCCCGTCGAGCCCGATCTGGGCTCAGGCCTGGATGGCTTGTTTGCGGAGGAGCCGGCGATCGCGGCGGTGAATTCATCAGATGATCTCAGCCTTGCAGAAGCGGCTGATGACGGAGATGAGGTGGTGGATGATGCCCAAGACAGCTTCATCGATGCCCTAGAACCGCTAGGACTCGATAATTCCATTGTTGATGATCACGATCTACCTGAGCGCGAGTTAGAAGCAAGTTCAACCCCCACCCCCGTCGAGGCTGATCTGGGCTCAGATCTGGATGGCTTGTTTGTGGATGAGCCGGAGAGCGCACCGGTTAACTCATTAGATGCCCTGGTGTCAGAGCTGGCATCAGAGCCAGACCCCTTACCACCGGCTACGATCGCGGATGACTTCAACCGAGAACCCTCTGCCTCAGCTCATAACGTTGCCGATGCCTCTGCTACCGAAACCGCTGAGGATGGCTCCGATGCTTGGCTCGCAGATCTCGATTTGGATGGTCTGGATGCCGACTTGGACGCTGACCTGCCCGGCGCAGGTGATGCCGCCTCCACATCGAGCGCTCCTACGGACGCCGCTGAGGCGATCGCTTTAGACCATATCTTTGGCGACGATGCTACCTTGTCTTCGCCCATTTCGCCTTCAGCATCAGAATCTGACTTAGAGCCGTCAGCTGTCGATGAGGCCAGCGCCCAAGCTGATGATCGCCGCCTCACCGTGGCAGATGCCTTTGGCCCTGATGTCGATGATTTGGCTGAGCCGCTGAGTGATGTTCCTCCTGAGATATCTCCTGCTGCCGACGCGACCCTCAACCCACCCGTGCCACCCCCCACCGAAGAGTTAGCGCTGACTTTAGAAGAAGCCATCCCTCTAGAGCTAGAGCTGCCGGATTTTTCAGACAGCCTGTTGGAGATTGCCTCAGAGGCCGCTGACGGTGAGCCTGCGATCGCCGAAGACAATGCCAGCATTACCTTAGACGACGATTTTTTCCCTGATGATGTGTCGGAGACGGCGTCTGTGTCGCCGCCAGCGATGCCCGCCAACTCTGCTGCCGACCAGACCTCGCAGGATGATTGGTCTAAGTACGTGAGCGATGAGCCTGACGAGGACGGCCTGTTTGCTGCTGCCCCAGAGGTGCCGCAATCGTCGACAGTCGAGAGCGATGCGGTCGAGACAGCGGGCGATTTCTTATCATTAGGCGATCTGGATCTCGATCTCTCTCTCGATCTCGATGCCCCGATCTCTGAGAGCGAGACCATCAGCACCGCAGCCGAGCTGTTTGCTGATTTCCCTGATGACCTGCCCGCTCCCTCCCAGCCCCCAGCCCCAACCTTGCCCTTGACCGGCTCAGTGAATGATGGGTTCGTGGTTGAGGCAGATACTACAGAGGCTGAGCAAACACTGGCTAACCTCATCGCTACCATTCCTGAAAACAAGAGTGAAAGTCCGGAAGCTACCACCTCCCCAGAGGTTACTAGCACGACTGCGCAGAACGAAGATGAAGCTTTAAGCGCGGCGTTGGATAACTTGGCCGGGCTCGATCTGATGGGGACTGATCAGGCCGTCACAGAAAGTGATGAGGCTGCCGTGATTGCGCCGTTGATGCCTGAGTTAGACGAGGCGATCACGGCAGACATGACAGACATCTCTGACCCAGCTGCCGTGCCGACGGCTAGCGACGGTTTCTGGACGCCTGAGATGGAGGAGCAAATGGCCGCTGATTTTGCTGCCGCCTCAGAATCTACCCCTGATGCCGCACCCACCCTCGATGATGCCGTTGCTGCAGACGCACCGGGCCCTCTTTCTGACGACGAACTCGCCAACCTATTCCCGCCCCAGCCGACTGATGACACCGTCACCGTCGCTCCCCTTGATAACCTGGCAGTCCTTTTTGACGAAGATGACAGCACGGTGCCCGTCCCTCCAGAGATGGCCGCAGCGGCGACTCCAGAAGAGGATTCTGAGGTAGACCCAACCAATGCAGACCCATTAACTTTCCGCGACGATGACAACCCGGTATCTTCGCCCCGAGAGAGCGCCGCTGATGTCAGCCCAGAAGATACTGCTAGGGTGGAGCTAACCAGCGAAGATCCACTCACGTTTCTTCCTGAGGACACTGATTTCGGCGATCTGTTTCCCCCGACTGATGAGGACACTCCTGCCCCAGATGCGGCACTGCCAGTCACTGAGTCCGCGTCAACCTTGCCGTCTGTAGACGCCGACCTCACCCTGTTAAATACTGAAGATGACACGCCACCTGCAGACTCCGAGTTAGAGGCCGAGCCAGAGGCGACTGAGGCCGGTGCGACCTTCGGGATTGATTGGGATCCCATGGAATCTGACTTTGAGGACAGTGATAGTGACCTTACCGATGATCTAGACGGCGGTACTGACGAGCCTGAGGGCTTCGCTGCCTCTCCCCTGTTTGAGCCCCTTGAGTCATCGCCGACAGAGATTGTTCCCGATGATGAGAACAGTGATCAGGCCAGCGAGCTAGACCGTCTTCCTGAGCGCACTGAAGATGACTTAGCTACTGCGCCGCTGTTTGAGCCTCTCGATCTCTCGATGGAAGAGATCCCAGCTGCTGATCTAGAAGGTGATGAAGCTTTTCGCTCAGCCTTTGACGCTGATCTGGAGCTGACGCCTGAGCTCGCTGACGACGATGCGGGAGACACCCCAGAAATAGCCGATGTTGCCGTTGCTCCCGACAGTGATCGAGATCGCGGAGGCGAGACCGAAGTGCCGACGTTGGCCACTGAGTTAGATACCGAGTTAGCCGACGAGACTAATCCTGTTGCCTCCGATGAGACACCGGCTACTACGGAGAGTCGCGCGATCCCGCCCCTGCCGGTGGAGACACCGGCTATCCCCAAGGTAGAGACAGACGAATCTTTGGCGGAAACTGCAGACGAGTCTTTGTTTGCATCCTCTGGTCAGCTAGCTGCGATTCCGAGCGCCGACCCGGATGAGCCCGACGATGCCGTTGATTCAGGCTCTGGACTCGTCGAGGAGTGGTTTTTGGGCCTAGACTTTGGTTCGGGTGGCCTATCGGCTGTCTTGATGGAACAGGGAAGTGGCACTGCCCATCCTCTCTGTTGGTTGGCCGAGTCGGAAGCCGACAATCCTGGAGCCGCTACTTTCCGCCCTGCTACGGTTGCAGCTTTTCGACCGAGCGCTAGCGCTCCGGGGGCGTCATCAGAGCTACTCGCAGTCGGGCCAGCGGCCCTGCCGCAGCAGCCTCCTGAGAGTCCTGAGACGTGGCTTTTGCAGAGTCCTCGCCCGTTGTTAAAAGTCGGGATGCCCTATCAAACCATCGCTGGTGAGTGGGCTCCGGTGATTCAGTGGGCGGATGCTCAAACCGTTTCTTTGCAGCAGGTTTTGACTGCGGTGACAGCGCTGCTGTCACTCATTACCCATCCAGGTGAGTTGGAACTGCACCTCACTGCGGTGGGGTTAGACGATGAGATGTTGTCGGAGGCACTAGCCAGCTTGCAGGGCGTGGTGTTAGGACTCCCCAGCAACTGGTCAGATACCTATTGTCTGAATATCCGAGAGGCAGTTTTAGGCGCGGGTTTACTGGAGTCATCGAGTCAAATTTTCTTGGTCGAAGAGGCGATCGCCGCATTGCTCTCGGGATTACCCGATCCGAACGAACCGCCGCCCGAGTCTAACCGTCAAACGCAGACGCTATACCAATGCAATTGGCAGGGCGGCACTGTTGTCATCAGTAGTGGGGCTACTTGTACCGATGTCGGCATCGTTGACCTGCCTCAGCCCCTAGACGCCCTCAGCCGCGAAGACTTTAAGTTGCGCAATCTGGCCTATGGCGGTGATGCCTTAGACCTAGACATCATTTGCCAGCTGCTAATCCCCGCTGAGCGGCGACAGACGGTTTCCCCCAACGCTAGCCGTCAGGCCAGAGACGGGTGGAGTTGGCAGGCCACGTTGCCAGAAGTAACCAACGCTCATTGGGACGACCTGCACCTCGAAGCCCTTGACCTGCCACAGCTAGCTGAACCCGATACCAGTGCTCGCATCCATCTACGGCAGCGTTTAGAAGCTTCCAGACTGGGACAAAGTTTATTAGAGGCCGCCCGATACCTCAAACTGATCTTGCAAAATCAGAACCACTATCAGCTAGAGCTAGCCGATCAATCCTGGCGTGTCTTACGGCGAGACCTCGAAAGTCGGGTTTTGGTGCCCTATATTCAGCGCCTTAATCAACAGCTCAATGCTCTCTTGAGCCAAACCGGTTTAGCGTCTCAAGGCATCAACCAGGTGATCTGCACGGGTGGCAATGCGTCTTTTAACGCGATCGCTAAATGGCTGCGCCAAAAGTTTCCCAACGCCACCATTATTCAAGACACCTATCCCAGCAATCGCCCGCAAACGTGCAGTCGGGTCGCCTACGGTTTGGCTAATCTCTGTCGTTATCCACAGCTGCTGGATGTGCCTCGGCATCAGTACAGTGATTATTTCTTACTGAATGAAATGATTCGCACGGTGCCTGATACCCCTATGCCCTTTGAAGGCATTCTGCATCTGCTAGAAGAACAGGGCATCAACACAGATGCCTGTCAATCGCGCATTGCCGCCATTCTAGAAGGCCATTTGCCACCGGGACTGCGGCCCGATGCTTCGACCCAAGACTATCTCAGCCGCGCCACCCTAGCCAGCGCCACCTATCAGGAGCTGGCTGCCACAGCCTTATTCACGAAGCAAACTCGGCAAATCTACATTGTCAACCCGCAGCAGCGCGGTCTCCTTCGCGACTATCTTGCAAAGTTAATGCAAGATAAACACCAATCCCTGAACGAACCTTTAATCGCTGAGTTCGTTGCGATATAGATACCGTCTTTCTACCGGTGAAGCGCAAAGGCCAGAAATCTAGTGGTGGTCTGCGATAGCCACTTGAACGTCACGATAGCTCTAACAAGCTTTCTAAAGCACAGCCTTTTGCTTACCTAGGAAGTAAGCAAACAGGTACTTGAGTGACTTGATAGGGATCAACAGAATAAGCTGAGGACGCTTTGTCCACCAGCCTGGCTCTAGTACTAAAGCTTGGGCGAAAAATCGTAATGCTAAAACCCCATTGTCAGGTGTCAAACGTCCCTGGTCTAGACAGTGAAACAACAAATAGCGATAACGACCGGCAAAATATATGCTTTTCTTGAGAATCAGATTCTTGCGGTTGCTTAGATGCTTATTCATTACCTGAATATGACCTTTGGCTTGCCGCCTGATGTTATCTGACCAAGTCTTCGAAGAACAGCTTTTTCGATATAAAATTTGCACTTTTGGAACCGCGACAAATTGAAACTTTTCTGCCAGCATTAGCCACATGTCCCAGTCTTGTCCTGCCAGAGTATTTTCGTCAAAGCCCCCAACTGCTCTAATCGCCTCTGCTTTAATCAGAGGATTAGAGCCACTGGCAATAAAATCATCTATGAGCAGCTGCTCATAGACATCTCCTGCCATTTCAATGTGACGACTATGTTTCAAAAAATTGCTGTTTTCGTCAATGAAATCTGTCCAGCTATAGGCAACGGCTGCTTCTGGCGTATTTTGTAGAGCCTGCAGTTGGGAGGCTAGCTTATCTGATGTCCACAGATCGTCAGCATCAATGAATGTAATATACTTGCCTCGGGCTTTCTCAATGCCTCGATTTCGGCTTTTTTGTGGGCCTGAATTCTCGAATGAAACGACCTTAAGGCGATCGTCGGTGATCTGTTCCAGCACCGACATGGTGCCATCAGTTGATCCATCATTAATCACCAGTAGTTCGAAATCTGTAAAGGTTTGTGCCAACACAGATGAGATCGTTTCTTGAATCGTTCTCTCTGCGTTGTAGCAAGGAATCAAAACTGAGATAGTAGGAGTATACATATTTCAAATCAGAAGGCGATGTTAACTATTGGCAGATAATTAATACTTGTCGATGCGAACTATTAAGATGTTGAGCGAGTACAGCACGGCGGAAACCGAATCAACCCTTTTGTCTATGATTCTGCTCGTCTGCCCCTCTATGTTTGTCACGGTGTGGAATCTGCGCTATTGATCAATAGCGCCATCAGTTCAACCCTTTCGAGACTAAATATTTTTCAGTGATGAAATATCCATAAACTGAAGTGATATCAAAGATCTTCGGGAATTGAGCGATTAGTTGCCCACTCAGCTTTTCAGATAAGAGAATGGTAATCAAAGTTCTAGCGATAGTTTTGGCAAATGCCCCTTTAGTAATAAAGTTCAAATCATTAATAATTATCATCCATAAGAGATTAAGTGCACATATCCCTTTTTGTCTTGAAGGATGGTTGTTTAAACATTCAAATATCATATGTTTGTAAGCATTGCTCAACCCTTTTTTTTGAAAGGCTTCTAATCCTTGTCTGACCTTTGAATGCTTGCTAATTACTTGTTCAATCCCTGCCCTCGTGCGTTGAATATTGCTCGACCAAGACTTGGACGAACTAGACTTTCTGTAAAAAACTTGGGTTTTTGGAACTACGTCAATTTGATATTTATTGGCTAGGCTAAGCAGAATGTCGCGATCTTGACCTGCTACTATCGCTTCATCGAATCCTCCAACGTTTCTCACAGCTGTTGTCTCTGCTAAAAAGTTAGAGCCACTTTCAACAAAGTTGACCAATAGCAAGTCCACAAAAACGTCGCCCCGACGTATGAGATGTCCGCCCTGACGCAGCAATACGCTTTCTTCGTTGACCACATCACTCCAGCTATAAACTACTGAGACATCAGGATTGCTTTCTAGTGTTTTGAGTTGAAGCTCCAGCTTATCTGCTGTCCACATATCATCCGCATCAATGAATGAAATGTATTTCCCTTGAGCCTCTGCTAGCCCTCGATTACGACTTTTCTGAGGGCCAGAATTCTCAAACGAAAAGATCTTGAGGCGATCATCAGAATACGCCTTGAGAATGTTCAAAGTGTTATCTGTGGAGCCATCGTTGATAACGATGGCTTCGAAATCCTGAAAAGTTTGTGCCAGAACTGAATCGATTGTTTCCTTAATCGTTTTTTCTGCGTTATAGGCCGGTATGACAACTGAAACAGCAACCATAAATGAACGTGAGTAATTTTGCTTGAGGCAAGGGTGATTTTGAGAGAACGGTTTTCTAAGACCAGCGGCGCACATAGAGCGGGCTTAGCAAGCTGCCTAAGTGAAACTCAAACTCGCAAGCTGTCGCTAAGTCGGCGTGCGATCGCCCTCGATGTTTCAAGATATGCCAGCCGAGCCGTTTCAAACTTCCTAAACAGGTGCGCACCACAATCACTGGCTTGCGCCATGGGGCGGCCGTCATGAGGCTCAGTTGACAGGTGGCTAACCCACAGCCTTTGGCTAGCATTAGCAGATAGCTCCGTTCAAATCGCTGGGGCGGGATTTGATGCACGGTTTGCAGCGCCGGATCGTATAGAATCTGCCACTGATGTTTGTGCAGGTAGAGCAAAGGCTCGTAGTCGTCACCTTGCACAAATAAACCAGCGACCTTGCCGCCTAGGGTGGGCTGTGGTGGCACGCTATCAAGCCAGGCTTGGCGGCGAATCACGAGAGAAGCGGCGGGGGGCAACTGCAATTTGTCAGGCTCAAAAGCCATGACTTCAGAACCATGGTTGCGGATCGCGAGGAAATTTTTAATCCGCTCAAACCCTTCGGGGGGAGGCACCTCATAGTTGCCGTCGATGCGGCCACCGAAGGCACCGGCCTGAGGATAGCGCCGGCTGAAGTCAACGGCTTCAGCAACCCAGTTGTTGGCCGGTAAGTTGTCGTCATCGAGAAAGCCGATGAGTTCACCTGCGGTTGATTGGACTGCAGTTTGGCGGGCAAAGGCTGCTCCCTGGCGCGGTTCGAAGGCATAGCGCAAGGGCACGTTGGGCAACCACTGGCGGGCATAGTCTTGAACCACTGCGGCGGTGTGGTCTTGACTGTTGTTGTCAACCACCAAGATTTCCCAACGAATGGGCTCAGTTTGAGTCTGTATTCGTAGGTGTTCTAACAGTTTGGGCAGGCGTTCAGCACCGTTGTACGTGGGGATGGCGATTGTAATGTCGTAGGCAGGGGGAGCCACTTCGGGAGAGGTCATTGGCCGGTTCCAAAATCAGGTTGAGACGGCAGATTGCTCTCCCTAACATGCCCAGTCTCCCCAGCTAGGCGGCTAAGTAAATCTCACCAGGTTTGCGCTCATTCTGGGCGCGATCGCCTAGTTTTTGTGGTCGCTCGTTAGCCTTTGACGCTGACAGCCGCTTCGTCAGTGGCGACGATAGCGGTTTTGTCTTGCCGACAGGCAAACACCAGCTTGCCACTTTGGAGTGAAACCTGGACAAGACTGCCTTCGGGAAAGGCTTCTTCCAAAATTTTCGTGGCGATCGGATTTTCCAGCTCTTTTTGGATGGCTCGCTTGAGGGGGCGGGCACCGTAGATGGGGTCATAGCCCACTTGCGCAATGTGATCGATCGCGGCTTTGGATAACGACAACGATAGCTTTTGATCGGCCAGACGTTTTTCGATGCGCTGTACCTGAATCGTGACGATTGCCCGTAGTTGTTCCTGCAATAGGGCATGAAAGAGAATCAGATCATCAACCCGATTGAGAAACTCAGGGCGAAAATGGCTGCGCAGTGCTTTGAGCACGCGATCGCGCATTTCGTCATAGCGGCTGTCATCGCCTGCCACATCTAAAATGTGATCGCTACCAATATTGCTGGTCATGATCACAATAGTGTTGCTGAAATCGACCAGATGCCCTTGCGAGTCCGTGATGCGGCCATCATCCAGCACCTGCAACAAAATGTTGAAGACGTCAGGATGCGCCTTTTCCACTTCATCGAGCAGCACCACCGAGTAGGGATGCCGCCGCACTGATTCCGAAAGCTGCCCCCCTTCTTCGTAGCCGACATAGCCGGGCGGCGCCCCGACCAGCCGAGCGACCGCGTGCTTCTCCATATATTCCGACATGTCGATCCGAATGAGTGCCTCTTCGGTATCAAACAAAAAGGCCGCTAACGCTCGTGCCAGCTCCGTTTTGCCCACCCCCGTCGGTCCCATAAACAGAAAAGACCCCAAGGGCCGACCCGGATCGTTCATGCCTGCCCGTGCCCGGCGAATGGCGGCGGCTACCGCCGTCACGGCCTCTTCTTGCCCGATTACCCGTTCGTGCAGGTGGCCTTCCAGACGCAGCAACTTTTGCCGTTCTGACTCCATGAGCCGGTTGACGGGAATCCCCGTCCACTTCGCGACCACTTCGGCAATGTCGGCCTCAAGTACCTGCTCACGCAGCAGCGTTTTACCCTGCGCTTGAATTTCGAGTAAATGAGCTTCTTTCACTTCCAAATCTCGCTGCACAGCCTCCAGTTTGCCGTATTTCAGCTGGGCAGCTTTGTTGAGGTCGTAAGCCCGCTCTGCCTGATCCACCTGCAGGCGCAACTGTTCTTCTTCTTCTTTGAGGGCGTTGATGGCTTCGATCGTTTGCTTTTCGATGTGCCACTGGCCACTGAACTGCTGCTGCCGTTCGGACAGTTCCTCAATCTCTTCGATAATGCGGGCGAGTCTTTCCTGAGCGGTGCGATAGGCAGTGCCCGATGAGGCGTCTTCGCTTTCCAGTGAAAGCTGTTCCATCTGCAGCTGCATGAGGCGGCGATCGATCACCTCTAGCTCTTCAGGTTTGGAGGTGATTTCCATTTTGAGCTTAGCGGCGGCTTCATCTACTAGGTCGATTGCCTTATCTGGCAAAAAGCGATCGCTAATGTAGCGATCGGACAGCACCGCCGCTGCCACTAGTGCTGAATCGGCGATCTTGACGCCGTGATGCACCTCATAGCGCTCTTTGAGCCCTCGCAAAATCGAAATCGTGTCGTCGGCCGTCGGCTGTTCGACATAAACCTGTTGAAAGCGACGCTCTAGCGCGGCATCTTTTTCAATGTGCTTGCGATATT
>ERZ1740072.487-NODE-487-length-16025-cov-4.283782_pt1 | contig 16025 bp, 6 predicted proteins | sample MGYA00581733_ERZ1740072 | MGnify/ENA primary metagenome ERZ1740072 (study PRJEB43018, sample SAMN04849741) | marine metagenome | isolation source: floating plastic debris | place: Pacific Ocean | collected 2008-08-30 | study: EMG produced TPA metagenomics assembly...
CTAGCGCCAATCAAAAAAAGATTTTGCTGCGAGCTTTGTGCATTTATCTTTATCTCACCAGTTCTCGTGCGTTCTACGACATTTCGGTCATCCTCTAGAGTATCCTCAAGATCGCTGATCAGAGAATTAAGCTCATCCAATCGGACCTGTTGTTCTTCTGAAAGCTCCTCTAAATCATTAAGTGTCTCTTGCTCTCGCTTCAAATTGTTTAATCTTTCACCTAAATCCTCTAAGCGTCCAACCGTTTGAACGCTCACAGGAGAACTGCTAGAGATAACTCCCGTTGCACGAAAAGTACCTTCTTCAGCAGTAATGAAAATGTTTCCACCAGCTGGAGGATTCTCATCCAACTCCCCGTCTACTAATGCAGGACCCTCTACACGAATATAACGTACAGTGACATTGCCAGTCTCTGATACTATTTCAACATTGCCTGGACCTGAATTGATTCCATTGAAAGATGATACACTTTCGATTCCACCTGCAACAATATCGTCCTTTGCTGCAATCTCAATATCCCCACCTCCTGCTCGAATTCTCCTAACCCCTACATTGCTATTTCCAGGTGTGGGGACAACTCCTTCAGGATCCATTGTAAAGGAGCCTCCGGCAATTATGGTTACATCACCACCGCTACTAAAAAGAGACCTATTACTAAAAATATTCTCATTTACTTCAATATCACCATCAGCAGAAAATGTTATATCTCCTCCATTAGTTTGAATAGTATTGTTAGTAGTGATATTTCCACCCGCATCTACATCTAGACCGACTTCAGATGCAGTTATGTTTATATTTGCATTGAAAGTTATGTTCTCCGATGCTCTCAGTTGAACATTTGAAGAACTATTATTTATCAATGCTGCTGATATCGTGTTATCACCTATGTTAGGATCATTGAGATCATCAACCTGATCTAAAGAAGTAAAATCACCAACTTCTTCTGCTGAGATAACAGTAATATTTGTGGGATCAATCAATAATGTGCCCATATCCCCATTGGGGGCAAACGTATTGACGCTGCCATTAAATGTTAGAGACTGGGCTCCAGACACTTCAACAAAGCCTCCATTCCCTCCGTTGGGTCCCCCCTGTGCTGACACATCACCAAAGTAGTGAGTTGCCTGATCTGCCCAAACAATTACGGTTCCACCATCTCCATTGGTCAATGCGTCAGCAGTGATTGTGGATACATCATCAATATAGGTACTTTGAGCACTGGGTAAGACATCTGCTCCCTGATAGGCTCCCCCAACCCAAACCGTTCCACCCCCTAAATCACCTGATACATCTACTGTGGCATCAACTAATGCCACCTGATTACCCAATAGGGCAATATTTCCAGCAGTTTCACCTGAGGCCTCTAACGTGCCACTAACAACATTTAGCCCTTGGGTTGTCGTAGGCAAACTAACCTCTGAACTGGTCAAGCTTACGGTGTCACTCTCATTGACATTCACACCAAGGTCGCCCATTGTTTCAGGGGCTCCTGTCAGTAGCAGCGGCAAATCTGTAGCTACCAGCCCATTCTGTACAGAGGCTCCAGCAATGTCATCTGGTAACGTATCCAGTTTGATGCTCAGAAGCATTCCTTCTTGGCTAATACGAACCTGATTTTCTCCTGATACAGCCGCGATGGTAATATCTCCGCTGTCTGGCGTTTCAATCGTGCCAGTGGTAATCACACTACCCCCCACCAACGTGACCTGCTGGCCTGGATCAATGCGTAAATCGCCAGCGGTGACGATAGAGCCAGCAGATGTTTCTGTGAATAGAAAACTGCTGGGGTCTCCCGTCAATTGGGAATAGTCTTGAGTCGTAAATGCGTTGAAAAAATTATCGTTAAAGCCTAAGCCTGTTGAGGTCGCTGCGGTAAAGGAACCATCAAGATTTAACTCTGCATTTGAGCCAAAAACAATCCCTGCTGGATTTAGCAAATACAAATTTGCGCCACTGCCGGAGACTTGTAACGTCCCATCAATATAAGAGGCTCCGCCTAAAACGCTACCTACTACATTCTGTGTAGCAGGATTCGTTATAAAATTAGCCACCTGATCAACCGTCAGACCAAATTGCTCAAAATTGTGAAATTGATTCGCTCCATCACCAGAAAATGTGCCACCTGTAATATCAAATTGATTACCAGTTTGGGTGACTTGAGTGTTTGTACTCCGATTGCCTGACTGAGCCTCAATAGACTGAGCCTGAGCTGACAAAATAAACCCTAGCGAAAATACAAAGTTAGTCAGTAACGTAACGCTAAAAGTACGGGGAGAAATCACTACACCACCTCATTTACACAAACTCTAAACTGGTTAAACTTAAGGTCCCTTCATTATCTTGTCGGCACTAAAAAGCCTCTAAAACCCAAAGCGAAAATTAAAGTCCACTAAAATATCAGGCGAACCATCGGTAGAAACTAGAGGCACCCCTACATCAACACTGGCATTCAAACCCTCCACAGGATTAACAACTAATCCTAAACCGGTACCGAGTAGAAAATTTTCTTGTCCAAGACGATCCTGCGCCTGTTCATTATTAAACCAAGCATAGGCCGCATCTATAAAGGGGACCAGCTGAATAATTGGACGATTTTCCTCGTCTTTTGACAACGTAATATAATCAGCTAAAGAAAACCTGACGCCATTGTCACCAAAACGTTGATTCTGAAAATAACCTCTAACGGAATTAGGCCCACCAATAAAAAATTGCTCTGAACCGACTAAATTATTACCAGTTAACTGAGCATCGGCTTGAATAATCAGTAAATGCTTCTGACTCAAACGTTGAACTCTCTGCGCTTGACCTGCCCAAAGAAAAAACTGACCATCAGGCTGCGGATCTGGTCGGGTTGTTGCATCAAATAATTCTGTACCCAGGCGGAACTGAGACCGTAAAACCCATGCGCCTCGCCTATCTCGTCGAAGATAATCTTGACCAAATGAAAAAACACTGGTCTTGATGGGAGGAGTCACAATACCTGCTACCACTGAAGAACCATCGCGATGCCTGAACCCAAGGGAAAGAGCAGCTTCTTCATTAAAAATACGAATAAAAGGTTGCCGTACAACAACTTCATAGATATCAGACGAACCACTTGAACGGATTCCACCTGTTGCTCCCACATTTGTAATCCGAAAGTCATTGGGGGCAAACCTGAATAAAACATTGCCGTCCATTGGATTAAACGGAACCTGGTAAGCTAATTCATAAGATTTAGACCCACCAGTCGTTGTTATATTAGCGGTCGCTGATAGACGATCACCTAGGCCCGCAGGGTTGAGATAGGATAACGTTGCTCGACTCCGATACCTACCTACACTTAGAGGAGACACGGTATCCAAACCAATACTGCCCTGAAATGAATTAGCTTCTTCAACGGTAACTGTGAGGATACTGCCATTTGGTTGATTGCCCCTTGACAGGTCCCCATTGACTTCATCAAAAAGTTGACTATTTCTCAATAAACGAAGCTGACCTTCTAGCTTCCCCGCATTGAAAGGCGCGTCGCCCACTAGCGCAATACGGCTATGCACATAATCCTCAAGGCGTTCAGTCCCTTCGATATTAATTTCTTCTAAAAATCCTTCAATAATCTGGATACGTAGTACACCACCATCATTAATGAATGGCTCTGAAATCGTAGCTCTAGATGTGATATAGCCCTCATTGACGTATTGCCTGGTAATAGCGTCTGAACTCGATTGCTGTTGTTCTCGTGTAATCGTTAACCCGCCTTCAAGAAGACTTGAATCGACTATCCCTTCTGGAGGAGAAGCAAGCAACGATTTAAGGACAATGTCTCTGAGGTCTTGCTCACTGAAAATCGTGCTGCCCGTTATCTCAATACGATTAACTTGAAAAGTCTCAGAAGATTCTGGTATCTCCAGCAGTTCTTCCTCACGAGGCGGCTCGTCTATCTCTTGTTGTTGTGGAACGTCTATTGGCCCTGGAGGAATTTCTCCCTCCGGAAAGCCTTCCTGACTAGGATCTGCCTGACTGAGCTGATTGACTAAACTCTGTGTAGTATTCGAGGGATGCTTATCAGCTGTAAATGTTAAACCCTCATCATTGCTTGCTAAATCCTGAAGTCCATCGGACACTTTATAGAAACGACTTTCAGTGGCGGTGGCAGGATGCTCCACTGGTCTCGAGAAAATCGGACTACGCTCATCAGGAGATACGTTATTCAAGTACCCCTCAAGCCTTGAATCGTGGATAGCGGCCGAAGGATGTCTAAGATTGGAAACAAGGCGTGAGGGCTGAGTCCCCTCAGGAATTACCTCACTATTCTGGCAGGCAGGGATTTGCTTATCTAAAGACCTTGAAGCCTCCAAATTCACTATTTGCCCAACAGCCGCTGCACCTTCTTGCAAAATCGTAAACAGTAGACAAAGCAATCCAAGAGTTTGGAAAGATAATGACCTCATCTACACTTATTCTCTAACCAAGAGTTCATATTCCTGTACTTCACATTCATATACTTGTAAGTATTTATATACAACTACTTCCTCGAAAGAAAAAGAAGAATTTCATTAAAAATCAAGACTCGCAACAAAAATTCTCAATTTGGTAAAGTTACCGTTTTTTAATATTCCTTCAAATTCCAACGTATGTCAGCCTAAAAGGCTAGACGAGACATGGTTTTACGGTGAGAATTCATTAGTACTAGAGTGCAGTGGTGTAATAACACATTATTTTAGGTAGTGTAAATACTGACATACTACAATGCTATGCTTTTTTTATATGTGATTTGTTAACATGTAGCAAACAGCTTACATGCATGTGCTAAACATAGCGTTTGCCTGATGGCATGTAGTCAAAAACAGTATTATTTTTTGGGGATTGGAATGTCTCAATCAAACTATTTCTTGACAGAACCTAAGAGGTGAATAATCAAGTAAACTTCTCTTGATTATTCGCTTGGCTGTGTTTGGCAGATCAGTTTACCGCCAAGTGCAAAGGCATTAGTTACTCTGTGGTGTGTACACCAAAAGTTTTCGACGCAAGCTTCCTGTTTACGCAATGGTGTTATCGCTTTACTATCTGCTGTAAAGCCACCGTAGCTAAATAGGTCAACAGCATTGAGAAGGTATGAAGTCTAGTTTGATTAATGATAAAAGCCAGTTTTTTATTATCGGCCCATTGAGAACGGGTTCCTCACTGATGTCCAGGTGTCTGGATGATCACCCCGAAATTATCTGTTTTTGTGAAAGTGAAATCAATCGATATTTATTTCCAGAGCATTACATTAAGCTGCATTGGGCAAGACTGTATCGACACGGTTTCAAGATGGAATATATGCTAGGTTTACTGGAGCAGAGAAAATCTAATGATATAAACAGCCTTATGCAATGGTATTTAGATGCCTTTGCAATAGCTAAAGAAATCTATAAGAAGCCAAATGCAAAACTGATTGGAGATAAAAGTCCAGACTACTATAGAAGTCCTGAACTCGTGGAATATCTTGCGAGCAATTGTTCTCTTATTTATACCGTGCGAGATCCAAGAGGGATATTAAGGAGTATCGAAAACCAAAACCATCAGAGTGAACAAGAAAAAGAGAATAGATGGTTGGCATTGGTTGAGAACTTCAAAGTTTGGGAGCCTAACCTTAATCGAAACAATGTACTTATTTCTAGACTTGAGGACTTTATAACCCGACCCGAAATAACAATGAGAAGGGTATATGCTCACCTTGATCTAGAGTATTCGAACAGATTTATGGAACCCTTTCAACGTTTGTATCCTGAAAGATTTTTATGGAAAACTGTTATTGATTGGGAAAGTGGAGTCAGAAAGCCCTTTCAAAAAGAGCGTGCTCAGATACAGGATTCAGACCTTTCTGAGAAAATGCTAGAGAAAATTTATAGTAATCCTAGTGTTGAAAGATTTATGAATAAATTTGGTTATAGTTGATTAGAAAAAATCTGAATACTCTCTAATGATGTTGACAAGATTTCTCAAAAGATAAATACTCTTCTCTAAAGCTATAAGTAAGGCTACATTGCCTACTCCCCTCGGTAGAAGCCAGGTTAAATTTATAGAGGTTTGTAGTGAACAAAAATGCTGGCATAACCATTTCCTTTGTAAGGTTTAGGACGACCATGTTGCAATCGGGCACCTTCATACATGATCATCTCGCCAGGACGCTGAAAGATACTGTGGTTTCTATAGAAATGGTCTTCAATGTCGAGTGCCCACTGCTCATTGATATCTTGAAAGATATTCACAGTAGCACTAACTATATGAGTTTCTAAACGATCTCTATGAGGTAATAAACGCGCACCTCTTCTGTAACATCTGATTCCGTATACATAAGTGGGTTGTAATGCAATTCCAGCCCATTTCTCTAAAATTGGCTTTAATATGTCATGAGTCTTGGTACGAAGCTCCTGAGGAAGCTCTATTAACTCGCTAGTGATACTACCTGACCCTTTTATGAAATCTTTCACTGATTCTTCTGAAGCATCTGAACGGTTTTCCTCATAATATTCAATAAGTTCTTCTAGAAGATCATTTGGAATACTTCTCTTGCAAAATCCTAGGTTTGTTAAAGGCGCTATCCTTTCGTTAGGAGTTTTTGTAAATTGACGTCCTAGTCCCTGGGAACGAAACCATTTAGTAATGATTGTTTTCTCCCCTTCTAGGACTGGTTTTGATTGATGGATGGTGTCTGGGTTTGGGCAACCATTTGGATAAAGACTACACCATATAACAGCTCGTCCTTTTTGAGGATTAAATGATACATCAAGATTTTTGAAAAGAGTTTCTCCTCCTTCTTGAGAATCATTTAGATAGATCATAAATGACCATGTACGTTGGCCTTGCGTTGCACCGAACTCTTCAAGTTCATTTATCTCAAAGTAGTCTGTGTGGGCTTTGAATTCTTCTCCAATCTCGTAATGTTGGCCTTGAATTTTTTCAGAATAAGATGGATTGATCCCAAGATATTGACAAATCCTTCTATCGACATCTTTAATAAGTGAATTTTCGATTTCGCTTAAACTACAGGTTTTGCTTGTGCGGAAAGTAGTATCTTCTTCAGATTTATTAGTTATCGTTGACGGAGCTAATTTCTGCTTGATAAGCTCAACTATTTTTTCACACTCTTGTTTATTTAAGAAGTTATCTACTACAAATATATCTGCAAGGTCTGTTTTTATCTTTTCCGATTTTGGGAAAAATAGCGTATTTTTTTCTTTTGGAGGGTCAGATGAACCTTCGCCATCAGACTCCAGGACTGTCTTATTTGTTAGAGGATTAGCTATTAGGGTGATATCTTGAGAAGGCTCATAGTTAAGTTCATTTTTTATGGCGCTGTATTCGAATCCTTCATCAATTAAGATCCGGAATATTCCATCTTTTGAACACCCCCTTGAGACATTGCCCCAGATCCAAATTTTCCAGCCATCATCAAAATGTTGTTTATTCTTTTTCATTATTTTTACCTCCTTTTTGAGCAGCTCTTATATATAAAGCATCCAACAGAGCTGGAAGCTGCTTTTAATTGGCTTCACCAATTAAGGTGAATGCCGCCCAATCTCTGGGGTCAGGATGCTGCTGCATTGTAACCAACATCGCCTGGCGTAGCGCTTGTGCTTTATCTAACTCTAATTCTAACCATTGGTGATAAAACTCTGTCATAAGATCGGCGGTTGGTCCATCGGGGACTGACCATAGCGAAACCATTACACTGGAAGCACCTGACAGAATAAATGATCGAGATAACCCGATTACTCCATCTCCGCTGATAGTACCTACGCCTGTATCACAGGCACTTAATGCAACAAGATCTGTGTTGAATATGGAATGCTCTAAAACTTCGGCAGAAGTAAGCAAGCCGTCCTCACCCTGTCCAGGAGTCAGGGCAATAGCACCAGGTAAATCACGTCTAGTGGTGTTTGGCAGTGCTCCATAGTCTAGTAATCCATGGGTGGCCAAATGAATTACTCTTGATTCCCCTATCCTTTGTTTAACAGCCCATTCTGATGCGTCTTGCCCAATCAAGGCATCAGTTTCAAAGAAATCAGCAATTTGTCTTGCTTCGGCTTCAGCATAAGGCAAGTTGCTCAAGGGTGCATTATGACCATTGTTTGCATTGCTAAGCTCAGGCATTTGGGGATTGCCGATGATTAGAACTTCTGGAGAAGACTGTTGTCTATCATTTCTGCGGGTAAACCATTCGTGAATTTGAGATGGAAAACTAAGCACTCGATCAATAGTTCCAAATACATCATCGACAATATTTCGTTGTCTTCTTGGCTCTGGATCAGAAGGGAGTACATCTGGCTGTGTTAGCTTGAGAAGCTGAATCGAAGGTGCAGTCTGGATAGTGTGCTGTTCAATCAAGTAGCGACCTGCGTCGTTTTTTAATGCTGGAAATGGAACTAGAAACAGTTCGCCTTGTGGGATAAAGATGACATGTTGATTAGGATCGGTAGGCAACACACTTTTAATAGGCTGAATCAAGAGATCATATAGTTCACGTAAGCTCTTATTTCCTAGAGTCTGAAGCATTTCACCATTCCCCAATGGATCTAAGTCTAGCTCGAACCCACGACTACGAACTCCTAAAGAGTCACGAGTATTTTCAATTAAAGGAGATAGGCGTTTACCAATTTCGTTTAAATTAGCTTGGTGAAAATGAACGGTACGGTCAGGCTTGACCACCCATATGTAGAGTTTTTGATTCGAAAGGATTGAATATTGGACAATCGTTGCTTGCTTTGATGCAGCAAGTTGTTTGATAGCATCAATATCAATGGTCTCGGTTAATATATTTTCTTCTTCTCTAGATTGTGAATCAATAAGAGTCCTCAGTAGAGGACTTGTATCTAAAAGGGTGCAATCTGTTATTCTATCTTCTTCATCCTTAGAAATTCGACCACTATTACACGTTCGGATTCGGCGTCTTTGAACTGAGAGATTAGTGGCAATCTGACTTACGGATGCCCTTGCCCTTGCCCGTTCCGACATCTCTAATGCAGATTCAATTTCTCCACGCTCAATCAAATCTGTTTGCAGAAATTCATAGGTAGGTTCTAAGTCATCAAAGAGTTGTAAGAGTTGGTAATCCGTCAACCTTCTCATCACCTTCTCATATTGCTCAATAAGTTCTAAGGATTTACGAGAGGCTTCGTCAAATCGATTAGAATTCATGAGGGCAGGGGTAAGGAATTTTAGGGCTAGAAACTGTCGAGTTGCATCTTGATTGCCATCAGCAATTGCTAATCCTTCATTAATAAGTTGAATTCCTTGTTCATACTGACCCATTTTTGCTAATGATGAACCAGCAAAGATTCGGGTTGAGCTATTGAATATATCGTTAGCCCAAACACTCCCATAGTTTGATGGCTGTATGGGTTGACTAAAACTAGAAATAGCCGACTGATTTACTCGATAAAAAGCCTGATCAAAGTAACTTAAGGCTTCTTGATGTTGCCCCAATTCCTGATAGAGATGTCCAATATTTATCAAAATGTCGACAGTTAAATGGTCAGCATAAAACGTAAATTTTCTAAGTTCATTACCACTGAAAGGAGTAGAAAGATCACAACAGAATCCATTCGTAAGAGATAATGCTGTACTGTAATTTTCAAGGGCTAATTTATGTAGACCTTGTTTCTGATAAATAAAGCCTAAATTATTTAAGGCGGAAGCCATCCTTTTAGTATCTTGGATATGCTCAGCCTTGATTAGCGCTTCGTTAAAGTAGCTTACTGCTAAATCCAGGAGGCCTAACTGAAAGGACGTTATTCCTAAAACATCTAATAACCGTTCTTCTTGGGAAGCTGCATACTGGATAAATTCTTCTGGAGAGTTAAAAAGCCCTTGTTGAGTGCCGTGATAGTAGGCTTCAAGGCTCAGCACTTCGAATATACGATCTGCTCCAAGAACTTGGAGATTCTTATAAAACTCTTGAGCTGTTTGCCAATATTGAGTTGCAATTTGAAATTCTCCCGCTTCGTAGTATCGTTGACCAATATCTGGTAATCGGGCGTAATCTTCATACTCACCAAAGGTTAACGTTCCGTCAAGAATCTCATTAGGAAGAGCTAATGAGGGGAGCTGATAATCAAGCCGCGTTTGATTGCGTTGCGGATTAAGATCAACCATAAGAGGGTCGCTTGCTGATAAATAAGGTACCTGAGCCATTGCTTCTTTTTGATGGATGCAGGTGATTCCAAGCAAGTTAATGGCTAATGCTATAACAGCGTGAAATGGCAGAGATCTAAATAGTAAAATACGCATAATATTCTAATGGCTTAGGATAGCTAACGCTTTTAAGCTTTGAGCTCCTGTCTACCTTCCAACTCAAATATTATAGTGATATTTTTAGGGTTCCTCATAAATATAGATGAAGAAGAAATACTCAAATTTTGAATAATTCATCCGAATGTATATGAGCCAAAATCACAGCAATTCTCAGTATGACAAATGATGCATGAACACCTGTTAGGGCAGCGATTGTATTACCATCATGACGCTGCTAACCATGGTCAAGTCCCTTGAACTCACCAGGCTGCTTCGATACCCTAGTGAACCAGTTTCGTCAAACGCTAGAATCCTTGCCAGACAGTCGTACAGGGAAAAATATCCAGTATCAGAGGGAGGATGCAGGATTAAGCGCATTTAGTGTATTTTTTATGCAAGATCCATCGTTTCTAGCCCATCAAAAGGCGATGGCAGATCGTAAAGGTCGAAGCAATGTCGAGAGCTTATTCGGCACTCATGAGGTGCCTAGCGATAATCAAATTCGCACATTGCTCGATGGCGTCCCTCCGCATCATCTGTTTGCGATGTTCGATGCCGGTCTTCAACTCCTCAAAGAAACGAACCAACTAAAGACATTTCGCAGCTTCAAGGGGGAACTGTTGATGCCCTTTGATGGAACTGAATATTTTAAGTCGACCCAGATTCACTGTCCTAACTGCTCTCATCGCAAACTTAAATCTGGGAAAACTCAGTATTTTCATAGTGTCGTTACCCCAGTACTGGCGTGTCCAGGTCGAGAACACGTGATTCCCTTAATTCCTGAGTTTGTCGTGCCCCAGGATGGCCATGATAAACAAGACTGTGAGGTGACTGCCGCAAAACGCTGGCTGACCCAACATGGGAAACGCTATCAGGACTTACGCATCACGCTCTTAGGCGATGATCTCTATTGTCATCAGCCCCTCTGTCAATTGATCTTGACCCAGCAATTCAATTTTATTTTGACCTATTTGCCAGAGTCCCATAAAACCCTCTATGAGCATTTGGACGGTATCGACTTACCCACCGTTATTCGCCAACATTGGACGGGCAAAGTTCTACACACCTACACCTATCGATACCTTAACCAGGTGCCGCTCAGAGAGGGTGACGATGCCTTGCTGGTCAACTGGTGTGAGTTGACCATTACTGACCCCAAGGGTAAACAGATTTATCACAATGCCTTCGCCACCCACCATCTCATCTCAGACCAAACGGTTGAAGCCATTGTTGCCGCTGGACGAACCCGTTGGAAAGTGGAAAATGAAAACAACAATACCTTGAAAACTAAGGGTTATAATCTAGAGCATAATTTTGGCCATGGTCAGCAGCATCTAGCCGCTTGTTTGGCCACACTCAATATTCTGGCACTGCTGTTTCATACCCTGCTGGACTTGTTCGACGCCAAATATCGTTTGCTTAGGGCTCATTTACCCTCTCGAAAAACTTTCTTTAATGATTTGCGAGCACTCACACGGTATATGTGCTTTAACACTTGGGAGCATCTGCTAACCTTTATGATTCAAGGCTTGGAGCTTGAAATCCCGGCTGATACTAGCTGAAATCTCATACTGAGAATTGCTGTCAGTAAGCCCAGGCACTAATTCAAAATATATTTTTGGTATTACCGATAACCTTAAATGATGCCCAGTACGATGGATATTGCCAATGCTCATCGTTAATCATTTTTAGTTGAGCATGGCGTAATGATGATGCAATATCATTCCCTTTTACTAACTCTGCATAAAAATCAGAAATCATTTCAGATGTGGGAATGTCTGGAATTTGCCAGAGTGTAGAAATAACAGTATTTGCTCCAGCAACAAAAAAGGCATTAGTGAGACCTATAGAACTATCAGGATGAGGAAATCCTAATGCAGTTTGACATGCGCTGAGAACAACCATCTGAACTGGCAGTCCAGGATCATAATTATACAAATAATCTACATTTATTTGTTCCCCGGTTAGAGCGATAAAGGACGCCTCAGGTCTATCGTTTACTAACACGCCATGGGTAGCCAAATGAAGCAACTTGGACTTAGGATATCTTCTCAACTTTTCAGATATCATGGCTAAATTAGCATTTTCCCCAATCAAGGGTTCTACTGCCAGTAATTCACTAACGACTTTTGCTTCTCTTTCTGTTCCTGGTAAAGAAGATAAGTTAATTTCAGTTAACTCATTATCCGGTGTATTAATTCTGTATGGGTTTGAGAATATCGGATTACCTACAACAATAAAATCATTGTTTGGTTCATAAAAATTTCCTGAAATAAGAGTCTGATGCTCTAGATCCTCTTCGACCAATAACTGGGCGGTGATAGATGGAAGGTAAAAAACCTCAAGACTTTCAATCAAATATCTTCCATCATCTAAAACAAGAGCAGAAAATGGTACTGAATCTAATATAGAGTCAGTAACAATTGCAATTTTAGATGTACCTGAATCAGTGATTTTTTCCTTGATTTCGCTTGGAATTAAGATGTTATACAGATCATTCAAATATGACTTGAGTTCTGCTGTAGAAACGTCGTCATAGTCAATCTCAAAACCACGTCCCCGGATATCTCCGACTTCTGAAAAGCCCCTATCGCCATCCAAGTATGGCAACTTACTGAGAGCCTCAGATAAAGTTGTTTCGAAATCCTCAAGTCTCTTAAAAAGAAGCTCTCCATCTTTATCTACATACCAAACTGAATATCCAAACTGGTCTCTAAAGTATAAAAGAATAGGAGCATCTATTCTTTGAGGCGTGGCAAGAATTTCGTTATACGATGCAGGATAAACTTCACTAACATTACCGCTCATCTGTGGATTGAAGGCCAGACGGCTTGATACATGAGAACGCCCCATCCAATCAGTAAGAGCTCTTGAACGCAGGTCTTCAGCTACAGACAAGGCTTGATCAACATTTTGCGCTTTGTTGAGTAGAAAAACTAAATCTCTACCGATAGGTTGTAAAAATTGAGACATTTGGAAAGATACTCTATGGCCAAATTGCCCGCCAGAGATAACACCGTTTGAACGAATTAACTTAAGATTATCTCGGGCAAGAACGAGAATTCTTGCAAACTGTTCTGGATTGGTAATATCCAATAGTTTTCTGGAATCCACATAGAATTTCCAAACATCTAAGAAATTAGAAGTGAAATTGACGTCTTCGATTCTGTAGATGTCAGTCAATATATCGAAAGTGGTCATCTCGCAGATATATTCTACGGAAGCTTCAAGTAGAAAAAGTTTTTCATTATCTGTTTCAGCAAGTTCAGCAATTTGTTTTATATAATATTCTGCTCTCTTTGGATATTTCTTAAGCGAAGATATTCTTCTCATTGCCAAAAAGAAAATAAGTTTTTGATTTCTTGAGAGAGACGAGTTGATATCAGTCTCATTCAATCTTGAGAATAGAAGCTCAAAGTCTTTTAATAATGTTTCTTGGACTAAATCTAACTCTTGCTCTATATATTCCTGGCGAGATTCCTCTTCTTCTGATAGGGCTAGGCTAAATGGCAAGACTCTCCCTTGAGCTGCTATTTCAAGGGTTTTATGCAAATACCATATATTCGATGTCAAGACATCAATGCCTTGTATATCTTGAAAGTATGAAGCACAGATTATGGGAAATCTATAGAAATAGTGTGCTTTACTGTAGTTGCCTGCTAAACGTTGCTGAACTCCTAGACCAGTTAATTGCCTTGATACTTGTAAAGCATCTTGGCGTGACAACACAGCAGAGTCTAGCATTTCATAAAGCTCTTCAAATAAGTCATCATCCTTCAAGTCAATCGTCAAAACATCAGTTGAATCTTCCAGAATAAAAACCAATTTCTCATCATTTAAGGAGAATAAAAGAACACCTTGCCCAGTATCATTGGAAATTTTCTCTAATTCTTGTAAGAATTCTGCATCAGACTGTTTGTCTGATGATTGAGCCAAACGTGAAGAATTACTACTATTTGGATAAAGCTTAAGATATTGCTCTGCATATTGGCTATCAGGGGTACTGGCAAGACTAGCTGATGGTAATACATGCCAATTTTTATGAATTGAGTGGTTCAAGAAGATAAGTATTATCTGGACTAAAACGATGATAAGAAGTATCCGCTTGATATTTAATCTCATGGTATTTAAATAAAATTTGTATTACCCAAGTGGTAAGCAACTTCAGATTTTGTGTGTTAGTATAGCTAACCTCTTTAAATTCTTAGACAAGTTCCCGCTTCTTAAAGCACCATCAATCTAACTGAAACTCTTTAGTTATTAGTTTGCTTCTCCGATTAGGGTAAAGGATGCCCAACTGCTGGGATCTGGATATTGTTCCTTTGTAAACAACATAGCTTGCCGTAGGGCCTGAGCTTTATCTAGACCAGATTGCCACTGACGATAAAACTCCTGCATCAGAATCGATGTGGAATCATCTGGTACTGACCAGAGACTGACAATAACACTGGGAATTCCAGCAGTGATGAGGGAGCGCGATAGACCAATAACCCCATCACCGGTAATATCGCCAAGACCGGTATCACAAGCACTGAGTACCACGAGATTAGCCTGTAGTTGCAACTCTCGAATCTCAGCAGAAGTGAGAAGGCCATCTTCATCAGTACTTGAAGCTAAAGCAATAGCCCCTGGAATATCCTGCACACCAGATTCCTGGGGATTTCCATATTCTAGGAGGCCGTGAGTCGCCAAGTGAATAATGTCAGCATCGGAGATGCTTTGCTTGATGCGAGCTTCTGTGGCTTCTGCCCCAATCAGCGGTTTAACGGAGAAACGGCTGCCAATGGCTTCGGCTTCGACTTCGGCATAGTGTAGGGAGGGGAGTGTCGCTGCACGGTTAGTTTTGGGATTCCAGACGGGCGGCATAGTAGGGTTACCTACAAGCAGCCAGTTGTCTGCCGAATCTGGAGTTTGAGAGCCGAGCGCTTGTTGCCGCTTTCGAGTTTCATCTAAAACTTGAATCGATGGAGCCGTTATGATGGTGTGCCTATCGACTAAATAAATGCCGTTGGCATCCATAAGAGCAGGAAACGGAACAGAAAATAGTTCTCCTTGAGGAATGAAAGTAACTCTTTGATTTGGGTCATCCGGCAGTAGATCCGCAATAGGATCAATAAGTAGTTTGTGTAGGCTTTTGAGTTGGCTAGAGCTAGTTTCTGCATCAGATATCAGCTCAAAACCACGCCCACTTGCACTCAGAAAACTATGATTTTTACTCACCATTTGGGCAAGATCATCGGTTATTTCTACCTGTCGGAAGGTAATCTCACCGCCAGGTTGTACTACCCAAATATAAATGGCTTCCGATTTACCTCGTTGGCGACCTTGCACAACAAAGTTTTCTTCAGGCAAGAGTGCATATTCCACCAACGTAGCATCCAATGCTTGAACAACATCACGAATTTTCTCGACGTCAGCTAAAGTTAGAGACTGCTCAGGATTAAATACCTCGGCCAGTGCTCGAGCACGTCCTAGTTCTGACGCTAACAATGCTGCCTCATGATTTCCTTGAGCAACATAAACCTGCGATAACAGGTTATAAGTGTAAATTTGAGTGTCAAATACTGTTATTCTCTGCATGTCGGTCAAATTTTTGCGCAGATTATCTATTAAGGCAATTGACTCCTTCAGTGCGAACTCTGCAGCTCTCAAATCTCCCATATTCAATAAGGAATGAGACAAATTATTCAACGTAGCAGCAAGTAGCCGAGGCTCGGCTCTTCGGGATTGATTATGCTTTTTGGGAATTAAAGATGCCAGCATATGAG
>ERZ1740072.488-NODE-488-length-16015-cov-5.108459_pt1 | contig 16015 bp, 14 predicted proteins | sample MGYA00581733_ERZ1740072 | MGnify/ENA primary metagenome ERZ1740072 (study PRJEB43018, sample SAMN04849741) | marine metagenome | isolation source: floating plastic debris | place: Pacific Ocean | collected 2008-08-30 | study: EMG produced TPA metagenomics assembly...
TAACTGCGAATAAACTAATTGCTTCATCTATACAATAGCGCTTTTTTCCTAAGAAAAAGCCTTTGGTAAGTAGTCAAGGTGCTGAAGTGGAAAAACCGCATGATAAGCAGTATAAAATGTTCTTATAACAACTGCAATCGCACATTTTTACTCTGTAGCACGAATCAATAGCCCTGCCAAAGCCACCCGCATTTTTTCAGAAGATTTTTCCATAGTTTGCAATACAAAATCGATGCTTTTAGGCGTTTGCCTAAGAGCTACTTCGCTAAATGCATCGAGTAGTAATTGCGAGGTTTCTTCTGGTGATAGAGAATAGTGATCTAGCTCTTTGCGATCAGATAAAGATATATGCTCTTTTAACTGGATCGCATCGATATTTTCTATCGAACTTAGTAATTGATATACCCGTTTTTCATAAGGCCCTTTTTCTCTTAAAGAAAATAGGGTAAGATTTGCGTAATTGCGCACAAAAGGCGCTCCTAAAGCTTCCGCATATTTTTTCAAAAGATCGATCGCATCTTTTGTTTGCAAATGTTTCAATAATTGCATCAAAGAGGGGACAAATGCTTTTTGCCTACTTGATAATAATTTATCTGCTATCTGCAAAAAGCAAGGCTCTGGCAAATACATTGCTTCTTTAATCAGCTGATTTTTGATCATATAAGAAATGCTTTGTATTCTTTTTCCCTCAGACGTATCTCCACTTGGCATAGAGACGATTTTTCTTGTTTTTTTCGTTCCACCTAGAGAGCTTTGCATCATGCAGGCCATATGCTTTTTTTCGTCGTTTTAAAGCGCTTCTAAGCGCTTTTAGCAGCTGGGATCTTGCCTTTTAAGTAAAGCAATTGCTGCGTTTGCCCTAACCTCACGGTTTTTTGCCTTAGTTAGCTCAAAAAGAGCATCTTCAGATCCTTGGATATAAGATAATGCTTGTATCGCAAATAGATCGTGACAAAGCGCAGCAAGCTCCACTTCTTTTGCTTTACTTGTATCGCCTAGCCGGTGCAGCGCAAGCAAAGCGGCTATACGCACATTTTGCGAAGAGTGATGAGAAAGAGCCTGCAACGATTTTAAGCTATGGGCATCTTCAAATACCCCTAATGCATATGCACAAGCTTCCATTTCAGCTAAATTGCGGTGCGTTAATTTTATCCGGATCATGGGCAGAAAGTCGTCTCTTTTGCATTCTACTAAACTCAAAATAGACTGCACTCTGACCATAGGGTTGGGATCTTGCAGCAATTTTCTCAGCGCAGCATTTGCAGAAGGTGTGCCAATAGCTGCAAAAAACTGGGGAAAAAAAGGTCGAAAAAACGGCGGTAAAAGCGCCATTAAAGATTCTGTATAGCTTGTGGCGTGACGCTCTTTTCTCAAAGCCATATGGTAACAGGCCTCCACTCTTGTCGCTAAGAAATCAGAAGAGCTCGCCGCTTTTTCTAATAAAAAAGAAGATGTATCGTCTTGTATTTGTGATAGGAAAAAAACCGCAATGAGCTGGAGTTTTGGATGGCTGCTGTATAAAGCCTGTTCTAAAATATCCACAGAAAGGCAAGAGGCGGATAGCCCCGCTCCGTAGGCTGCTAGCATCCGCATTTCTTGATCATCACTTTTGATACCTTGCTCGAGTAAAAGTAAAGCAAGCTCGCGTAAAATCTCGTAATTAGCGCTACTTTTTTCTCTGCAAAATGCGCGATAATTTCTGATTGCCTCTACTCGCTTTTGGTTTTTCATCAGATAGAGCGCATGCCTTATATCGCCCCCAAAGACTGCGCTCAACATGGATAAAAAACAAAAATAGAACCATCTCATAAAAAAAATTTGATTGCATAAATCACGCTTATTCTCCTTTCTTACCTCTAAAAGAATTCTTTTGCAATCGTGATTCTACCAAAAAAATGGAGAAAAGATATTTTTCCCTTTTTTCTTAAAAAGAAATATCGTACGATATCCTCATTGTTTTAGAAATCATGTAATCAATATTACGCCTACAACCATAAATACGGAGGTCAGTATGACACCAATAAAGTCCATTACCTTAAATGCAAACCCATCTGTACGCCAGATTGACTTAGGCAAAGCAGTCAATTCCTCAAATCGCCTTAACGCACTTTCTAGATCTAGTATCAGAGGAGGAGCAGAGGGCAAAGAGGAAGCCAAAGGAGAGAATACAGGAGATAAAAAATCAATTTTCACTACAGCTTGGAACACTGTAACTTGGGCCTTTTCTAGCCTTTTCTGGCTTCTAACTGCCGGCTGGTGCTGTGGTCTTTGCAGTAAAGCAAAAGCAGGTGCACCAGAAACAGATGCATCAAAAACAGATACATCAAACGCAAAAGTTCACGGCGAAGAAAATAAATCAGAAGCGTGATAGTCTTCAGTTTTGTTTTCACAAACTTCTTTTGTTTAACAAAAAAGCTAGGTTGTACAACCTAGCTTTTTTTATACACTTTATTTTTTCTGTATTTCATCCCTTTGAACTTTTATCAATGAAAAGCGGGCAGTTCCTGTGTCTTGGTGCGAATTAGAAAGGCGGCGCTATTGCGCTCCTATTCTCTTACCTTAATTTGCGCTTTTTTGTTGCTACAGTATGTTTATATTGGAGGCTTCCAGGTATTTCCTGGTTTTACTATGTTTTTCTTGTGATTTTGCGCTATAACACTTCAAAAGCGTCAAGGATTAGATCTCAGACCTAAAGAACGGTGTTTTTTGGAGGTAACAAACAAAAGAAGCGCTCATAGGAGCGCTTCTACGTATATCTAAGTACACAGTCTATTTTTTTGTTGGTTTTTTTCCTGTAGTTGGTTTTTGCAGTACAGAATGGTAGTCGATCCAGATAGGTGAGCTCCAGGCGATGTGTCCATCTTCTTGAAAAGCTCTTAGGTAGTAGTAGGCAAAGGGATGTTCGCTATGATCTAATGCAATTGTTTTCAAGAGATCGCCATCATCATAGGCAAATTCTACTGTGTCTTTACCGCCAGAAAGGGTATGCAGAACTTTTCCGTTACGGATGATTTCTATTTTTTCTATGTTAGCAGATCCGATCACATACCCGCTAATATGCCGGTTGAGTGCAAGGCCGGGCTTTAGGCTGTTTGATAGCTCAGATCCCATTTTTTCTCCGCCAATATAAAATCCTAGGATGATTCTGGCGCCTGTAGTGGCGTAGCAAGCTTTTTTTTGTAACGCATCAAAAATAGAAGATCTGGAATGGTCTTTAGCAAGTACCGCTGTTAGGCCAGGGGAGTACTGTTTTTGCGAGCTATCAAATAAGGTTTCATAAATGCCTCGATCATCATAGCCTCCTGCTGTAAATCCAAAACGGCAGTTGCGGTTAAGAGCTGAGCGGATCGATCCCTCTTTAGATTCTTGTATACCTGATTTTTCTGAAGAAGTAATCGGTCTTGGATTACCTTCTTTTTCTGTGCACTCAGAAGAGCCCCAAGAGTTGTAAATTTCCACTACTTTTTCAAAGTCTGGATCAAACTGTGTAAAATCATAGGGATGTTTACTGTTCATGGTAAATGAAGGGATGGATACAAAATCTTTGGTTTGATGGGTTTTGTAGATTTTTTTTAATGAATTTGTCTTAGTATCTTTTTTCCTAAGAAGGGGTTTGGCATCTTTTGTATATAAAAATTGCCGAACGCCTTCTTCTTTAGGCTCTCCTATCCACTGGAAACCTAGAAAGGCAGCGAAACGGTCTTCTTCATTAAACTCAGAAACTTGATTGGTGATGAGTTTCCAGATGTCAGAAGATGTTTCTTTTTCTGCATCAAAAGAGGAAACGCCGTAAAAATGGAGGGCTTTTTCATCGCGAAAATACCGCAAGCAAGATTCTACGTTTTCTTGAGCGTCAAATCTTTCTGATTCTCCATGGAAAACGCCCCAAAATAAATTGAGGGGATAATCTTGGTAACATTTGATAGGGGGCGAGAAAAACGTATCTTTTGTTTGTAGGTTACGCAGCCGAATTTTATAGATACCAGGCTCATTGAAATATAAATTAGGCAATGTAATGAACCCTGTTTCTGGTACAAATAACTTCCAATTAAGATTTTCTCGTAAATGCTCATAACTTAAATCAATGAGCGTTCCCTCAGGAGCATTTGCTGTGAGATTACCAAAGGCATCTTCAAAGCGGACGATCACATCAAAGCGCTTATTTCTTGTAACAACAGAAGGTGCAATAATCCGCAGCGAATGAAGGACTCCTCCTCGGATGTCCATATAAAAAGTTTCTGGATCTTTGTACTCACCTTTGCCTTTAGTATCGATGTAAAGGTGAAAAGCCCGTTTTCTTTGCACAACTTTTTGCGCTCTACTGGGCTTGTTTGTTTTAGGATCTATTGCGCCAATAAAAATTGTAATCGGCTCACCAATTTTTATATCACTAGGTAATGTGAATTCAAATTGTGCAAGATCTTCATTTTCTGTGCGGCGAGCTTTAATACGTGTATTGCCGGCTGTTTCTGCCCAGATGACGCTTTTTTTGGATTGTAGATTGGTTTCAGGAACTTCCCAGTCAATAGGGCGCAGCCTGCTGAGGAGATCAAATTTAAGCCGCGTTCCTTTAGGAAGGTTTTGAGAAGGAGTATAGATAAATTGCCAAGTGCCAGATTCTCCAGCAACTGTGTAAGTTGGTTTTGTATAGCAAATCGATCTTCTCATATTCCGTGTCTCCTCATGAATTCTTAAATCATTTTACCTGAAAGAGGTTTGCAGAGCAATCGATCAGTCGCAGCTTTTTGTATCTTCTGGGTATTTTGTTGGGGTAAGGCGGATTTTTTCGACCGCTTTTTCTGAAGAACGGAGCACTTCTAACTCGAAGGCGTCGTGGTGCATAGACCATCCTTTTTGCGGGATGGTACCCGCTCGATAAAATACGTATCCTCCGATGGTTTCATATTCTGAGCTTTGTGGGATATGCACGCCGGTTTTTGTGGCAACATCGGTGATGTTAAGCTTGGCATCGACAACCCAAGATCCATTGGGAAGTTTCCAAAAAAGATCTTTTTCTACTACGTCGTATTCATCTTCAATTTCCCCTACGAGCTCTTCTAAAATATCTTCGATGGTTACAATGCCCTCTGTTCCGCCATATTCATCTACGATGATGGCGAAATGGAGCTGCTTTGCTCGAAATTCTTGTAAAAGTGCAGCAATTTTTTTACTTTCTGGAGCATAGATCACCGGTTTGACTAGTGATTTCACCGACTCTTCTAAGCTTTTTTGCCTGATGTATAAGTTGAAAAGGTCTTTATATAAAAGAACGCCTGTAATTTCATCTAAACTGTTTTTATATACCGGGATACGACTATACCCTTCTTCTAAAAAAAGAGCCGCTGCTTTTTCTAAAGAAGCCGATTCAGGAATTGCTGTAATCGCAATTCTTGGAATCATAATTTCTTTAGCAACGCGTCCTTTAAATAGTAAAAAGGTAGAAAGCCATTTTTGATCTGCTGCATCAAATCCAAGAGCGTAAGACCCCTCAATTTCTCGTAATAGGGCTTCTGGTTCTTCAGGGGAATACCGAGACTTGCTGATTGCTACATACCTTTGGGAAAGCCGCAGAAACGCCGCTAAAATGGGGCTAAGAAGAAAAAAAATCGGCAAGGTAATCATAAGGCACGCTTTTGCGCTAGGCGCTGGGAAGCAGTAAGCTACAATATGACAAAAAAGATCGGTAAAAATAAAAGCGCTTAAAGTCACAAGTATAGATAAGATCCATACAAGCAGGTGCCATTCAGTATAGCTTTCTACATAACCGGTGAAATTCTGCAAAAACAAGGTAGCAAAAATCGCATAGATGATGGCAAAAATAGGGCGTAAAAAATGCAGTATCTGCAGGTACGTGCCTTGCAGATCTTCCCGAAATACCGGATGAAATATCCAGGTAAAAGCCCGGTTTTTGAACAGCTGTTTTGCTTGGTGTTTCCCCAATAGTTTTAGTGATTTTTGCAGGGTATGGAAAAATGCAGAAAACAGTAAAAATAGAAGGGTAAAACTCTCCATATAAAAAAAAGTAGCGCTTTTTTCCATGGGTCTTAAGAGTAAAGATAAAAAGGATTTTGGAGAAAAAGGATAAGGCTTCCTACTGGTTCAGGCAAATATTTGCTTGTTTTAGCATATCTATACAAAATTTTTCTTTTTCTCGCATCTTTTTCCGATCCTCTTCTTCTAGATCGTTGTAGCCGATGAGATGTAAAAATCCATGTATTATATACAGTAGAACTTCTTCATAAGTGTCTAGTGCATGTTTTTTGGCATAGGAGCTCGCTGTTTCCGTGGAAACAAAAATCTCACCTAAAAAACACACTCCATCAGCTCTTTCACCCGGTTTGTCAATAGGGAAAGAGATGCAATCGGTAGGTGTGGGATCATCAAAATAATGCTTATGCAGTGTAGATATTTTTTGATCATTGATGAGATGGACTGCGATTTCATCGCAGTCGATCTTCTCTTTTTCCACTAAAAAAGTAAGTACTTTTTCTATAGAATCTTTTTGAATAAACAAGAGATCTTGTTCATCATTGACGTGAACAAGCATTTAGCTTGCAGGAGTTTTTGGAAGGCCGGTCACTTTCGTGTTTTTTCCTTCTTCCCATTTGCCTAATTTTTTTAATACGTCAACACGCTCAAATCTTTTGAGAACGTTGCGTTTTTTCATTCCTGTATTGGCTTTTCCATAACTTTGGTGTCGTGACATAAGTAACGTATCCTTATCTACTTAATTCTTGGTATAAATGAACGATCTATCGAAGGCTCAGAAATGGCATTGATGTGTTTTTTGTAGCCTTCTGCTAGCTGGTCTTTTTTTGGACCTGTTTTTTCGTTTAAAGAGAGGTGTCTCTTTCTAGGAGATACAGCTCGTCTTTTCATTTGTTTGCTCATTCTGGTCATAAAACATCCCGATTTTTTTATTATTTTACGCAATTTCTGAAAAACTCGCAAGGAGAGTATTGCTCTAGAGGGACTCAATGGTATACTGAGCGTCTCTATAGGCTTCAAAACGTTTTCTTGATAGTTCTTTACGGTGAAAAGAGGTGGAGTCTTCAAAGTCGTAGATTACTTCATAAGAGCTGCAAATCAAAGGTGTAGGGCATAGGTTGAAGACAGATTTTGCGCGGTTGACATTTTTTCTCGTTAGCGTAATCGCAATCAGGCTAGAGGTCGTAGTGGATGCGATTTCATGGGGCAAAAACCCCTCTTTTGGCAATTCCCATAGAAGCTCATCTACAAAAATCGCGCTTTTTTCATCTGCCACTTGAATTAAAAAAGCTTCTTTTTTTTTGAGGTAAGATCGCGCTGTTTGCACAAGCTTACGGAGTTTTTTATCTGTAGTACTAATCGGGTAAAATACAACGCGCATGAAAATGTAGGTAAACCATATTATCTACTAGTGATCATACCACAAGAAACGGTAAATTTTACAGCCTCTTCATTGGTCATATCCATATCTAATGCCTCTTTTTTCGGTACCATCATCATATATCCTGATATAGGGTGAGGCGAAGTAGGTACAAATACGGGAACAAGTCCAGGGATTTTTTCTTCACACACCTTTGGAATGGATCCAGAAACAAATCCAACGCAGCTACTTTTTCTAGATGGAAAGGGGACTAAAGCAGGTTTTTTAAACGCTTGATCTTGCTGATTGTCTTTATGAAAAAGCGCTTTAGTAATTTCTGTAGTTACTTTAAATACGCTTCTAAGAAAAGGGATTTTTGCAAACATATTTTGCGTTAGTTCAATCAGCGATCGGAAGAAAAACTTCCTTCCCACAAAGCCAATAAAACAGGTGAGAAGAACTAAAACAAATAAAATAAAAAGCCGGGTGAAAAAGACCACCAAATCTAAAGGTATTTTACTAAAGTTGTTGTATGCAAAACGTTTGGCAGAGTCTTGTATCAGGTCTAAAAAAGGAGCGGTTAAAAAATCAATGAGGAAAATAAAAAGAAGAAAGGTAAGTGCAATAGGTAGGAGAACGCTTAAGCCAGCAAGAAGGGTTTTTTTCATCCTGGACCCTTAGGTGGCGGTTTGCCTTCTTCTGGTACAATAACCCCGCAAGAGACAATGTATTTAATCGCATCTTCTGTGCTCATATCGATAAAAACAAGATCTTCTTTTTTATACATCAACAAAAAGCCCGTTGTTGGATTAGGCGTTGTAGGTACAAAAACCGAGATCAATTCACTATTTTTTGCTTCTTGACAGCTCTTGGGAGATTCCCTTGAAACAAGCGCTAAAGAGTACACATCTTCTGTGGGAAAAGGCGCCATCACTACCTGTTTAAACGAGTTTTTTTCCGCAGAAAAAAGCGTTTGGATGATATCTTGACTGGTTTTATACACCTTGTTGACAAGAGGGATTTTATGCAAAAGCTTATCTGAATAATGAAAAAATAGACTAAAAACCAGTGATCTTGCGATGCATCCAAGAAGTAAGGTGAGCAAAAAAAGCGATAGCAAGATAATCAGCTGGCTACCATACCTAAGCACCTGTTCAGATTGTAAAAAAGCAAAGCCCGTATTTTTCACCCCCATGTACCTAAGGAAGTCGACAGCTAATCCCATAAAAGGATTGGTTAAAAAACGCACTACAAAGCTAAAAACAGCAACAGTTACTGCCAAAGGTAGCAAAATAGCAAGACCTGCTAAAAAGTATTTTTTCATGATAAGCGGCGTGTTTTCTCTAGATGTATTGTTACTATCTTCCGATATATTTATCAAGAGAGCATTGCCCACATCTGAAAAAGCCTTGAATGTATTGAGGGTTTTTCAGGTGTGGGCATCTTGGTTTATTGGCGTTTTTTATTTAAGCTTTTCTATTTTTTGGGAAATTCTAAGTATCCTTTGAGCTGTAACTAGCACGTCTGTAACCATCGAAGGAATAGTCTCGTTTCCGACGTGTTTATCCGGATGTGTAAGTGCAATTATTTCGTTATATTTCATCGTCTTCTGTTGGTTAAGATCAGTGGTACATAACTCTGGTAATTTTTGAACAAAAGTTACCATGTCTTTGTGCGTTTCGCGTGCCTTCTCTATGCAAGATACTATAAGACTGAGCTGCTTTTTTTGTTCCCTTTGTATTGCATTTTCTAGTTCCGCTATTTTTTCCTTGAGTTCGTTATCATATTTTTCCGATCTTTGCGCAGCCTTTAGAATGGCCGTAACAGCTGCGGCTAATTTTATGTTTCCGGGGTTTTTCTGTGGATTCGCCAAAACAAGATATTCTGCTACTTTCCACCTGTTTCTTATCTTATTAGATAAAGTATCCCAATCATCAGTACTCTTGACAGGTGTAAGTTTCTTTATGAGGATATTTCCCAATCGTTTTACTAAAGGCTTCGCTTTAGTCAGTTCTGTTAGCCGTGATTCGAGTTGGCTCGTTTCTTTTGTTTGTTGATTCTCAAGTTCTGTTTTTTGTGTCTTCTTGCTTTTAGGAATATCACTGCGTGTACTTTTATTTTCTTTTTGTGCTTCTTTTCTCGTCTTTTCTTTAAATTTAAAAATTTTATTCTCAATTGCTTTTGCTGTTTTTTCACTTATATCATGATAAGTATCCATTTTTTCGCTCAGCGTTAGGCTTGTTAGAAGTTCTTCTTTGTTTAGGGTCGGTAGTATGGTGTCGATTTCTTCATTACCTAAAGGATTTTTTGGTAATTTTACGGCTTCGTTCATCAGTTGATCAGTTATTTGTACTAAGTGTGTTAGTGGCAAATTACTTTTTTGATGTAGAATTTCCTTCAGGCTTTCTCTTCTCTTATTTATCGAAGGCATAATTCGGGTGTCAACGAATGTTTTACGAGCTTCTGCTGTAAATAGAAAAAGACATTTTTGGATGAATATATTCATCAGGTCTTCATCGGTAAGCTCATATTTTTTCAGTTGAGATAGTTTCTGTTTTACTTCGGATTTCCATATAGCCTCGTTAGGAAGCGCATTTTTTTTGTTTACTTTAAATTGATCAAACCAGGAATCGGCAAATACCTGTAGCCATTCTTTATCGGAAAGTGCATTAAGTAAATATTTTATGAGTGCAGTCTGACCGAGTTTTTTTAACTCTTGCCGACTTTTTGCGGTATGTGGAGCTCTTGGGTGAGTTAATGCACTACTGACTAATTTAGTAAATTCTTCATCAGTCACGTCTTTGAAACTATTTTTGAATTTTTCTTGTATCTTTTGTAAATGACCGTTGTTTTTCAAGAGGGATGTTTTATTTTTGAATACGCTAGATCCTTTTTCTTTTACTTCAGTTTTTACTGCGTTTAGCCAATCTTTATTAGATGGACTATGTACAATTGTTTTGAACGAAGCTAGATTGAGGTTTGTATCAGTTTCCGTTTTAGGAGTGCTATTATTTGTTCCATTTGCTTTATGTTCAGATTCTTTCTTTTTAAAGAAGAAGTTTCGATTTGCTTTATGTTCAGACTCTTTCTTTTCAAAGAAGAGGTGTTTATATTGCTTAAGTGTATCTCGAATACCCTGGGACCCGCTTTTTAAGTGTAAGGCGTCCTGCCATAATATTTTATAATCAGATGCACTCAACCCTGGTAATGATTTCATGCGATCTAGCAATATCTGAAGGCCATCCCTATATTGTTTCTCTATTGCTATTTGTGCGTATACAATGTAATCCTTAAGTTTTAATAATTCTCCCATGTGATATAGCAATGTTTTAAGGCTATCCGTATGTTTTTCCTGTATTGCTATTTTTACATAGTTAGAGTAATTAAGATCTGCTCCTAATCTTATAGTATTTAAGAAGGAATCTAGTACGTTTTGTAAGTCTAGTCGCTCGTTCTCTTGCTGCTTCTTTATAATTCTTCGGATGACATATTCTATGTGAAAGTTACCTGCTATTTTCGTCAAGATACGAATTTCCCGATTTTCAATAGCATGATCTACCAAAGCATCAGCTCTATCTAAGCCTATATCTAGCAGGTAATTTAGAAGCCTGGCTCGATTATCGGATCGATTGATACTATTCAATTCTTCGATAACTGGAGCGCTACTTTGTGGATCAAATATGAATTTACTGCGCTCACGAATATCATACAGCAGCCCCATTGTTCGTTCAAAGTTAGAACCCTGTTTTTTTTCTTGTTTAATAATACTAAGAACAAACGCAGGGTAATTCATTTTGATACCTGAGTCGATAATACACGTGAAAAACCTAGAAGATTTGGATTGAAATATCGATGCGAAGTGGTCGTTAGTTATAATACTATAGCCTGAGGCTTTAAGTAATTGTAATCCCCATTTCAATCTTTGTTCATATCGCCATGCTATTTCTTGAGGGCCTTTTTTCCTATCTAGCACCCATCCCACAAGTTGTGGTATACGACGACTATTATTCTTTAGGTGTTGCATTAAAGTTGTTAAGCAGCTCGTAGCTTCATTTTGAGCGATATGCTGCATACTAGAGGGGTTTAATTTAAAGCCTTTCTGTAACAGTTTCTCCAACAATATCGGCTTTAGCAGCTCTTTCGTTTTAATCCAGTTGCTGTAGTCTATGGATTCGCATGTAGTCTTCTTCCATTTGTTAAAAATTATGTCATGGTTAGCCGGAGTAGCCAAAAACTCGTGGATAGACTTACAATTCGTCTCGTTTGCGTTTGTCAGTAGAATATCCAAGTATATTGGATCTTCATTTTGAGCGATACGCTGCATACTAGCGGGGTTTAGGACAAAGCCTTCCTGTAGGAGTTTACGCAACAATACCTGCTTTTTCGGTGTATGCGTTGACCCCATAATATAGGATGTTTGTTCATTGCCTGTAGTCTTTTTCCATGTCTCAAAAATAATGTCGTGGTAGTCTACATTCTGTAAAAAGCCTCGAATAGAGCGGAAATTTTTCTCTGCAATTGCTGCTTTTATATTGTTTTCAATAAATGTTTTGATAGGGCTATGCGTCTCGGGCTTAAGGGAATGATCATATGCGTGTTTTTGTAAGATTTCCAATAGATTGTCTTCATGATCAATCTCTCCCTCTTGCACAGCTGTAAGAAAATGTTCGAGAGATGCCACCTTATTTTGATTAATGTAGATATGCATCAGTTCGGATACACCGTGTACTGACAATATGTCTGCTTCCTGCATCTGAATCGTTACTGTGTTTTGCTGCTTGATATCTTGCATTTTTGCAATACATGCAGCTATATGCTTATACGGACCGAGGTAGAGACTATTTTCGTGCAGTAATTCCAGTGCTTTGATATCTGCTTTTCGAATCAGTATCTTCGTGATTTCAAGATGTATCCCCTTATTCTTGACGATAGGCCATAGAGCCTTTAATGCGGCAGTATTTTTTTTGTTGATATGATCCTGAATTAGCTCTGTTATATATTGTTCTTTTAATGCACCTGCTTCACTGAATTTAGTCAGTAGTGACAGTTGGTTTTCAGAAGGTTCGTTAGCAATATGTGTCACTATTGATCTATGCTGATTAAATGCGGGTATATTGACTAGTTGGATCAGCATTTTGGTGTCTTTTTCCTTAATTAGTTTTTCAACTATTTGATCAGATATTTTTGATTCTACCGTAGCGGCCCATATGGAACCGAGTGCTTCATTGTTGTTAGCTTCGCCATGATGCTTGAGAAGGTCTATTGCATCTTTGGCTTGCAATACTTTTTTTTCTAGCAGCGTTTTTACTACCTTAGCTTGGATTTGGGAAGGTGCGTTCCTAATATATGAAAGTATTTGTTCAGGGCAGCCTAGTTGTAATACATTTTTGGCTAGCGCTGCGAGTACATCGGTATTTCCCTTTTTAATCAGTTGTTCGACAATTTTATGAGAGATTTCTTGCGTCCTCATTACATCCCATAAACCCTCTAATGCGGGATTATTTTCAGTCTTGGTATGCTCGTTGAGTAGATCTATTGCATGTTGAGCCGTCCACACCTTTTTCTTTAATAGCATTGTTACTACATTTACTTGGGTTGCAAGAGAGTTGGTGTTTGCAATATATAAAACTATAGTATTATGATGGCTTAAAAAAACTACATTTTTAACTAGTTGTTTAAGTGCAAGAATATGTCCTTTTTGAATCAGTTCTTTTATTTCCTCAGGTTCTAGCTTTAGGGCCTCAATGGCCTTGCTTATAGTCCCTATTCCTCGAAGATCCTCCTTCTGGGCATATTTCTTGAGCTTATTTATTGTCTCTTCATTGCTTGGACCTTCGTTTTCTCTTGACGGGTGAAATAGAGCGTCTGTTCGATTAGATTTGAAATCTAGTTTTTCATCATCAATAGATTCGGTTTCAGATAGGGAAGGTGTTGCAAGCCTGTTGTCTGAATTGTCATTATCTTTGCTGTCCAAACGTTCTTTAGTATCTTGAGGGAGGAAAGATTCTACCTGTTCAGCGGTTAATTTTCCTTTAATTTGAAGTGCAAGCAACATCTCTGTTTTTACTGTATTAGATTGGATCGTTTGAATACATTGTAGAAGTTGTTCTTTTGAAGGTAGGCTTATTCCCTTGTCAATTAATATTCCCAGTAATTGAATCTGTCCATTTTCAATAATAGCTCTAACTGTATCATCAGCCAGTAGTACTTTATCCATTTTAGAACATAACCGTTTGACTTCTAGAAATTTTTTATCCTTGATTAGGTTCGATAAAGTCCGTATGTTTGGTTTCAATCCAGATGTAATTAGTTGCCCTATGATGTTTTTTTGGACGGATATATTACGGATTGATAAAGCTGCATTAAAAATTTTTATTCGGTCCATGCTGGAGTGATGTACGAGTAATGCGTTGAATACGTTCAAAGAGCTTCTCTCGTTCCATGCTTGAATCAATTGGATTAGCGCTTCTTCTCTAGATTCTTTTGTGCTGTCGGGCATGTGCTTTCCAAGCATGTAGAGCAAATCAATATGGTTTTGCTTTAATGCTTCTTTTACAGGGCACATTGTTTTAGTAGGGGTCTTGGTACATATCTTTCCCTTAATCATCGTGGCTGCAAGCGGGTATTGTCTACGTTTAATTGCTTCTGTAATGTATTTCTGAGAAAGGCCTTCAGTATGGATGCCAAGACATTTGTATGCTAAAAGAGTCGTCCTAAGAGCTAACGTCGATTCTTGCCATACAGCCAGCTGTAACATGGAATCGGTATGAAATATTCTGTCTTTAATTGCTCTGTATAAATAAACCGGGCTTGCCGCAAGAAAAGTGAAAAATTTGTAAACGAATTTGGAGATTTTTTGGATCCTCTCTTGGACAGTTGAGGGCCTCGAAAATCGAATTTCACGTGAAGACGGAGTTTTTGGTGATTGATTTGAAACAGTCATTTTTATTTTTTTGTTAAATTTTAATTGATATTCTACAGTTTTATAGAAAAAAAATCGAGCAAAAATTATTGTATCGGCAAATAAATAAAGAAAATTTTTAACAATCTCATCTATCCTAGTGAAATGCCCCCTCATGTAAAGTGAACCGACCGGTCTGGATCTACTGTTGAAGAAACCTTACAACCTGCAAAAAATGACTAAGAGCTACAGGATGAGATCAGGGCTGCTATCTACAAAGTCTATTTATCGATACAGAAGGTTGACGGCAAGGATTATTCCCTCAACAGAAAAAAGGCCCATGCCGACAAGGTTAGCAACCAATGCAAAAAACGCCGGCGAGCGCTCGGATGACTTTAGCGTACAATACCGCAAGGTCAAGCCGGTACATATAGCGCTCTCACTGGAAAAACTAGATGAATAGTTTGAAGATGATACTAAAAAAGCGCCTCATACGGCCTTAAAAACACTTTCGTCATATAGAGCATATAGAAAAAGCGAAGTTAGCAGGTTAGTGGTACATTTTTTTCGGGGCTACTCCATTTGTGGATGTGCAATTAGGGTAAAGCGTTTATATTGTGATCTTGTTGTTGGTTTCATTCGATCTAGTAAATAAGCAAGGCAATCGGCATTTTGTCTTTTAATTGCTGCTTCTATATTAGCTAAGCTGCACGAGATGTTGCAATGATCTTGCTGATGATCGTTTTTTCGGTAGTACTTTTATCATCTTTTCCATAGAGTAATAGTATGATTAAGGCCGGATAGTTTCCATATTCAATAACCTCATGGATTAACTCATCATCTACAGGTAGGCCCGTCTGACGACAAAGTTTTAAAATACGTCTTCGAGTATCATCATCTTGTATACTGTATAATGCGCCCTTAATTAGAACACTATATAGAAAACTAAGTTCGATTTTTTCTCGTGGTAAATCTCTTCAATCATCTTAACAAGGATCTGATTGTTTGGCAGACTACTATCATCTGCATTTATTTGTTGTATGATCCTAAAAATAAAAGCAGGACAATAGATGACAATTCCTGAACGTAGAATATCACGCAACATAGAAGGGTTTTTGGATCGGAGGAATTTGCCAAGGTGATGAAAGATAGCGATGCCCCAGAACCCTCTAAATTAGGCGGATACTTCGAGGTCTGAGCAAAAAAGGGGAGGAAACCAGTTGAAAAAGCGATGCAAGATGGGATTGATAATCCCACAAAATTTCTGGGGTTTTATTGCCAATGGCTCTTGATCAATGCAGAGAAGATCGAAGAGTCCGCCTAGCCTTTCTTTTTCTTCTTGAGGTCTTTTCTGAGCTCAGTCTCTATCTGCTCAATGGTAGGGAGGCTGGGCTTTAAATCTCGTGGCAAGGATTTTACAATGAGCTCATAACTCGAAACACTGATCGGTTTTTTTAGATTCCGCACAGCATACTCAACCTTGAGTTTCTTTTTTGTCTTGCATAGAAGAATCCCAATAGTAGGGCGATCTTCTGTGTGCCGCAACGTATCATCAACAGCAGACAGATAAAAATTGATCTGCCCCACGTCTTTTGGATCAAAATCCTTTGCTTTGAGCTCCACAACGATATAGCACCTGAGCTTCGTATGGAAAAAGAGCAGATCTATGTAGTAGGTGTCGCCTTCCACACAAATGGGATATTGTCTCCCTATAAAGGCAAACCCCTCTCCCAATTCGAGAAGGAATTTTTGTAGCTGATCCATCA
>ERZ1740072.490-NODE-490-length-15970-cov-16.278856_pt1 | contig 15970 bp, 6 predicted proteins | sample MGYA00581733_ERZ1740072 | MGnify/ENA primary metagenome ERZ1740072 (study PRJEB43018, sample SAMN04849741) | marine metagenome | isolation source: floating plastic debris | place: Pacific Ocean | collected 2008-08-30 | study: EMG produced TPA metagenomics assembly...
GCTGACAAACGCTCCTTGATCGAGCTGCTGTCCCAGATCGAACCCCGCAGCATCAGCGAAGTGTTGGCCCCCATGTTAAGCGAACTATCGCCGGGGCTACAGAAGCAAAGCCTGGAGACCATGCTGGTCTATCCGGATCCCACTTTTACAGACTATGTGGATGCCTTGATTTACCCCGCCCAAGACCCTCCGATTTTGGCCCTGGCTGTCCGCTACGTGTGGCTGACCCAGGAAGATGCTGACATAAATCAGCTCAAACCCTACCTTAAACCCAACATCGATCCAGTGGTGCGAGGAACCGCTGTAGCCATGATACTCAAAGAGGACGACGACGAGGACAGGGATGATAGTCCGGCAATTCGCAGAGAAAAGGCCAAAGCTACCAATATTTTGCGACAGATGCTCACCCATACCGAAGAAGGGGAACGCGTGATGGGCTGTCGCGCCCTAGGGGGAGTTGGATACATGCAGGGGCTGAGGCTGCATGTTCCCAAGCTACTGACAGACGACTCGCTACGGGTGCGTCGCTCAACGTTGCAAGCCATTGCCGCCACCCGACTTGAAGAACACTATCCGTCACTGCTCCAGGCATTGCGCTATAAGACCACCCGAGAATCAGCCATGCAGGCCCTGGTGGAGCTGGGCGATGATGCCCTGCCGATGCTGATCCAGCTGGCAAACAATCGATATAAGTCTGACACCCTCAGACACCAGGCTTGGAACGTCATTGGCCGCATTGGCACCCTCAGGGCTTTGAACCTAATAGCCTCTAACCTCATGACCTCCTGGGGTGCGCCCCGACGCTGGCTGCTACGCATTTTAGTCAAGCTCTCAGATGAAAAGAGCTTTCGTCGGTCTGCCGACATTGATATTGCCCTCGATCAGCTGGGTCGCCAGGGGGTAGAAACCCTGCTCAACCAGGAACTACAGTTTATTAGCCAGCTCTACAGCGGTCTGGTTGACTGCTCAGCCGACAAGGCCCCCGGAGACACCTTTGACTGGCTGCGTCGGGCGCTCCAGGACATGAAGACCGATGCCATGGAACGGATGTTGTTGCTCATGCGGTTTCTTTACCCGTCCTCCACCATTCAAGCAGCAGAACTCAGCTTAGATGGCTCCGCCTCCAGCCGAGCCAGGGGGTTAGAGATTTTAGATAACACCTTGGATATCCCGGCTAAACGCGCCATCCTCACGCTGTTTGAGCAGTCTGGCGAGGAGGCCACCATAGCGGTCCTGGGTCCGCTGGTGGCCTATACCCCCCTAAGCCCCGAGGAGAGGCTGCGCAATCTGCTCGAACTGAGACATTTTCTATCGGATTGGGCCTTGGCCTGCTGTTTTCACGTGGCCCGTACCGAACAGTGGAGCATCAGTACTGACCATGTGACGGCGTCCCTAAATCACTCGGTGGGCTTTGTTCGAGAGGCTGTTTTAAGCTATCTGGAGATGGCATCACCCCGGACATTGGAGTTATTGCTACCGAAAATGGCCAACGACCCAGACACCCTGGTGGCGGCCCAGGTACAGAAGATGATGGAAAACTATGTGGGTACGGTGCCAGAGTGAGTGGGGTGAGCATACGCCCTAAGCCTGGGGTATGTTCGGTGTAGATAAACTTAGTCGGTTAATGTACTGAGTTATCTTGCGTCGGCTACAGCAGAGGGGTACACTCCATAACCAATGCAGCAGGGTGGACGCATGTGTCGGCCTTGTCTACAGGCCATACCTTTTGATGGGTCCTACTGTCTTGGCAAGACCTGTCTTTGACACAAACTCTAGCTGCACAGCGGTTTTAGCGACAAACCAGGTTCACTATGCTCACCAGCGTTGATCGTTTATTGTTCGTTCGGGCTGTTCCCATCTTTACCGAGCTGCGGGATGACTTTTTGGTACGGCTAGCGTCGATCATGGATGAGCTGTCATTTCCGGCTAACCATCCTATTTTTAGGGAAGGGGAGGAGGGGCGTTCTCTCTACATTGTGGTGTCGGGACGGGTGCGGGTACATTTGCGATCGCAGGAGCTAACCACCCTAGAAAAAGGCACCTGCTTTGGTGAAATGTCCCTGTTTGATGCCGAACCTCGCTCAGCCTCGGTGACGACCATTAATCCCTGCGACTGTCTGGTGCTAACCCAGCAGCAGCTGTATGAGGCCATTGATGAGACTCCGGGCATTGCCGTCAACATCATTCGCCTGCTATCTCGCCGGATCCGAGAAATTAATAAAGAACGCAATCGTCAGCCGTCTAACCAGCCGACAAAACTCTCTCCCATCCTCCAGGATGCCCTCCAGGAGGTCAGCCCCACCGCCACCCTTGATGACAGTCTCCCCACCGCCACTCAGCCAGACCCGGCAGCACCCCAGACGAAAAAAGAGCAAACAGTGCGCTATGAGAGCCCATGGGCCCACTGATGCGGCGGGCTAATGAACCAGCTTAGAAAACTTATGCAGGAAGCGGTCTTCGATGACAAAGCAAAGGTTGGGTAAGTGGCTAAAGTTTGCGGGAGTTGCGATCGCAACCATCCTGCTCATTTGGGTCATTCAACGCTACGGCATCAGTCAGCTGCGCGCCAATGTCGAAAGCTTTGGCGTTTGGGCACCGTTGGCGCTATTTTTCCTCAGGTTTACCAGCGTTGTTATTCCCGCCCTTCCCGGTACCGCCTATTCAGTACTCGCCGGAGGGCTGCTGGGCTTCTCCCAGGGGCTGCTGGTAATTTGTCTGGCAGATATCTGCTCCTGTAGTCTCAGCTTTTTCCTATCACGACAGTTTGGCCGCAGCTTTGTTCAGCGTCTCATTGGCAAACGATTTATCACCCGTGTCGACAACTTAGCTAAAAAGCACCTAGAGCGAAACTTCTTTCTCATGACCGCCTTTTTAATGACGGGCTTTTTTGACTTTGTCGCCTATGGCGTGGGTCTTACCCAAGCATCCTGGCTACGGTTTCTTCCCGCCCTCATCCTCAGCATAACCATCTCCAACCCACCCATCGTAGCCCTGGGTGCCGGCCTCCTAGAAGGCGGCAAACTGTTGTTGGCATTTGCTATTTTGGGAGTCTTCGCCCTAGCAATTTTAACCGGATTTCTACAGCGCAAACAGCCCATTAAGTAAGGCGTTACCAACCCCACACAGAAAGCCAAACTGTTGGCCTAACGATAGCCAAATGATGGCCAACTGCTGAATGTGTTCAGCAGTTGGCCATCGCCCGTTATCTAACAACCGCCATCTGACGACTCCACTGATGTCTGATGCGACGGCTTAAATCGGCCTGTTGCTCAACCGTGCCCGCCAGCAAAACGCTCAGGGTACCAGCTTGGACCGTGCCCCAGTTAACCAAAACCACACCTGCTTTCGTAGCAGGGTCAAACTCTAACTCTTCTAAATTTAGTTCCGAGATTCGCCGATGGTGAGTATGCAGCGTCTCACTACGCCAGGTGTCAACCCCTAACAGTCTTGCAATCTCTGTCGGGTAGGAAGATCCATTAAACCGAGGATTACACTCAATTGCGCAGTAGCTTGGGCCTTCAGCCGTATCAACAACAGCCACATCAAAGGCAAAAATCCCTTTCATACCCCGTTCAAACATCCACTGAGCCATGGGCTCTACCACATGCCAAGGCTCATGTTTAGTGGGGTAGCGGTTGCCACCATGGACACAGCCATCCAAAATCTGCTCAGACGCCAAAGAACGCCCCAGACCAGTCTCAGTAACCCGATATTGGAGGTTGAGAAACGCCGAAGCCTGAATTTCAGCCTGAATTTGAAAAGGCTTATCCTTGGGAAACTGCTCTACGGCAGCCAACAAATCAGCAGAATTTTCACACCGAACAATACCCACACCGTGGTCCGACACAGCTAATTTGACATAGCAAGGGTAGGGAAAAGCCTCCAGATTCCCCAACTCACCTCGATGACCAAAGCACTGGGTGAACGGAACAGCCACACCCAGGCGGTGGGCCAATTCCATAAAGTTGTTTTTAGAATTTATGTAGCGAACCGTCTCATACCAGTCACTATCTAGCTGTTGCAGACGCTGTGCATAATGTTGGTTGTGCTCAAATGCATGCCCAAAAAAGTAAACCGATACTTCATCAGGCGCATGTTGAGTAAGCTCATCAAAATCAACGTTCCAGATAATATCGCTGCTGTGCTCCAACCCAATACGGGCGTAGTGCTCCTGTATAGCTGGCCAGTCATGGATCAAGTCCGGGTGCAGCTGCACCTTATCCCCCGGTGAGCTTAGCCCCAGAGCTCTACCGGAGAAAAGATGAACCCCCTCATTTTTATCTAGGGTGCTCATCATAATGTCGTGGTTAAAAATCTTCATTGATTAACATTCTCAAAATGACAACAAGCTTTTCAAAGCTGTATGAAAGAGACAATATCCCTCCCATCTAAAACAGCTCTCTATCGTTCAAAAACCCTACCTATGGGATATTGGATCCTAAGGAAAAACACCAAGCCCCAGTCTCGACCAGCTACGGTGTATGTTGCATTGTTGACCAATGCTCAAATCGTAAAACAAAATTAAGTTTTACGCTCTTAATGCGCTTAGAAACTCCTAGCGTTCTAACGTCGAGCTGACTATCCCTATGAATTCACGTGAACCAGGCAGCTTCTTGCTTTCGGTTTCAAAAATATTACCTGGATATTTTCTAATTAGCCTGACAAAAGATAGAGCATGCCAAATGCCATCAGTTCATGACATTTAGCAATTAGCATCTTAAAGCGCTCTTAATTAGTAACGGAGCGCAGAAGCGCCAAGCAACAGTAGACCTGCTACAGGTTAGATACTGACACGACAGACGGCGTTCGAACCGACATCTGTATGGTTAGCCCCGCCTTAGTTAACAAATGGATCAAATCTTCCGCCGAGAAACGGCTGATCTCACCATTCATTAGGTTTTGCATACGTGGGTAAGACTGCCGAAAAGCTCTAGCTGCTTCCTCTGGAGTCCACCGCCGCTGCTGAATATACTCCCGCAGTGCCAACATTAGCTCTGTTCGGATACGTAAACTCTCAAGCTCAGCCATTTCAAGATCTAAAGTTTCGTAGTCCGATACCGAAAGGCTGCCTAAACCTGCATTTTGGAGCGAGTTCATAGTTGGTTAAGGATGCATCAGCTCACATAGTATTCTAATACTTCTGTAGCAAACACAACTAATTTATAAAGAAATCAGGTTTTGCCGATCCTCGGAACGGTTTTATCTGAGAAATTCTGATTTACTGCCTTATCACCCGATCGGTACATCCCTTAAATCAACAACAGCAGAAACTAACTAGATGAGTGTGGTACCGTTGAGCCCTGAGCGTTTTAAGTTTTACTAAGTCATGGCAAAAAAGTTCTCTCTCATTATCCATGGCGGTGCTGGCGCGTTAGAGCAGATTAAACGTGAGGGAAATGAAGCGGACTATATGGAGAGTATTCGCGGCATTTTAGAAAGCGGTCGCAGCATTTTAGCAACAGGCGGGACTGCCCTAGAGGCCGTAGAACACTGCGCCATGAAACTAGAGGACGATCCCCTCTACAACGCCGGTCGTGGATCCGTTCTAAATGAATATGGCGAAGTGGAAATGGACGCCGCCATTATGGATGGCAAAACATTTGAAGCCGGTTCGGTGGCAGGCATCACCTCCATTAAAAATCCCACCGTACTCGCTCGACAGGTACTGGAAAAAAGTGAACACGTCATGCTCATTGGCAAAGGCGCCCATGAGTTCGCCAAATTCTGTGGGCTGCCGCGCATGGGCAATGATTATTTTGTGGTCGATACCCGTATCCGCCAATGGCGTGAGGCTCAAAAAATGGGCGGTATGATGCTAGACCACGAGGCCGCTAAACCCAGCCAAAAACTTGGCACGATTGGTGCCGTTGCTCAGGATTGTGCCGGAAACCTTGCCGCTGCCACCTCCACAGGAGGGATTGTAAACAAACGGTGGGGCCGTGTGGGCGACAGCCCCATTGTGGGGGCCGGTGTCTTTGCTGATAACGAAACCTGTGGGGTTTCCGCCACTGGCTATGGAGAACAGTTCCAACGCACAGTCCTGTGCAAAATGATTGCGGACTTTGTCTATTTTCAAGATATGGACGCCCAAGCTGCCGCGAAGGCCGGCATCGACTATTTGGTGAGGAAAGTGCAAGGACTAGGCGGCGTCATTGTCATTGATCGCACCGGCAGCTGTGCCGTCGGTCATTCTACATCTGGCATGATTTATGGTCAGATTGAACGCGGTGGCGAAACCCTGTGTAAGCTGGCATAAAAAAGCTTTTCTGGTGTCATTGACAACAAAAAACGCATCCTGGGTGATTAAACCGTCAGGATGCGTCGAGTTTACAAGACTAGAAATTGCTATAAACAGCTTTTAAGTCAGGTATTCACCCATAGGAATAGAGATTATGTGGGACCTACGCAACAAACGTAAATGCCCCTGCCAATCCTGACGGTGACGCATTTTCTACCACCGCAATGAGTTCCGACACCTCATCTTGATTATGGAAAATTGCGGTGCCCGATGGAGTGCCTGTGGGGGTTGTCCCCAGTAGATACTCATCGACTGAACCATGCAGTTGAATTTTGTCCCCTTCAGCTGCCACAAATCCTTTAATCAGGGCATAGTCCTGTAGACCGGGCTGACTCATGTCTCCATCATCGTAGAAAGGTCGATTAACATTACCCAAGACAAAGGTGTCAGCTCCTTGTTTACCAATAAGGATATCGACCTCCTCATTCCCCTGAACGCCAGCAGCTGCGGTATTTGCGTTACCCATCTGTTGTAGCTCTAGATAATCCAGATTGAACCCGGTACTCAACATATCTACCCGCAGGGTATGGGTACCGGCGGCCAAACTCAGAACATCGTCACCACTGACCGCTTGCCACGTTTGCCAGCCACCGGTTTCACCAAAGTTAGCGGTGGTAGATTGGCCATTGACTGAGACCCGAAACCCATGGTCTACCTTCATTTTTGAGGCAATACTGGCATTCAGACTATAGTCGCCATCCTCAAGCACCTCAATGTCGTAGGTGAGATACTCTCCTTTATTAATCCAGCCCACATTCAAACTACCGGTTGAACTATTGGCCACATCAACCGCCAGGTCTCGTCTCAGGGCATCCCCAGCCCCCCCTCGATTGGCCGCATTTATATCTTTGAAATCGTTGATATTGTAGAGTTCTGCCTCCACCCGAATCATACTGTCACCATCGACAGGTAGTTCCACAGGGGGAACAACTGGCGTCTCAACAACGGGAGGCGTCACTCCACCCACCTGCTCTAGCTCCAGGTAGTCCAGGTTAAATCCAGTACTCAACATATCTACCCGTAGGGTGTGGGTGCCGGCAGTTAGGTTTAACAGACCATCTCCATCAGCCAACTGCCAGTCCTGCCAGCCACCGGTTCGACTAAAGTTAGCGATGCTCGACTGACCATCAACAGAAACTTTAAGGCCATGGTTCGCCTGAATATTTGAAGCAATGTTGGCATTTAGACGATACTCTCCACTGTCAGGAACCTCAATGGTATAGGTGAGGTATTCTCCTCGACTAATCCAGCCAATATTCAGACTATCTCCTGGACCGTTGGCCACATCAACGGCAAGATCTCGTCTGAGGGCATCCCCTGCACCACCTCGGTTGGCAGCATTGATATCCTTAAAATCGTTAATGTTGTAAAGTTCTGTCTCTACCCGAATCATAGTGTTGCCCACAGGGGATTCACCTACCGGCGATTCATCCGATGGGAGCTCGGGTAATGGGGCGTCCGGTAAGGGAGGGGGGGTAACTGGAGACTCTCCGCTGGGAGGTTCCACGGGGGATTCAGGCTCGATGGGGGTCGGTGTTGGTGGCTCCTCTACCACTGGCGGAGGCGTCACAGGAGTCTCAGCGGGGGGGGCGGGAACAACGTCAGGAACAGCAGGGGACTGACTGGGCGGCCCAGTACGAATAAATTCGATATAGTCAAATGCGGCCCGCTCTCCGCCATTGCGAGTGGACTCAATTTCAAATGTATCCCCCGCCTTAAGCTCAATACTGCCATGGGTTGTCTTGCCTGCCAGGGTTTTGTTTGAGACGTCGCCACCAGATAGCTGCCGATTAAGCTTAAAGTTTCGACGGTTGCCCGCAACGGTTACATTTACATCGGCAACACCATCATTCTCATCAAAATAAACAGCCTTGACACGATAGGTACCCGCTTCTCCATCAAAGGTACCGGAAGCACTCCCTTTGCTACCGTTCTGACCATCAATGGCAATATATTCCTTTTGGGAGAGCCAGTCCTTGTTTTGACCCACAATACGATAACCATCGAGAGCCAAATCTTCTGCTTCAACTCGGTATTTACCGGAGGTAGGCAATGGAGAGGGGTTAAAAACTGGGGGGGTAACAACGGGAGGTTCTACGACCGGGGGCTCGACAACAGGAGGCTCCGCCACAGGGGGCGACTCGACAACAGGAGGTTCTACCACAGGAGGTTCAGCCACAGGGGGCTCCGCCACAGGGGGCGTTATGGGAGCAACGTCAGGTTCTGTTACAGGAGGCGTTGGAGCAACGTCAGGTTCTGTTACAGGAGGCACGTCAGGAAGGGGAGGAACTACAACAGGGGGAGAGACAGGGGGTAACTCTACCTGTATGGTATCCTCCGCAAATTCTGGGTAGTTCAGGGTAATGGATTCAAAGGGGATAATCTTACTATCTTGCTTAAGCTCACTGGGGTTAAGCGAGCCTAGGTGACGGGCATTTCGAGTCCAATTTTTGTTTTCAAGGACAGCCACAAAGCTGTATTTACGCGTGTCTCCAGTCAAGCGGTCACTAATATATTCATCAATGACGACACCGTGCTGTCCATTGGGCAGCGTATAGTAGCCCTGGTCTGCAGCAATGTTTCGCAACTGATGTAAGGGGTATCCCAAATTCTCATTACCAAATGGAAGCGCTATGGTACCTAATGAATCGGTTTTGGTGCCCACAATGGACACAGCATCTAAGACTCGATTGTCACCAGAACTAGCTACCAAGTCGCTTTTGGCATTATCTATTTGAAAGCTAAGTTTGCCGGGTTGAAGATCTTTACTACTTAAGAATTTATCAACATTACGATCAACATTGACCCAATCTTGTTTATTGTTTTTGACTTGGGCATCTACAAAGAAATATCCCCAGTTCTTTAATGGTTTAACAACGCGGGTTTCCTTATTTAGAGTGACGCCTTTACCAAAGCCTTCTACTTTCAAATTGTCGAAGACAAAATCTTCGACGTTGTGAAACAGATGCACACCGTTATTCAAAACCCTTCTGTGCAACCCTGTGTCTGTACCTAAAAGATCAAAGTCTTTCAAGGTGTAGTGTGCGGTGTACTGCAGCTCAGTTCCCTGGGTTACTTCCCACGCTTTAAATCCGTCTAGGAGCGTACGGCCATCGTGTTTTTGGACTTGAGAATTTTTGATGACTGATAGACCATTTCTAGAGCCAAACACCTCATTATTTTTGAAACCCATAATGGGTGAATCACTGGTTTTGATGGTGTCTTGGCCCTTAGCCCAGGCTTGTATGGCCAGGTTATTGGTCAGCGGCTGGATTTCATCTGTACCTCGGTGAAAGTAGAACATGCCTGAACCGCCGTTGCCAGCAGCAACATTGCCTTCACTTTCTATCAGTCGGCTTTGAAACCAGAAACCATGGCCACCAAAGCCAAGATCGTGGTTGTAGGCACCACCTTTTTCATTTTGAGAACGGCCTTCATTTTTGATGGAGATGTTATTGCGCCAAGAGCCAATTTCGTTACCGGTTTCACTAACAATACCGGCACCAAAAACGTCATAGGCCAGATTGTTTTCTAAGACAGCGTAGCTGTCATGTTGGACAATACCCCACCCAGGTGACCCAACAACGCTGTTCCCCACCAACACAGCCGGTGCATCAGTACCATTCACACCTGTACGGTGAAGATGCAGCGCATAACGTCCTCGAATGTTTGTGCGGGCACCGGTAATCGGATTGCCTTGACCGTCTAGGATACGCTTAGGGGCATGACCGCCGGTAAGCTTAAAGTCATCTAGCAATTTCGATTTATCGGTACGGCCTAGTTCGTTAAATTCGGCATAGCGCACATCCACGTTATCCGAGTGCATAAACATGACGTGGCCACGCTGATTTGATGGCAGCTTACCTGCATTTTCTGTCGCCACCACTACGTTACGGCTTTGGTTAGCCACATAGGCTTTCAGGTCATCTCTTGGCGTATCGTGGCTGTAGGAGAGGGCTTTATCTAAGGTAATGCGCTTACCATCAATACGCGTAATGGTGCGTTCTTCATCTTGGGTGCCATTAGTGACATATTGAGTACCCGTGAGGATGAGGCGATCGCCCACCTGCCAATTTACCGGCACCTCCCCCAGGGTCAAGGTTTTATCACCGGCTGAGGGATCGACAGCAACCCGTAGGTGGGATGTTTTGGCTTGGCCATGGATAGAAACAGTACCGTGGGAAACAATGCCTCGGCTTAGCTGCTGAGGGTCCCAGTGTTTGTTAATTGCACCATTGTCAGCAATCAAAATCTTGGTTTCAACATTGCCCTGGACCGGATTGTCTTCTGTTCCGATGGTGAGGGTACCGTCAGATGAAACCACAAAGGTATCGATTATCATCTGCGTATCAACATCGGTGGCAAAGTCTATTTGACCATCAACCCGCAGACCAAACAAACGGGTATTGCTAACGTTGTCATAGTCCACAGTAATTCCCTTAGGAATGACTACCTTGGCATTAGCGCCAGGGATTTTTCCTCCTTTCCAGGTGCTGGCGTCAAACCAAGAGCCATTCTTGACGGCGGTGTGGGTAGCGTTGTGCGGTGTAATTAGGCTATGGATTGCGGCATGTTCTGACTGCTTACCAGGCTCATCAACGTGGGCCTGGTGCATGTTGCCATGGTGCATTTGAGTATCCATCAAAAATTTCCCTAGATAGAAAGTAGAACAGAATTAGATTGGTGCTGTGATCGGTCTGTAGAGGCCGTGATACAAAAGCCAAAATGCATCACGGTGAGCGTTGTAGAAAGCTAAAAATAGAGCACGTCAAACGGTTGTTGCTTTAGCAACTAAAGACCAGACGAAAGGTGTCTGGTGGCTATACGGAATGGAAAAAATGGGAATTAGTGCTGTGCGATCGCAAATAAACTCAGTTAACCGTCATAGCGCGATTGCCACCTATCGGCGTTACCACTGAAAACGAGAGACCCTGTAGCTATGAATTGTTGTGTTAATAGGTAAAGGCCTGCTTTGTCCTAAAGGATTTAACCCTAGGGAAATCGGCCATCTAATCCACCAAAATCGGGATCAAGATAACAAACATTTATTTATAGCCCCAGACATAACATCTAAGACAATCAGACAAATAGCGCACTTAAGTCAAAATCCTTATTAGTGTTGTGCTGACACCTTTTCCTTCTTCAAGACCTCTAAGAACAATCAGCAAATCCTGTTATTAAAAGAGTCCGAATCAGAAAAACGTCAGCGTCAGGCAAACGAGTCCATATCGACGAACAACACTACAGGCAAAACACATGTTCAGTATTACATATCCGTCTTCACGTTTCATCAACGTTGTATCAAGTTCAGATAAAGCCGATCAACTCTTTCCAAGCTTATGTACCAACCTCAAAAGTGTCACCAGCAGTCTTTTTAAGCCCCCGTAGAAAGCAACCTTAAAATCGACAAACCCTATAAAATTCAATACATACAACGATGCTTTGGAGTTTTTTATCGTCCAGCGCTTCCTTTCGCAACGACGCTTTAAGATCTGGCACACAGAAATCAAAGAAATCTCTTTAAATCTTCTTTTCCTCCTGTTTTTGAATGACTATCAACAAGCACATTGTTCCTGTATAAAAACAAACTCCCTTTTAATAGGCCAGCCTAACCGCTAATCCCCCTGAGACTTACACAAATCTCAGGGGGATTAGCGATAGCGAGCCAGAAATTATCCCAACGGCTGCTTAAACTACTGACATAAACAAACTGGCGTTGCTGATCCCCAGTATGAATTTATCGGGTAAACATCGACAAATCGCATATCTCACCGATCGATCAATACCCTAAATCAGCAACAGCAACAAACTCACTAGACAAAGGTCAAGGCTCCCGCTACCCCATTAGCTGCGGTATCTTCCACCACTGCAACCAGCTCAGGTGTCCCTTCAGACTGATTAAAGATGGCAGTGCCAGAGGGCACACCACCAGGGGCAGCACCCAATACGTATTCGTTAGCCGTGCCATGGAGTTGAATGCGATCCCCTTGAGTCAGATCAAACCCCTTAATGAGAGCATAGTCATCTAACCCCGGCAGGGTGGCGTCTCCATCATCGTAAAAGACTCTGCCAATATCACCGAGAACAATGGTATCGCGACCGTTACCCGCAATGAGAACATCAATCTCACCTTGACCGGGTGTTACATCTAGAAGCTGTGTACCGTCAATTACCGCATTCTGCCCGGTGGCAGTCAAGGTATTGCTATCGGCATTTCCTTGAACCGTTGCGATCGCATCATCAACACCATCTTCAGCAGCAAGATATCCCCAAGTATAGGCAGTCGGACCAATCGATTGACTAATCGTAAACTCAGTCACAGGCACATAGTAGTACGAATCGAAATAGGCCTCTGCGGTGGGCCACTCCCATGGGTTAGGACCGGTTGCATCCGCAAATAGCTCGACGGACCAACGCCAATCTTCGCCATATCCATTCGGGTTTTGCAAATCTAATGGACCATAAACGGTGATGCCCGATGGGACCTCGCCTAAGGCACGAGCATCAGCTAACTCAGGAATGTTGGGGTTACGATGGCCAATCCCAGTGGTGTACACCATATTGTCGGGGTTGGCACCTGCCGAAAACTGACTCGCCAAAAGACTCGCATTCAGATAGTCAGCATCCCCCGTCAGCGCATGGGTACGCAAGAGAATATCCGTATCAGGAGCCCCTAAACTGCCCCAACCAATCGGTGCCCAAGGATCTGCATTCCACTTAAATCCAGTGCGTTGAATGTTGTTGACTTCATAATCCGCCTGCCGCACCATGGCATTGAGCGCATTTTGTTGAATAGTACTGTCAACCCCTGGGCGGTTAGTGCTGCCATAGACATAGGCCGCGTTAGCCTGGTCGTGCTGCTGCCATACGTAGACCGATTTACCAGGGTCGCTAAAGACAGTAGTTTCAAGAAACAGATCGTTCCATTGGGTATCCCCCGTCAGCCGATACAGTTCTGCCGCCGCCAGGTTCTGCTGATCATAAATTGCACCGTAGCGACCCTCTGGATCCTTCGCCAGTTCGTCATTAGCCCAATTCATCGCCCGCAGGGCACTGTCTTGATATGTCTGAGCTAACTGAGGGTCATAGTCTGCTAAGACATAAGCAGCCCGAGCAGCCACACCGGCATAAAAGAAACTAGACCAAATACCAGGCGCATAGACCATAATATCTTGCGACTCTTGCCAGCTAGCCTCAAACATGACCGGGTGACCACCCGACTCGATCCCCCCTGGAATGCCCCCTGCTTCAGTTTGCAACCGCCGAAACACATCCAGTCCCCAGAGGGCTTCATCTAAAATATCGGGTAAGTTGTTGTCAGATTCTGGAATGTCTAAGTCAACTGAATCAAAGTAGTTACCATGGATCTCCACTAGCTCCAAAAAAGAGCGACTAACATCCAGATGCTGAATGCGCCGATCCCAATCACCGGCATCCATCCATCCGCCCCAAGCATCGGTGACAATCTCGTCTGTACGACCGGCGTTGAGGGCCTCAAAGACATCTACCTGACCATTAAGGCCCATATTGGTATCCATCAAAGCCACGGTGGACTGATAGATTTTCACACCGTCCTCAGGGTGAAAGGCACGGGGCCGTTCATAGTCGGTGTAGGGCTGTTCTAGCTCTATACCACTGCGCTGATGGTACATCCCCCGTGCAGAGACATAGAACGCATCACGCCAGGTGTTCTCTCCAATTTCAAAATCATAGGATGTGCCCACACCATCGACATACACGCTGTATTGTCCAGCCGTGTTGAAGTCACTAAAATCCATGATGAAGACATCGGTATCGCTATGGTTTCTACCAAGGAAATCATCGGCCTCATCCGCAGACTTTGACAGGGTGGTTTTGCCCTCATACACTTTCTCTCCCGTAGCCTGATCAATTAACCAGAACGTCTTACCTGAACTATAGTCAAGACCACCGCCACTGCCCATCCAGGTGGACAAAAAAGCGACTTTTACAGCATCATCCGGGTCAAATCCTAAGTGGGATACATGGACTGCTTCACTACGGATTTCTTCTGGTTTGTAGACAAACTCAGTGTCTTGAAGAAAATCACCTGCAAAGTTGAACTGATATGTCTCACCAACTGTTAACTCATCGGGTAGTTCTAAATAAATAGTATGGTTGGTGGGCCATTCGAAATCCCAAACACCCGTTTGGGCCATGTCATCAATCTTACTCTTACGGTAAACATTGACAGGCGTAATGACAGCACCATTGGCATCTAAAATCTGATAGTTGTTGAGATTATCAGCCCAGTTGGTGTCGAGCTTTGGGCCTACATAGTCATCCACCAGCCAAATTTTGTCTGGTTCTCCTCGAATGATCCACCCCAGGGCCTCACCATTACGAAACACCCAACCATCATCGCGAATATCATCATCGGCCTCAGCCCTATAGCTGGCTTGTTTTCCCCGGGCGACCTCTCCGGTTTTAATCCGTAGAGCCACCACATTTGAACTGACCGTATGGGCATGGGTCACCTCGATGACAGATGTGGGCGGGATGGGGTCTGGCAAAGGCTGCTCTGTTACGGGCGCACTATAAAGCTGCGATTGGGGAACAATCTCACGGGCTTGACTATCGCTTGACCAGCTCAACTCCGCTAACGCCCCACCGTTCCCCTCAAAATACTCCATCCGGATATCGTATCGTTGGCCAGCCTCTAGGGTAATCGTTCCCTGGTGGTTGGTTGAGGCCTGGAAAACAAACTGATCAATGATTAGCTCATTATTGACCCACAGACGCACGCCATCATCTGATGTTGTATCAAAGGTATAGGTCTCTGAATAGCGCGGTTCGATTTGTCCGGTCCATCGAGCTGAAAATGAATCTCTGCCAATAGTAGGACTAGGAGAGCCCGCATCCCAGAAGAAATCCACCGTAGCATCAGTGCGCGTCAGCTTGAGGTCAGTAAAATCTTGGTTGTTGTAGTACTCAGCCCTCAGACCATTGCCGTCCCCACTCACAGGTGGCTCAGGGGTAGGATCCACTGGGGGGTCAGGAGTCGGATCAACTGGCGGGTCAGGGGTGGGGTCAACCGGGGGGTTGGGCGTCGTAACAGCCGCACTATAGAGTTGCGATTGGGGAATAATCTCCCGCGCTTGGCTATCGCTCGACCACCGCAGTTCAGAAACGGCTCCACCATTACCCTCAAAATAATCCAGGCGGATGTCGTATCGCTGTCCGGCCTCCAGCGTAATCGTCCCTGTGTGGGGAGTTGCTCCCTGGTAGCCAAACTTATCGATAATCAGCTCATTGTTAACCCACAGACGCACGCCATCGTCTGATGTGGTCTCAAAGGTATAGGTTTCTGAATAGCGCGGTTCAACTTGCCCAGTCCATCGGGCCGAGAATGTGTCTACATCGATAGAGGCATCGGGAGAACCAGCATCCCAATAAAAGTCCACAGTAGCGTCGGTGCGGGTTACCGTTAGATCTGTAAAATCTATGTTGTTATAGTACTCAGCCTTTAGACCATTGCCATTGCCATCCATAGGTGGCTCGGGCGTAGGGTCAACCGGTGGCTCGGGCGTAGGGTCAACCGGTGGCTCGGGCGGCGTAACAGCCGCACTGTAGAGTTGGGATTGGGGAATGATCTCCCGCGCTTGGCTATCGCTCGACCAGCGCAGTTCAGAGACGGCCTTACCTTTGTTCTCG
>ERZ1740072.493-NODE-493-length-15924-cov-5.058416_pt1 | contig 15924 bp, 17 predicted proteins | sample MGYA00581733_ERZ1740072 | MGnify/ENA primary metagenome ERZ1740072 (study PRJEB43018, sample SAMN04849741) | marine metagenome | isolation source: floating plastic debris | place: Pacific Ocean | collected 2008-08-30 | study: EMG produced TPA metagenomics assembly...
CAATCCTGGCTTTGGGTTTGGGAGGGGGATCGGGCTTTGCTCTGTTCGTTGGCATCACTTACGGGCTTTTGTACTTTGGGCTGTTCGGTTTGCTTCCGGCGTATCTGACCGTCGTAATTTCTGATCAGGCAGCAAGTCGCATCTTTGGGCAATCAAATTTGTTTCTCGGCATCGGATCTGTTTTTGGCGGACTATTGGGCGGTAAAATCGCGCACACTTATGGCAGCTTTGAGCCATTCTGGATCATTACGGCGGGATGTGTCGCCGTGGCGTTTTTGATTCTTACGCAGCTGCCCTCGGACAAGGCGCCGTCAGGCACTTAAAGCAAAGGCCGCCCCGATGAGTGCCAGTTTAGTGCTTATTGGTAAGCCGCATTTTCAGCTGGGTGCATGGTCTCCGTCGCAGCCTTGATTTTGGCAAGTCAGGCCGTAGTCGTTGCAGAGACAATTTGGCTTCACGCGGAGCGCGATCAGCGCCTTGCGTTGTGCGGTTAGGTCCTGTTTGTCGGTGGACCGGCGGACATAGCCGATTTGGGGCAATGTCATGTTTTGCGTGTTGATGCATGGACGAGTTGTTCGATCAATAAGCCCTGGCTACCGCTAGAGTCATGAGGTGCCTTGTACGCTGCCAAAGCAACGGACGCGAGCTGTGGCAGGCCCAAGGACGGATCTGCAGGAACCAGAGGCGGGACAATCGTTTGTGACGGCATCACAGAAAGAGCGAGTCCGGCATGAACAAGTGTTCTGACCCCAACGGGATGTGGGCTGAGATGTGATACACGCCCTTTCATTCCTGCCGCATCCAAAGCACGTAATGCGTAGCGCCGGAGGTCTCGACCATCCGACAAAAAAGCCAAAGGGATTGGCCTTTCATCGGGCATTTCAAAAGTGGGAGACGCGACCCATGCCAATTCTACAGACTGCACAAACGCGCGAAAGCTGTGGCGGCCCTGATCCATCATGAAGGCGACGTCGATATCCCCCTCCTCAAGACGCTGCAGAAGCCGATCACTTCGGTCGCATTGGATTTGAATTTGAATATCTGGTCGCAGTTTAGAAAAAGCGGCCAAGGTCTCAGCCACGAGAGACATTGCGAGTGTTACGGTGGTTCCGAGCCTCAAGACCAGTCGCGCATTGACGGTTTGTACGGCCTCCACCGCTTCCTCGGTGAGAGATAGGATACGTTTTACGTAGACCAGAAAGACTTCTCCATCTGGAGTGAGCGCAACTTTCCTGCCCCGTCCACGAGAAACAAGTTGTTGCCCAATGCCATCTTCGAGTTTGTTGATCTGCGCGCTGATCGCAGATTGGACGGTGTTTAGTCGTAAGGCAACATCCGTAAAGCTCAGCGTTTCAGCCAGTAAGGCGAAAGCTCGTAGTTCTTTGAGGTCGAATAAAATCTTCATTGCAGATTAATAGAATAAAATAAGAGCGTTTAACAGATTTAATCCGTTTCGATAGGTGCGTGTCAAATAGCTCAGGGCTCGCCCAGATGGATCAATCATATGCATTCTACGTCGTCGCTATCGCGGCAATCATGCTGACGGGCGTGTCCAAGAGCGGTTTTGGAGGCGGTCTGGGAGTGATGGCCGTTCCTTTGATGTCGCTTTTTGTGACACCTCAATTCGCAGCTGCTGTCATGATGCCCATCTTGCTGGCGATGGACCTGCTCATTGTTTGGCGCTACCGCGCCACTTGGGATCGCAGGATTATCTTTGCGTTGCTGCCAGCGGCACTTGTAGGGCTGGTACTGGGCAGCGTATCGTTCCACTACATGGACGCAACGACAGTGAAGTTCCTGGTCGGACTGCTCGCGGCGTTCTTTGTGTTGCAATTTGTGGCCTCGCGCGGGCAGGTGCTCTCAGACAATAGAACGCCGCCTCCAGTCGTTTTTGCACTTGGGATGCTTTCGGGCTTCGCTAGTTTTATCGCCCATGCGGGCGGCCCGCCCGTAAAGGGTTATCTTCTGCGACAGCGCCTCGAAAAGTCCCGTTTCGTGGGAACCAACACCGTCTTTTTCTTCACGCTGAACTTCCTGAAGACCATAGCGTATGGAGCGTTTGGAACACTGTCAGCTTCTAGTCTGCAGATAAGCGCCGTCCTGTCTCCGATGCTTCTGCTCGGTGTATTCCTCGGATTTCGGCTTCACGCAGTCGTAGATCAAAGACTCTTTGTAAAAGTTGTCTATGGTTCTCTCGCGCTCACTGCCGCAAAACTTCTTTATGACAGCGGCGCATCTTTTCTTTGATGAGTTCCAGTCGCAAAGCTGCCATCTATGCAAAGCGCAACATCAGCGGGACCTGTTGCGCTGGGGTACCTGTCGGTCGAAGTCTCTCGCAATGAGGCCTTGGCCAAGCAGTTTGACGCAGTGTATTTTCGTTTCTGCGCGGCATCGGCGGTGGTAGCCTGTAGACTTTCGCCAGAGTGCGCGTCCAAGATATTTGCCGCCTCTCAAGGCGTCGTCCATGTGCTCACAATGTATTTTTCCATGATGCAGCCAACGACCGGTTCTGCCGATCTTGGCAAACTCATGCCGCCTTCGCTTAGATGTCTTCCAAAGGGATCATTAGATCTGGTGCATCAACCGGGTCCCAGTCTTTTCGCTTGGAGTAACAAAGAAACTCTTTGTCGGCTTCATACAAGTACCTAAAGCCAGCTAAAATCGGAGCGCGCACAGAAGCGGGTAGTGAGTTGTATTCAACTGCAAGGCGCTCCCAGCGGAATTCGAACCACCCCATTTTATCATTGGACGGAAGCGCATTTGCCAGCAAAAGAGCAGTGCAGACGACAAACCCCGGTGTTTCACGTACAAGAGAAACAAGTTCGACAACCTCACTGGGGAACCATGTTTCGCCGTTCGGGAACTGGCAGTTTTCTGAAGACAAGACTTCATGCAATGCCTGCAAGTGTTCCTCTGCACGATAGCCATAGTCCGCATTAGCAACACATTGGCGGGTTCGTAGGTCCATTCCACGAGCAATTTGGCATAGTTGTGCGAGGGTTTGATTTCGCTGCGCAGTGAGACGGCTCTGATCCGGAAGAAGATACGATACAGGTTCATATCTGTAAGCCGCATGGTCCTCTACAGTATCCAACCCACGTAAGATGGCTGTACGTAATTTCAGTGGCGCGACGGCAATGCGCTCAGTTGCCGACGCGGCCAGTTCTTTCGCATCACCCCACCAGAAGCCCCCTTGAAGCTCATTCGACACCAGAACGGCCACTGCAATTTCAGCACCTGAGCTTGCCTCTAATGCGGTTGATATCAGCGCTTCATAGCAGTTGGCATGAGCCTCGCTGTCCAACCGGCAAGCACCACTTTTCACTATTCTAGGAAGATCTCTCCCACCACACGCAACCAGTGCGTCATCGCCAAACGACCGAAGAATAGAGATCAAATCGAAAGCTGACTGCGCTTGTCGAAACGTGAGATTTTGCGGGCCCATACACAAAGTTTAGCATCGACGATTAGCTGATTTAAGGCCTAAGGCTGAGATACATTTGCGTTTCAGGTTGTCGGATGCAGCTATTGGCGCCAGCCTGGCGAAATGGCGCTCTGTCCCGCACTGCCGACATAATCTTGCAAGTGCCGTTAGGGCTGCTTTGCGGATAAAGCCGTCGTTTCGACTTGGCAAGTGAACGGCAGCTATAACGATTTTGAGGTCAACTCGTTGGATTGGTCACGCCAAGCAAATGCGGACCTGAACCTAACTCGGACAGTTTGTCATCTGCATTCGCCAAGGGACACTCATCGACGCTTAGACAACCACAACCGATGCAACCGGTTAGTTCGTCTCGCAAACTGGTCAGCAAGTCGATCCGCTTGGTAAGGTCATCGCGCCAAACCGTAGAGACCTGCGCCCAGTCTTTTGCCGAGATCGCGCGATCCTTGGGGAGTTCTTGGAGCGCACTTGCAATTTCTGCCAACGAAAGCCCTGCCCTCTGAGCGATCTGAATGACCGTAACGCGGCGAATGATGTTACGGGGATAGACCCGATGATTTGAGGCGGTTCTTTCGGATCTGATCAGGTTCTTACGCTCATAAAAATGAAGAGCAGATACGGACACCCCCGTTCTTGTGGCAACCTCGCCCACGGACAGTTCGCTCATCTTGACACACCTCCAATTGGGTTCTTGACCTCAACTTAAGTTGAGGTCGTATCAACCCAGCAACAAGAGAAAATTAGAAGGGGAACACTGTGAGCGAGACGGTTGAAGCAGATGTAGGATCAAGCCTGCAAAGAGGGCGTCTTCTGCGCTTCGCGTCCGCCGTGGGCCTAGCCAATCTTGGCGACGGGATCGCTGTTGTTGCGTGGGCATGGACTGCTTCGCTACTGACGCGTGACCCGCTCTGGATTGCCGTTCTTCCCGCTGCCTTGCGTGTACCTTGGGTTTTATTCTCATTGCCTTCCGGGATCATGGCAGACCGAGCGGATCGGAAGCGGTTGATCGTGATCTGTGACGTCTTCCGCGCATGCGCTTATGCAGCAGGTGGCCTGCTGATATTGATGAACTTACCGCTGGCAGACCCATCGCATAGCGGTGTGGAAAATGTGTCTCTCTATACGACACTACTTTGTCTTGGCTTCGCCATTGGCTGTGCAGAAGTCGCGCGCGACAACGCCGCACAGTCGATGCTTCCAGCCATTGTTCCACCCGAAGGGTTGGAACGGGCCAACGGCATCCTAGGCAGCATCGAGACAGTCGGGAACGAGATGGCAGGTCCGGCGATTGGCGCGTTCCTGATTGCGCTCTTTCTGCCCTCGCCGTTTCTGGTCATCGCTCTTGCCTTACTATGTGCAGCCCTTCTCACAACGTCTCTCACTGGATCATTCAAAGCTGCCCCCCGCGAGGGGCGCAAGAAGGACTGGCGCGCAGAGCTGATGGAGGGTTTTCGGTTTGTCGTCGGCCATCCGATGCTCCGCGTGCTGATGTTGGTGACTGGCTTCTGGAATTTCTTTGCTGAGATGGCGCTTATCGCGCTGCTTCTGCATGTTCAGGAGAACCTTAATTCCGGCGCTACGGCCTATGGATTGATATTGGCGATTGGAGCTGTCGGAGGCGTAGTTGGAGGCGTCGTTGTCGCCCCGCTTCTGAAGGTGTTCTCAAAAGGTACTCTGGCCAAGTGGATGAATCTGGCGGCGGCACCTCTTTTCCTCCTCATCGCCTTTGCGCCAGGACCGATTTTGGTCGCGGCTGCGATGTTCTTTTTCTACCTTACCGGCATTGTCTGGAACACCGTCTCTATCTCGTATCGGCAACGTGTCGTGCCGGATGAAATCCGGGGTCGGGTGAACAGCGTCTACCGGCTTTTTGCGTGGGGCATGATGCCGCTTGGTCTTGTCGCATCTGGGGCCATCGTGAATCTGATGACGGAGATGCTGGGACGCTCCGCCGCCCTCACCACCCCATTCTTTGTCGCTGCCATCGGCGTGTTCATCGTAGCTGGACTGTCTTGGCGACCGCTGAGCAGCGGATTTAAGTAGAGGCACGGAAACCGGCAAAGCTGACTATTGTTCATCGTGCAGCATTCGGTAGTTTGGGCTCAATCAGAAACCTTCCCCGCGTGATCCACAGACAACTGGTCTAGTACGAGCTGCCTTTTGCTGCACCGCACCCGAACTGTTCCACTGCCTGAAAAGGCCCTATTTCGCTGCGACTGCTCCAATGACTGCTATCGTTTCTCTAACTTAGCGAAACACATCTGCTTCGATCAGCCAAGCTATTAGGGCATCAATCCGATCAATATCACGCATATCGGAATGGCGTAGAAGCCAGAGATCACGGACCATTTCTGCCATCTCTGGCGGTGTTCCCAGTTCAATCAGGCGGTGATCACGGCGGGCGACTGCCAAAGGCAAAACAGCGCGTACCGGTGTTGCCACACATGCTTCAAAAGCGGTTTCAAGGTCATGTATGAACAGCCGGGACCGTTGCCCATTCGTCTCCTGCGCCAAATGCTCGGTCCATTTCGCTTGAGGCAAATGCGCGGCAACTGGATCATACACAAGCCAGGGGCGGTCTTCGTGCGCAACGTCTATGACGTCTTTCGCTGTGAAAACAGAGAATTTGATGTGTCCGATCTTCCGAGCAAGAACTGCGCTCCCGCCTTCACGCGGTTCGCCAAAGCGCAGGGCGACATCCACCTCGCGTCTCGTCAAACTGAGATTCTGACTGTCTGGTATCAAGCTGATGTTCAGGCCGGGATGAAGCCTGGAGAACACCGAAAGACCGGGCGCAAGCAAACGGTTCAAAAGGAAAGGGACCGCAGTAAGGCGTACCGTTCCAGTGAGGGAAGCATCCGCGCCGATCAGCGCTTCGGCAGCGTTTGCATGCTGTTCCATCTGCTCAGCGCGATCTGCAAGTTTATGGCCAAGTTGCGTGAGTTGGCTATGCCCTGATCGGTCACGATGGATCAGGGCCTCCCCGGCACGTTTCTCGATCGATCTGATCCGACGGGACACAGTCGTCGCATCAATGTTCAAAAGGTTCGACGCGCCGGTAAGGCTTTCGGCTCTCGCAACAGCAAGCACAACGCGTAAATCGTCCCAGTTCAACTGCTGCATAATTGCAGTTCATACCTGCAAACGTAGCCGTTGTGAATGCAATCACGCCATATCAGCATCGGAGCAAGCTGATCGGAGACACCTATGCTCTATACAATCAACTTTCACGACAACGCAGATGCGGCACCAGACATTCGCCCGCGCTACATGCAGAAACATCTGGCGTTTTTAAGCGAGAACAGCGCCACTATCCGTGCCGCCGGTCCGCTCAAGGAAGGCGATGGCACCGTGAAAAGCGGCCTTTGGGTGGTCGAGGTCGAGAGCATTGATCAGGCATGGGCGCTGGTGAAGGCCGATCCGTTTTGGCCTGCGGGGCTTCGTGACACCGTCGAAATCAAACACTGGGCGCAGGTTTTTGCAGACGGGCAGGCGCTTGTCTGATCCTATCCTGCTTGCGGGTCTCACCTTACCGGAATGGGCATTGTGCGGCGGCGCTGCCTTTGTGGCGGGCTGCGTTCGGGGATTTGCTGGCTTTGGTCTCTCTGCCGTGGCAATGGCGTGCCTTGTGTTGATCTTGCCGCCGGTGGAACTGATCCCGATCATGTATGTCCTGGAGGGCGCTGCAAGCCTTGCAATGTTTCGAGGTGGTATGCGCGATGTGGATATGAGCCATGTCTGGCCGCTGGCCATCGGATCATTTGTCGGCGTTCCGATAGGTCTGATGGCGACCACAACCATCTCTCCTGACACATCGAAGCTGGTCGCATTGCTGATCATCCTCCTTCTGACAGTCTTACAATTCTTTCGTTCCATACCCGCTGCGCTCAGCGCTACGCCAGGACGTTACGCCGTGGGCACGACTGCCGGGGTTGTCACAGGTCTGGCATCTGTTGGGGGCATGGTCATTGCGCTCTATGTGCTGGCAAGCCGCGCACCAGCTACAAAGATGCGTGCTGCCCTGACCATGTTCTTGTTCATCGGCATGTTCACATCACTAGGGCATATGCTGCTCTATCGCGTGATGACTGAGATCGCTTTTGCCCGTGGTGCGATCTTGATCCCAATGGCACTTGCAGGTGTGTTCCTGGGAACCTGGGCATTCAAACCCGAATGGAAGGTCTATTACCGAAAGTTCTGCTTGGTATTGCTCGGTTTGATTTGTGTGATCAGCCTGAGCCGTCTTGCCATAGGCAGTTGACCTCATCGGTCGCCATTGTGGGCATTCGTTGGGGACGCGGGATATTGATAATATGAGCTCACACTGTGAGGTAGCCGCAGCAAGTAAGAGTGGACGGAAAAAAGTTCGTCAACAGCCATACCTCAACATAAGACCGATTTAGCATGTCCAGCTCGATTTTGAGCGCGGCTAGCTAAGAGAACTTTTTGAATATAGAGGAATACGTGTGTTCATCTGCGGTTGAAGGCGGACACTATTCTCGCAAAAGGTGCTCGATGATATAATTTGCGGTTCTTTCGTCGTTAACGATATCAAGATGCCCAAGGCCCTCGAAGATTTGATAGGTTCCGTTCTGCGAGGCTTGGCCTAAGACTTCTTGAAATTGATCCGCTACAAAAGCTTCATCCATACTTCCCACTATCAAAAGGAAGGGCGGGAGCTGTGCGACATCTTTCAAGTAATCCCGACGCGGTCCATAGCCTTGGTTCATCCGAAATGAGTATGCGGTTGTTGCTGTATGCCCCAACGGTCCGACAATAACAGCTTCTGGCATAGCAAACTGAATGACGGTCATACCATTGAACGCTGAGATCCCAACGTTGTTGAGCATGCTGATCCCTACAAGACGACGTCTCAGAGGCTTGGCCCACCCACCGGAGTTCGGGCGCACGGTTGGGGCATCGTATTGTAGAAATGGAGCCAGGAGAACAGCCTTGTCCATCCGATCCCGATAGATGCCGCCAGCCATTCTGACGACCAACCCACCACCGGATGAGTGCCCCACCACGGTAACACGGTGCGTATCATCTTTGAGCTGATCGACCAAGTCTGCCACGTCCTCTTCAAGCTGACCTATGTGATCGACATCTCCGCGTCGTTCTGGAGAAAGGCCATGGCCACGCAGCTCGGGCACCGCGACCCAGGCATGCTTTGCAAGGCTTTGTGCAAGCTGTTCGAACTGCATTCCGTGCCAGCCAGATCCGTGCAGTAAGACAATCAGATTAGACTGCGTTGGGGAGCAGATCGGAAGAGCACACCGTCTGAACTCCATCGTCCTTTTATCTTTCGGCAACGTGGAGCTTGAAGCTAGGACGCCGGAAAAGTCCAAACTCTGCCGGTTTGATGGTAGTTGGGAAGGCCATTGGGAGGCAATTAGCCCAAGTGCAATGAGGACGTAAGAAGCAGGAATCATCGCCAAAAGGATGATAATTTTCGTGAGCATGGTTGGAACTTTGTTCTGTGGGAGCGACGCCGCAATGTTGCTAATATGTTAGCACCATAATGTAACCAATAGTAGATCAAGACTTGGTAAGCCAACGAATTAGATTGAATCCGGGATGGTTGACGACAGCCGCACAAATCTAGCATTTCAATAAAGAACAGCGCGAGTACAGAGCCCGTAGAGTTTCTGCACCCAGCGTCCTATTTGTAGAAATGGATGTCTGGGTGCTTGCAGATTAGCGGTTCGAGCAGAACTATTTGATAAGTAGTATTCAGGACGTAAAAGTGGCAGTCACTGTACGAAAGTTCACGGAAAGACAAATAATCATGTCAACAAAATCAGGGCAATGTTCTCAAATTTCGTCACTCGGGGGTTCGATAGAACATCTATCGGTTTTTGTGGCATCAGATGGCCAGATCCTAAGCTACAAACGTGCCGGAAATGGCCGAAACAAGGTAATTTTTTTACATGACTGGTCTGTCAGTGTCGACGGTGACTATGCCTTTGCTGCGCCCTTTTTCAACGGCGACAGTCTTGAAGTAGTTTTTGCAGATCTGCGTGGGTATGGCGGCTCTTATGATCTTAGGGGAGACTACACAGCAGAAGAAATATGTGATGATGTTTGCGCTTTAGCCGACGAACTCGGTTGGGATAAATTCAACATCGTTGGTCATTCGATGACCGGGCTTGTGGTTCAGAAAATCATGGCCGATTTGCCGGACCGTGTCATAAAAGCCGTCGCCGCAGTGCCAGTGCCCGCAACCGGCACCCAACCCGATGACGCAACACTGCAGTTTCTCGAGACGGTGCCATTCAAGGATGACGCTTTTCGGACTGCGATGACCACACTGACCAGTGAGATGTATGGGGAAGCATGGTTAAACTTTAAACTTATACAAAACAGGCGTTCAGTAAGACCGGATGCTATGAAAAGCTATGTTAAAATGTTTGCTCGATCAAACTACTCGCGAGAAGTTAGTGGGTGTGTAACCCCATTTCTTGTCATCTTTGGATCATATGATTCTCTTACTCTACGCGAGGAAACCACCGGAGCGATTTTTGCGCGGATGTTCCCAAATCTAACTACAAAAAAACTGACGGCGGGCCACTACCCGATGGTGGAGGCCCCCGTGGCATATGCAAAAACTGTCGAAGAGTTTCTGCTGAGCTGACACGAAAACACTATTAGACCCCTGACAGCCTTGCCAAAGTGAATCACTCGCTGTGCCAACCAGTGATCTTAACATTGCCAAGTTGTTCGGCTGTTTTACGGCCAACGTGTTTGACGGGTTCCGAAAAAGTCCAGATATGGCCTTCCGTGTCTTTTGCGCGATAAATGCGATCACCATAATAGGCTTCGTTAGGTTCGGCGATTATCTCGGCGCCATGATTGCGTGCGTTCTCACAATGATTGTCTAATCCATTTTCAATTTGGACATAGATGATTTGAGTGGTATTCCCACCCAGCGTCGCAGGACTGGCCACAACGTCTTTCCATTCTCCATCAACAACGAACCTGCAATTTCTAAAACCCATTTCGGCATGAACCAAATGACCTGAAGTGTCGCGGACATCCATCAACTTTGAAAACCCAAACGCGACCTCAAGCCAATCCATTGCCAGGTCTGGGAATTGATAAAACACACCGGTTCTAATGCTTTGCCTTTCAAACGGGTCTTCCAATCGTCTTTTTCCTGTTTTCTAGTTTCTAGGCAAAGGCCGCAATTCTTTCTCAAAGAAAAGATCAGGATAAGGATCGTCATTAAACGGCTCAATCTCTGTCCAGCCCATGTTGCGATAAAGGCTGACGGCTTCAAAGAGTGTACTGTTTGTATCCAGGCGGAGAGTTTCGATCCCTAGTGCCAGTGCCGCATCTTCTGCCGTTGACATCAGGCGGCGCGCCAGACCCAACCCTCGTGCCGCAGGCGCAATCCACATCCGCTTTATCTCTGCGACCGATCCACCATTCCCTTTTACTCCGACACAGCCAACGTGCATTTCACCCAGCCTCGCGACAACAAATGTGCCATCGGGATGTTTCATTTGCGACAGATCAGGGTCACCTGATTTCTTCAGGTCAAATGTCAGGTTGAGACGCTCGCTCAGCTCCATTGCAAAAGCGGTCAGGCACTTGGTCGCGATATCAGATGCATAGTCCACTTCTTCGAAAACAATATCTTCCCGAGACAGGGCGATCGTTACGATATCCATCGCCTCCAGCAGTCGCCCGGCGTTTTTGTGCCGGTCCAAGATCTTCGCGGCGCGTTCATTTGATAGCTGTTCATAAAGGTCAAATTCCTCTTTACCGGCTTTGGTCAATTTGGTGATGCGGCTTCGTCGATCGCTTGGATTTGGGTACGTTTCGATCAAACCCTCTGCTTCAAGGCCACGCAGCAGCCGACTGAGAAGACCGGTGTCCAGCTTTAGAAAGCTGCGCAGGTCTGAAACGTTGTGATACCCAAGGCCGATGGCATTCAACACGCGCGCTGCACCTAAGGGGCGCCCACGGTCAAGAAACGAATCCTCCAATGCGCCGACTTCAACAGCCACAGTTCGGCCGAAATTGCGGATGCGGGATATCTGATCTTGTTCCATTTATCTGACTTTAGTCAGGTAAAATTTGAGATCAAGCGATTTCTCATGATTTCTGATCAAAATGCGTCTTTGGTGACTTAAAGAGAGGCTGTGAATTCATCTGCTCGTTGTTGGTTCTCAGACACGTTCCAAAGGTAAGTGGGGCAGCGGGGGCAAAGTCGATCTTATGGTATCGCCCGGTTTAACGGTTCCGCCCTCTTTAACTATAGCCATCACACCAGACTTCCGAATGAGAGCGCCGTTCTCATCTTTCAAAAGAACCGTGGACAGCAGCCCATCTTGAAAATCATCAATCTGAGAGCAGGGGTTTCTCAGGCCGGTGACTTCAAGCTGCACAGTATCACCTATCTTCAGGAGAGTGCCCCTTGGCAATGCCAACAGGTCAATGCCTAGTGTTGTAATGTTCTCCCCCAGATCAGCTGGCCGTAAGTCAAAGCCCTTTTTACCGACTTCTGAGAACAGTTCAGAGTGGATCAAGTGCACTTGCCTTAGGTTTGGTTGGGAAGGATCAACAGCGACTCTTGATCGGTGTTTGACTGTCTTTCCACAATGCGCGTCACCGTCTACGCCCAAGCCAGTCAGTACTGTAATCTCCGAAACCAACTCTTTGGAAAAACTATGATTTTTAGCTTTCGCGACTGCGATCACGTGTGCCGACATTTGCATTTCTCCTTTGAGCGAACAGCGATCATGTCCTTGTTGCGCCACTAAGAAGTTTCGCGAGTAATGACGCAAATTTTTCTGCACGGGGTTTCGTCGCCCCGGCGAAACCAACAACCAATCCGGTCATTTGCCTCTGCTGGCAAAGCAAAGACAGAGCAAGCGGGTGAAATCCGTGATCATTGAACACGCGTGAGAGCGATACATCGTCAATGTCTGAATTGAACACAAGCATTAGCTGTAGACCTCCTTCTGGATCGGAGATTGTGAGCTGATCGCCGACTGAGGCTTGCAGCGCAGCCACCATGATATCTTTGCGCACGCGGTACACTTCTGACGTTCGCCTGACTTGCCGCGCGTAGAGCCCTTCGTTCATGAAAAGTGCCAAAGCCGATTGCACGTGCATGTTCGCGGCAAGCCCAAGTGTTCGATGTGCTTTGATTGCGGTATCCCTAAGACCAGTGGGTAGGATCACCCAACCCAAGCGAAGGCTCGGCAAAAGCGACTTTGACACAGTCCCAAGCATAATGACGCGACTGTTTTGGTCCAACGCAAATAAGGGCGGGATATCCCGGTGACGCCAGACAAAATCGCTGTCGTAGTCATCTTCGAGAATGGCGGCGTTCTCGCGCGCGGCCCAGGCCAAGAGCAATTGCCGCTGTTGCAAAGGCATACGCGTTCCGGTGGGGTATTGCGTCGACGGCGTGACATAGGCCAACCGTGCGGGTGGAAAACTATCCTCTGCCATCGGGGATATAGACAAACCCATCGATTTTAGGACCGCACGTGCGCCACCATAACCCGGATCTTCGACAAGGGCCGCATCGCCGCGGTCTGTAATGATCGACGCCATCAACCGGGCTGCAGTCTGTGTCCCTGTTGTTATGATGATTTCATCGGGCGAAACCCGGACGCCACGGGTTTGCAGGAGGTGTTTTGCCAAAGCCGTTCGAAGCGGTTTGACACCATTGTACTGAGCGTAGTTCTCAGCCTCACCATACCGATGCCGAGCGGCACGACGAAGAACGCGGGCCCATTGGTCATGCGGAAAAAGGTCTGGATCAGGCAGCCCTGGCGACAGCGCGTGTACGGACTGTATCCCATGGCCAATGGTATTGGCTGCGAGGTCCTGACCGCGCGCTGACACCAAAATGGATGTTGGCACAGGTTCGGGCAGTGGGCGGTTTTGGACATCACACACAATCGGGGCACGCCCACGGGCCGTTTTGATGACACCCTCGGCAACCAGCGCTTCGTATGCGTCCTGAACCCCGTTGCGTGACATTCCCAAACACTGTGCCGCGGCGCGCGTCGATGGCAGCGGTTCGCCGGACGTCAAAATCCCCGTCGTCGCGGCGTCCCGGATCGCTGAGCAAAGATGCTTGACCCGGCTCGATCTTCGACCGGGGTCATCCTGCATCAATTCTGAAAGTTCAAGTGGCCCCATACTTTTGTATAAAACTGACTCTTTTGGGAGTCCACTTCTAATTCTATCAAAGCTTCAGTTCCCCAACACTTGGGCTGGCCACGCGTGACGTTTCGAAAATTCATCTGTATTCTTTTGCCGGCGTGTTTGTTCCAGTCGGCAACCTACGGGCTTACCTTTCTATTGCCCGATCTGTTTGCGCAGATCGGCGGCACTGCGGCTGATGTTGGGACCACATTGGGCGTGGCCGCGCTGACGACATTGAGTGTGGTGTTGTTTCTGGGCGAGGTAACGAAGCGGGCAGGGGTCATGGTGCCCTTGTCGGTGTCTGGTATTCTTTGCGCGACCAGCCTGGCTCTCTTTGCAAGTGCCACATCTATGGGCCTTCTAGTCCTCGTCGCAGGGGCATTACTCGGCCTGGGGTGGGGGTTGTTTTACGTTCTTGGCCCCATTGTGCTTGCGCAGGTTCTGAGACCAGATCAGCGGGTTACGTATTTCACATGGCTGTCTGCATTTGTGATGGCGGGGATCGGGATGGGGCCAATTTCAGGTTACATTCTGGGCGTTACATCTGCGTTCTACACAGTCTCTGTGCTATGTTTGGTTTGCGGTGCGGCTTTCGGGTGGATCGCGCCCGCTCTGGATCGCTTGCGTGTCGGTCAGGCCGACGTTGAAAACGATCTTTCGCTGCGCAATGCCTTGCGTGTCATGCGGTCACCGGCGTGGCGACCCATTGTCATGGTAGGGCTAGGCGCATCAGTCTTTGCTGCGCTGTCCAATTTTCAAACCATTTATGCGGACAAAGCCGGGTTGAGCTATGCAGTGTTTTTTCTGGTGTATACCGTCACCGTGATCGCGGGGCGTTTTGCTATGGCACATCTCATCGGCACACGCGCGCCCTATGGCGTGATCGCAATTCTGATGGGGGTCATGACCGTTTCTGTGTTGGTGTTCTTGGCACAATCCTCCAACACATTTGTCTATTTGATTGCTTCAGGTCTGTTTGGCATTGGATATGGGATTGCATATCCCATCGTCAAAGCCATGGCGGCAAATGATGCATGGCCCGGAATGACAGCGGCGACTCTGCAAATGTTCGGGTTGGCCTATTTTATCGGCGTGTTTGGTTTTCCGTTTGTCGCGGGTGGACTGATTGAACGTCATGGCGTCTCGGGTTTGCTCATTCTTGCTGCGATGCTGAGCGCAATGGAAGGGTGCCTGGCATTCTCACGGTGGCGTCAAGACAGTACGAATGCCCATGGGAGAAAGCCCGACAGGCGCAGCTGAATCGCGCGTCCCGGTCTGCCAGACATTACAATAGCTGCCAGAGTCGCACCAAAATCGGCGAACTCTGACATTTCTATGCTGCTTCTTGTGGTCTGCGATTGAACAAATAGGCCATAAGAGCCACCAAAACGATGGTGGCGGAGATTGTGGCAAGAACACCCCATCCGAGGCTCGATACCACAAAACCTGCCGCGAAGGCGCAGACCGTCGAAACGAGTGCGATGACCGTATCGTTGACGCCTTGCACTGAGGCCTTCTCCTCTTCGGACAGAGCGGCATCCAACATGGTCGTTGCACCGATAAATCCAAAATTCCATCCGACCCCAAGAATGATCAGCGATCCATAGAAATGGACTGCAGAGATCCCGAGTGCGGCAATAACAGCCGAAGCGGCTATGATAAGCAGACCGATCATTGCGATGGTTTGTGCCCCAAATCGTTGAATCAGGAAGCCGGTGAAAAAGCTGGGCGCAAACATCGCCACGATGTGCCAGCGCACCACGTCGCTCGCGGTGTCTGCACTAAATCCACAGCCAACCATCGCAATTGGCGTGGGGATCATCAAGAACACCATAACGCCTTGTGAGACAGCAGCGATGCCGACTGCGCGTGCCACAGGACGACGGCGAAGCGCGGCAAACCTGCTGTTTTTCTCACCTGTCCTGGTTCGTTTGGGGCGCGGCATCTGAACAGCGGCCAGCGGCACGAGACCAAGGACGGATATGAGAGCCACCGCGATATAGGCACCCGCAAAGGGTGTCGGGGCGAGCGCATCCTGAGCGATGATGAACAGCTGTGGTCCGACAATAGCGGCCGCCAGCAGGGAGCTTAACATCAACGAGATTGCAACCGGTCGCCATTTTGCGTCTACCACTTCTCCCGCGGCGAAACGGAAGTATTGAAACGATGCCCACCCAGCACCCATCAGGAAATGCGCGGCGCAAAGTAAAACAAAGCTCTGTGACAAAAGTGCCTGCGTCGCAATTATCGCACCGCCCCCTGTCAAGACACCTCCAAATGCGAAGCCAGCACGGCGGCCCAAGCGGCCCATC
>ERZ1740072.494-NODE-494-length-15906-cov-8.906315_pt1 | contig 15906 bp, 13 predicted proteins | sample MGYA00581733_ERZ1740072 | MGnify/ENA primary metagenome ERZ1740072 (study PRJEB43018, sample SAMN04849741) | marine metagenome | isolation source: floating plastic debris | place: Pacific Ocean | collected 2008-08-30 | study: EMG produced TPA metagenomics assembly...
TGAACATGTAAACAATAAAATCAAAGTCAAGTGCCCTTAGCCAATCACAGGTGGATATTGACCGCTCTCTACAATTTGATTGGTCAGCTAATCACTGGTAACCAATGATCCATGCCAGAGATGGGGAGAACTTGTTATTGGCCTTTGAGGAATGAATGATTTCTTTAATTCTAATGATAATATTGGAAGAAGGTTGTGAGAATTGCTCTCGTAGTCAGTATCCCTGCTCACCCTCTGCTACATAAGACCACCTCTCTCATCAGCTGCCGCTCATTCCTACAAATGATTTATCAAAAGCCAGTTGACGCTCAGTCCGCCGCTGCCAAGCTTCAAAACATGAACTTTAATCTGCTACCTGGACTGCGAGGCCGTCCTACAGATTTTTCAGTGAGCTCTATACTTGGTAACAACAACAGCCAGGAGAGCTCACCGACAAATAACACAGCTACTAGTCCTGCTGCCATGTGGCCAGCCGCTGGTAGATTGGCTACTGGACTCTCTCCGCTGCACAGTAAGCTGCCGGATATGCTCGCTGCCGAGATGATGCTTCAACAGCAGCATCAGTTAAACACAGCAGCCAGGGCCGCTGGCATAGACAATAACGCTACTCCTTCTACTCCAGACTCAGCTAATGATATATCTGATGATGCACAAGTCGAACTCGAGATGATGGATCTGTGGGAACAATTTCATGATATAGGCACTGAAATGGTCATCACAAAATGTGGAAGGTAAGAAACTAACTAAAATCTTCATTCTTACCCTATACTGTGTTTTTAATTGTAAAATAGAAAGGTTAAGTCTTCATCAGCTAAATCAGAAAAAAAGTCTAGAGTAGATACATTTTTACATATGAATAAAGGATTCATATTTCAGAAAAAAAGAGAGCAATATAGTGGGCTGGCAGTTGATGACAAAAGGGATTTGATGTTCTGATCTTTTGCGAGTTTTCTGTTTGATATTCGGATTTCAGCAGATATAAATTCACTGATGAACACTCCTGGACTTGAATTTAGTGGCAAAATCGATGATAACATGTAATGATAAAACATGCAAATCTGTGAAAATCCCTTGTGTTATCATAAGTTTTAGCTCCACATATTGTAAGCAAAGTCATTGTGGGTGGCAAACATCATTATTTTGCCTAGTGGCGCCCTAGACCCTGATGTCTTGTTTGTATTTTATATTGATTGTTGTGTTTCCATAAGTTTCTACAAATAAAAAATTCACAATGGTTCCAATGTTTGTATCTAAATCACAAAATTTGCCATTTGTTTAGAAGTGATGGGGGCCATTATTCGAGTATGAATGATAAAAAAATAATGTCACCGATTTACACTGCTCCTTTTTGACACTACAATAAATTAAAATTTAAATTAAGTAATTTTGCTGACACTTTCTGAAAAGGAAATAAAATAATCGCACTGTTTTCACTTTTTCTATACAAACATTTAGCAGTTGGATACGTTTGACTTGGTTTACTTTGTATTTTTATCGTTTACACTCCTCCCTTTGGCAAACTTTACACAGTAAGCTGATAGATTGAGCCATAGAATTTCTATCGATTTCATACAAATTATTTGTGAGAGTGTGAATATAACAAAATAACATGATACAGTTTCAAAACAAACCACATGAGGTGTCACTAAAAGTGAAACTTTAATTTTTTGCTCATTTTAAACATGAAACTCTTTAGCAAATAATAACCTAAAACCTCATTTTTACATATTATTGAAGTTTTGAAATGAGTCAGATGCCTAACTCGTGTCAATCGATCTTGAACAAACATGGTGTGAAGAAAAAAATATGCTCTGGCTCAAATGCACTTTATTATAATAACTATCACTGTTGTATTTTTGTTTCTTTTTAGGCGGATGTTTCCGGCTTTTAAAACTAAATTGTCAGGACTTGATAAGAGAGCCAAATACATTTTATTAATGGACATAGTACCAGTAGATGACTGCAGGTATAAATTCCATAATTCACGATGGATGGTCGCAGGTAAAGCTGATCCAGAGATGCCAAAGAGGATGTACATTCACCCAGACTCGCCAGCTACAGGCGAACACTGGATGCAGAAATCTGTGTCATTCCACAAACTAAAACTAACAAACAACATCTCTGATAAACACGGATATGTAAGTACTCCCACTCCTAAAACGGCTCAAACCTTTAATATATGTCAAAGTAAAAAAAAAATCAAAAATACAAGGGGGAGATGATTTTTATATAAAGCAACTAAATTGCACTTCTAACAGAAACCACAGCCGACAATCTCTCTGTTTTCGGTATTCCCTTTTCTCTTTTCATGGTTTGCGGCTGGAATGGGTGAGAAATTGTTTTGTTGTTGGAGTGAGATGGTTATTTAATTTCTCATGACTTCAAAATAAATGCTCTTACATCTTTGTTTGAGGATTAGAGCTGTGCGGTGTCTTTTAATTTATTATAAATCTATTAAAAATGTTACAATGGCGCTAATCTGGCTTATAAAGCTATCAAAGCAACAACAAATTATTTTTAAATTGTGGAACGGAATAATAAATCATCTGAAAATTGGTGAAAGGAATACCGACACACAGCATAGAGAACCATGTTGACCATCGCGAATTTAATTAACAGATTGAAATTTGCATTTTTGCCACTACAAAGAAAGAAAAGTATAGAAAAGAAAGTATATCTGACCACTGAAGACTGGGTGTGTTCACCTGTTGGTCAAAATTGGTGGAAGAAAATAATTGTATTCTTTTGAACTTTTTTTTGGTATAAATTTAACAAATCTCCCTGATTCTTATACTGCTCCTTTAATACGAACTGGCTGTTGATTTTATATTAAATGCCCAAAAATTACCAAAGGTCCTGTTTCACTTTGGTTCAATCAGTGATTAATTTAGCTATATGGGGCCAGTGTAAAATTTTGATATTCTATTCATAGCATATTGGCTATTTCCAGCAACTTTTTCAGGAACTTTCAAGCAATTTTGACCTAACGATGATATAAATGATTTAGTAAATGATGCTTAGGCGCCAGCTTGCCATGTTAAACTGTAAATAAATACTGATTTGTAGTACATGTTTTATAACATGGTACATTGACTGACAGCACAGCGATCTCGCCTTGTAGACACACATATACCCTTACGAGGCTGTTACTCAATTATCTTGTTAGAATTAGTCACTTTAATTCCTACATAATTGTCTCTCACTCTCACATAATAATATACCATCATTATTTTACATGGCTGCTGGTCTATGTGATATACTGTGCTATAAATGCCAGGAAGAAAATCAAAGCTGTGAAACAATGTATGTAACAATTTCGTCTGGGTCCGCAATATTATGTCGGGTAATTTTCAAGGCAGATCTGATGCACATATATTGTATTCTTTGTACCTTGGCACTCTTGTATTGGCACCTCATCTAATTTATCTCTCCATATGTTCCTTTTTGCTGTTTACAGACAATACTCAACTCGATGCACAAATACCAGCCCAGGTTTCATTTAGTGAAATGCAACGACATTGTCAAACTGCCTTACAGTCCATTTAGAACCTACGTCTTCAAAGAAACTCAGTTCATCGCAGTTACTGCTTACCAAAACGAGAAAGTAAGTCAAAACTATTCCACAAGACACCTCCGTTGCGTGGTGATGCAAGTTTTTTGCCACCGCAGACATGGCTTTATTACAGAATGTGCTGGTAGTAAATTTAGTGCACACAGTATTGTTTTTACATAAGCTTTCCTCGCGGGTGACAAAAAATCTGCCTGCGGATCTGGGTGTACGTAGCGGCCTCATTTGAAGTTATATATACAAGTATTAATTAAAATGAAGCCGAGGTATTGTTTGGCATTTTGTTGGACAGTCTTTCGTGTGAACACGACGCCTCGAGTTTTTATTACAGGGCGCTTTTCACTATCAGCCAGAAAATTATACAGCATAGGCTAACTGGGAAGAGTATTGGTACATTGGATTACTGTCATGTTTAACTCACTGTGTCACACTTACACTATGTAATATTCATACACCTCTACTCTCTAATCTTGCGTCTGAGCGGCTTTGATCCTGATTTGAGACCAGGCATACATAGTGTCATCATTCGGCGAGAATTCGCTAAGTGGTAGTTTGGATATCAGGCAATAAACTCCATCTCATTCAGCTAGAGCCTCGCAGCTAAAGATATAAAATATAACAGTTTGAGTCACAATAGAAATTGTAATGAAACATTATAGTGAGCTCAACATTCCATTTATTTTAATTTGAGACTATGTACTGTACCCATGATCAGATAAGAAACCTTATGAATGCGCTTGGAGGCCAGAATCCTCTTGTTTTATCATATAACTCAGACCAGTCAGGACTAATCCTGGCAGATAAAAGAAGCGCCGACGACCTGCCTTTTATTATATTTCTTCCTCTGCATTAGTTATCGACGAGACTAGTACATCAATTTAATATTCAAAAATATGATACACCGAAATGCCAGTCCAGTCACTTGTTGTGTGTCATGTATTAATATCAATTATGTTTGCATAATAACTGCAGAATGTGTGAAACTGATTAGAATATTATTATAAATCTGATAAAATTGTGGATACTGGGTGAGGTAACAGTGTCAACAGTAAATCATCGTTGGCTCCCTGAAGTCAGCTTCAATTTACAAGGTGTCAGGCTTAAATTGCCGACGTCGCTTCAATCTGGTTTGGTCATTAGCAACCTGATTCCGCCTGGTCCCACACAGTCTGGCCCAGTGATCATACTTAAAATTGGATTGAGATAGTAACAGCCTTGCGACAACAGCACTTGTGTGTATTGCTGCTGCAATTTGTGTTATTTTAATCACCTCGCTAGCTTTGTTAGAGGTGTAAAAATATGACACAAAAAAAATATCAAGGGTGTTGATTGAATAATAATGGTGTTACTGTTGTTTTACAGATTACACAGCTGAAGATTGATCACAATCCGTTTGCTAAAGGTTTCAGAGATACAGGCAGTGGTAGAAGAGAGAAAAAGTGAGTAATCAAATCTCCACTTGAATTTTAATGCAATCTGGTATTATAGGATGTCTGATTATAGAATAATGACAGTCTTAGCCCAGTGTTTTCAAATATACTGATGTCACCAACTGTGGTGGTCATAAGCTTTACAGCGGCCATGCTACTGATCCATTCTGATGGTTATTTGATCCCTTTTTTTGATTCTCTGTTAATCGCTCACAGCTTTCTGATTTTAACACCTCTGCTATGTAATCATGCATAATCACCTACAGAATGTTGGCAGATTCAGTGAAATAAACCAACCACCAAACCATAAACCTCCTATTTCCCACCATTAACTTTGTCACAAATTAATTGAATGTCACTATACTATATATTCTATCCAATTGAGTAGATGAGGAGGTTTAATCAGCGTTTGGCACTGCTGTGGTAGCAAAGCCACAATTTTTTCTAACGAGGGTCTCGAAAAAACTGTAAATTATTCTAAAATGTCTACTCCCTTGACCTCTTGATGTTGTGTAAGAGGTTCAAAACAAAACATGAGTTATGTGTTTCGATTAGAGGTGCTAATAAATGATTAATTAAAAACACAGAAAACATTGTAATGGAAACACTTTGGTTGTGTTAACCTGGTACCTATTGGTTTGTAGTTTGCTGCAAGTATTGCCAATACTTGCACTCAATCACTGAACATACTACGCCACAGTCAATGAATATTTGCCATATTTTGCTGAAAGAAAAAACAAAAATAAGTTGGTAGCACCTAGCAGATCTATCGGCTATTGATTTGTGTCAATTCGCCATCCGATATTTGTGGTAGATCATACACTTGAAACAGGTGTTGAAATGTCTGGTGAAATCACACATCATTTTATTAATATACATTGAGATTTTCACTTAATAGGGTCTTAATAACATTTTTTTCCAATATTGTATGGATCAGAAAACTTAAAGGATTACAAGCAAAAACTCTGAAGAGTACAATATATAAAAAACAAATTACACATTTTATTGTGTAACACGTAAATCAGCTTGTTTAACAAAAAAAGAACATGTCATGATATAATCGTCTTGGCATTCTATAAAGATCTTCAGAGATATAACTCTTTGTTTTCAGGAGGTTGTCTTCACAGATGAGTTCTCCAGGTGGAGATAATGACGAATCTGAGGGTGAAGATGATCTAGATGTTGTGAGTAACCCGGCAGCAGAAACCGGCAGCGCATCTGAAGATCTGAGAAACTCAGAATCTCCTGGAGCTCTTAGCAATAACGGTAAGTTAAAAATCTCAATAGGAACAAAATCGGTCAAGTTCCTGGTATATTTGTGTTGTTAAACTGGCTGGAGAAAGAGCTTTGTTTTTAAACTGGGATCTATTTTCATATGACTCAAAGACAAAATATTCTACTGGAGTAGGCTCTAAACCTACAAGAATATGGTGGTACAATATCCCGAACATATGCAATTTTAATGACAGTTAATGCTCATGTTGGCAAGTTGTTTACTTTTAATAACTTGTATGCATAAATTTGCTCATAAAAAGATGTTAAATTTTGTAAAAAAGTGATTATTGGTGAGGAATGTGATTGATTCAGACATGGTTTCTCAAGTATAACTATCCACGTTAACACCTATCACTGAGTATAATTGTCATGAAGCAGAGACTGGAGATTGTCGATTTATCATATTAAGTGGATATATCTCTATAATCGCACCATGTATCATAATATAAGCCTATTTGGCTGGTTCTCCAAGACTTCAATCCTCTTTATATCTCATACCCTCCTTTTCTTTGTGGTCGCTTACATAACAGACCAATTAGCAATTACCAGCGGCGCTAATTATCTATGATAAATCTCACCAATAAATGAAAACTTTCGCTTTTATATTTTACCGCGCTGTGTATGTACACGGTGTCTAGTGCTGATAATCAATCCGCAGCACTTTTTCTTATCTCTTTCTGGAGAGAAGCCAACGGTTCTTTCATCCCCTGCTTCACACTTGCTGGCGTTTTGTTGACTTTGTTTTTGACACATATCTGGATTTGGAGTTCGCTGGCAGGCCTTGGTGTTAAGTTCTTAAAGCTGCCCGGCTTGAGGTGTGATAGTAGTCAAGTGGTAGAGTGAGAAAGTCATATTTACAGTGCAAGTCCCTAACAGACGGCCTGACGCCCTCGCCACTTGCCTAACGTCCTTGTCAACATTTATATAACCAAGTAGCTGCAATGTTTTACCAACATAAAACAGTCGATAATTGTGTTTTGCTGTATTCTCACACTGGGTATATTCAAACATTACTCGGTAACTAGGTATGGCTAACTTTGGCGGCTCGGGTCTTTCAGACCTCATTTACTGCGCGATAGGAGGACATTTTAGTAAAGATAATTAATAAAAGCGTGTACGGCCATTTAAGTGGAACCAATTTGTCCATTTTCTTTGCTGATAACCAGCGGGAACTCTTTAATGGATGCGCCAGGCTACACCCTAGTCTAATACTAACTCTGTTTATCCCGCGGCTTACACAGATAGGACTTCTCTATTACAAGTTTTCTAGCAGCATTTTTAACACGTCTACTCTGAAAAGCTTAGATAACGCAGCGTAGCAATTTCAATCTACCCCTTTATCTTTTTTAAGACCTTTTACGAAGTGTTTTTCTATTTGCCAAAAAACACCTCATAAAATCTTCAGTGTTCAGTATGGTTCATGATAAATATCATAAGGTAGGAGGTGGCAAGGGTCGTCCCCACACGGTAAAGTGGTCAAAGCGAAGCTGATAATGATTTCACAGTTTGGAGTTGATTGTGCTCTGTCGGTGTAACTCATCTCTATTTGATTGACAATGGGTGGCCGTTACGTCATTTAACTGGCGCGCTATCTCGGTAAGCACACACTTATCGATAGCCTAGCTGCCAGTCTGTCTGTAGCGACCACCCACTTAGCGATGTAGCTCTCACTACTGCTTCTTACCTTACCTACTGCTGCTCACCTACTCTTACTGCTACTGATGCTGCTGCTAAGTTGATTATGTGATGTACAGTAAACACTGGTTTTGGGGGGGATTTTAGTGTTTAATATGGCCTAAGTCTTGTGGCGCGTCAAAGTGGGCTCACACTTTAACACATATGAAGTAGTATACTTGCACCGAGCTGAGCTACATTGAAAATGTTTATAAAACACTAGAGCTTCTCATCCTTCCAAAACCCTCTCTACATTTATATTATACTCTTCAGACAAACCTTTATGCCAGTGATAATCGCTCCTCACTGCATTATTGACATGTCAATGTTACTATCCATATCAAATTCTCATCCTACTACACACATCAGGAAAAATAATAAAAAATGTGTGCTACCTTATTAGTGGTGGTAATCAGAGGAAAAAATTACAAGAATGCTTGTTACCAGGTGCAATCTGTTATATTATTTGGATTTTGGGAGGGGGTGTTAGATTTATTAATTGCTGCATCCATAATTGAAGTAAATTTTAATTTTTGATAGTTTTCCCTGAAAAATAATTTTTCATTCTTACACCTATGTTATTAAATAAATAACCCTCGTCAAACTACATTTAACTCGTCAAAAATTTCAAGTTTTGCACTCATATTTTCTCTTTGCATTACCGAAAATATGCTCGTGACATCAAAGTAATTCCCGAATAAATATTGCGACGAGTGCATACCGTCCCAGTAAATGCTTGATACAACCATCAGTCGCTGACAAAAGTGGCACCTTGCTGCTGTCTGCCTTTTGTTGTACCTGTCACTGGCTACAAGACTACAAGTGCTATTATTGAAGACCTGTCGATCAATAGTGGCCAGCGCTCCCTAATCTGTGTTTATGCTAATTTTGTTGCCACTGGTCTCTGGTGTCAGCCAGTTAAGACGATTAAAGCTGCTCACGGACCAAGTTTTCAAGGCTAAATCTGTTTGCTGTATTACGCTTCACACCCTGGTCTAAACATGGAAAACACTTGACTATAGAATTCAATGTGCTATCTAAAGCATATCTAACAGTTTGAGTGTTTCGACATGACTAGATGACAAGTGATAGCACATGAACATCAAGCTAAGACAATCGCTCTCCAAGTAGCCCAATCCCATGTTGAGAGGCATCCTCATGTTTTACTGATGGCACCGTATTCTGTTTGTTCATCAGATCAGCTCGGCTACATTCTGTAGATATATTCCCAATCGCCTATCAAATACACCCTCCATTTTCACTGCTCATCATTTTCTTAATACGACTACATTAATTCAGATCACAATCAGCCCATCATCTACTGTCTTCTCTTGGATTTTGCACCTGAACAGTAGCTCTTGCACCTTGTTGTTGTTTTGTTATTGGTATCATTTTCTCATGCAAATGCAATACTTGCACTGATTTTTTGAGGGCCAGAGTTGACGTCATAGACCTAATAAAAACTTACCAAAGTACATAAAACTTCACAGCAAATCTTTTGTTAGCCAGCTGAAAAAAATTTTTTTAGTATCACCAACCATACCACCATCAGTGACGACTTCCTTGCCAATCTATTCATTCCACATTGTCTGTGATTGTCTGAAGTCATTGACAGGTACCACGTAAATTCTGCACTAGCTCACACTCTCCCTGTGGTCGCTTTGAACCTTGACGATAATGCTTAGTATTTTTCGTCTAAAAAATGGTGTCGAATTGAATGTTACCAAGTGTTAAATTAATGTGGTTTATGCCCTAATGATAAATAATCTTTTTTACTCATAAACCAAAGCTCTTTTCTCCAGTCGCCATGAAAGAGGTGTTTTGATACTGTTTTTATTTTATTTCACCTCAAAATCAGCCAGTGTTGATCACAGATTACAAGGCCTTGTGGCCAATAAAGAGGTTTTGCTAATTGTCGACAATCAGGGTTTATCAGTGCTAAGCATATAGCTTTATTGTGATGATATTGCCACAGTCTGGGCCAGGACTATACAGGTTTATAGCATTTGAGGGCCTACTGTCTATCACCTTGTAATTGCTGTAATACAACAGTGATAAGATAAGAACCTACGGTGGTCAGGGTCATGTGATCAGATGCTTAAATTCGTCTCCAGAAAAGTTCTACTGTCTCCTTAAAACTATTAAATCACTTGTAGACAAGCTCTTCTCAGCACTTGTCTTGTGGTCACATTTTAGTATTCATAATTAATAATTCTTGTTTTTGCTTCTATTTTTATAGATGCGGAATGCAGCAAACCTAAAATAATGAGAGAAAGCCAACAATCTCCGACAAAGTCTGTCACATCTAGTGGTTCACCTGAGCCACCGACCTCTCTGAGAAAACATTCACCCCCTAATGTGACTGTAATACATCCGTCGGCAAATCATCCTATGTTCTCTTACCTTTGTCACGCTACTGGTAACATGGCAGCCATGGCTGCGGGCTACATGTCTCAGCCTAACTACCACGCCACTGCAGGACTACTACCCCCGACGGCTATGGACTTGAACCCTAATGCAGCAGCTGCTTCCCTGATGAATCCATTTTTATTTAGCCAGCTGTTACGACAGGGATTCCCACCTGTTGGTGGTATGGACGGGCTTACACCTAACGGAGCCTTACCTAGACCAGCAGTTTCGTTACCTCACAGATTTTCTCCATACTCGCTGCCGATAACTTCTTCAGCTTTACCGCCTGTATCAGCAGCAGCCTCGCTTCTATCAAGAAATCCAGCTGCTGCGGCAGGAGAAGATCTGAAAAACCTGCTAAGTACCTTGTCTCGAATCAAGGGCGAGGTGTAAGCTGATTTTATGTTGTAGTCTTACTATTTTCCAGTTTATGTCAGGTCATTTTACAAGAAATATTTTAGTGTCATAAAAATTTTTCTGTGACAATCAGTTTGAAATGGTGTATATTACTGTGTATGTTGTTAGTGCAAGACCAAGTCTTGTATACATGAATGTTATCTTAAATTGTCTAGTGGCAGCAGTGAATTTTATTACTCAGCACCTCTAATGCCACCTTTTTGTCTCTTGATTATACAATCTGAAGGAATCTTTTTACAGTGATACAAATTCTGTATTTTTGTTTCAACTCAGAAGAAAAACCCTAGTCTAGTCTACTCAAATAATATGATTATTATAAACAACTTTTTTTCTCCACTTTTTCTGTCATAGCCTCTAGTTGTTGGTGTATGCATAAAAATGGCTCTCTGTATGCATTTCAAATTTAGAAGAAAAAAAAAAGCTGTCAGCAGTGATGGCAAATAGAATTATGCTCACCGCACGATAGATTTTTTGCCAATTAATTTATGTTACATGGAGTAAAAAAACCCAGAGATTTTCTATATTTTTGTTGAATCATTATTATGACCAGTTATCCTTTGTCATTGTCGTTGCTAGTAGATTTATGCTCCTTTCCTTTGCATTTTTGTTATTTATTATGCAGTCCAGCAATTTACGTACTTTTTGTCTTATTAATATCTCATCCATTTCATCACCGTTGTTGTCTTCAAAAAATAAAAAATGATGCATTGAAAAAACCCAAACTTGAAATGTCAATATCGAAAGAAAAAATTATTATGAAAACACCCTGCCGTAGTAACTATCAACATAATTTTAATTAACTATGAAGCACATCATTTTTCTTAGATTTTTGGTTGCATTGTATACATAGTGCATTATATACGCAACATTGCAGATCAGCAACAGATGTGGTTATTTCAAATAATCATGTGCAAAAATTGAATTCAGTAATTTTATAACTCTTTTGATGAGATGACACCTAGGGTGCAATTTAATCAAACTCTGACAAATGATTGCAAGTTAACTTGATGAAAAATTTGCTTCATCAAACACCAAACTCTCGCACATGGAATCCCTAAAAATTTCATGACAGCGACATACAAAACTGATGATTTATTGCTAATTGATGATTGCAAGAATTTGTGAAAACTGCTTTTCAGCCCTTTTGCTGATGCTGGATGAAGCCAAGCTTTACCCTAGGGCAAGTGCTTCTCCCTCCTTCATCATATCCAGGCTTCGATAAGCCTTACCTTGGGAGCTAGCAATGAGGCGCCTGAAATAATTGCATTTACAAAGTCGCTGGTGGTCAGTAGAATTTTTAAATTTGATTTTGTGTGATCTGAGTCTAAATGTGGTAAGGAAACCTTGCATGTCCTATGATTTCTACTGAAATCGTCTCAAATCCGCAGCATATGTTGGCTTCGGCTTGACAGATTAGAGGATAAAATTTGCCGCACCATCATTCCTGTCCACTGATTGCATTCTCATCTTGCATAAAAGGAAACCTGACAAACACCTTATTTGTCGCGCAGGGATTTTTTCCTTTAGCGCGCTTATAAGTCATAAGGTGCAGAAAATTATAGAATTTATGCTAAAATTGAATAAACTGAAACGCACCGCCAACAAGCTTAAAATTACGTTGGCTCCTAAGGTGTAAAATTTGAGTTTAATGCCTTTGATGTAATCTTATAATGCTCATAATCACAAGAAACCTGTGATATGCGCTAATCATCTCAACGGAACTGTTCTGGTTTACATGGAGGAAACCTATACAAGTGCTGTGCTTGCTCCTCGAGACTTTTGAAGGCCGATAAACGTCTTTGTCCGATGATCAGTGGTAACAATACGAAAATCAGAGGCAAAGTGTTGGCTGTGGGTTAAATCCCTGCTAATCACTAAATACAGCGGCAAACATCAAACGTCGGCTGCTTTTCAATGGACACATCATTGTATCAAATACAAATCATGTTGTAACAAGCTATAATTATATTGTGATTTCACCAACCTTTGTGAACAAATCCCCATCACAATGTTAGTATTGACAAAAGTTTCTAACAGATCAAATTTTTTATGCAATAGACTGGGAAGAGTGAAAATTTGTGTCGTTGACGTTAATTGTTGAGTTTCGAAGACTGAAATCTTTTTTAACCATAGCTTTGTCCAATGGTCTGAAGCTTTCACTGCGTAATGACACAAACCTATATTATCGTCAGCAGGTAATGCTTAGAATACAGGTTGTTCTTGGAAGTGTTTATTATAGAAAAGTATGGATTTTTCTAACCAACACGCTCAACTTAAAATTTGTGGCCAGCTAATTGATTGATAACCCTGTGGCGGCTATTAAACACTTTACTGCCTTTTAATTTTCTCCCGAGTCCTCCCCCCAGTATCTTATGATGAGATGGCTACATGTGGTCGAGTAGTTGTTGGGAGACACACCACTTGACAAATTAACACCCTGTCTGGTAAACAATGACAACATTGGTGCTACAGCTCTCACCATAAACTGATGGTTCTATTCAAATCAAAACACTCCTGCACCAAGTGAGGAATTCCAATGCACCAAACATCAAACAATCTGCATCGGGTCAGTAATGTCATTGAACAAGAATTTATCTCGCTAATTACAAGGAGGTCTAAAAGTCTACTGTGAAACCAGAATACAAGGAGGGCAGATTGAAACAATAGAGATAATGGAGAGGTTACTCATTACATAGTGTGAACCCTTGACATTTTCACCATAAACTACTGTAAAGCCTGTACTATATGCTATAATGCTGTTACTGTACAAGAATTCAACATTGGCCAACATTATCACTAAGCAAGAGTATTTCATTGATCCATGCATATTGACTGACACTTCTGAGTTATTATCATTCAGAACCAGCCCAAAACGTAAAACTTTGACAATAAATAACATGAATACAATCTACATCATCATAGATTTGCCAGTCCCGTTAACATAAGTCAAATTAAAATTGGTCAAAATTAATGAATGGAAGGGAAAGGCGGCTTCCTCTGTCGTGATATAAAAATCCAAATATGATTAATCATTTTTGGCAACAATATGTTGAGTGCTGTTGCTCACCTTTGATGCATGTTCATATTATAAAATACATATCGTTTTGCGTGGTCAAATTCTCTGTAACAACAACGGCTTAAGCACCTAATACTGACGTTTAATCAACTGCCAATATGCTGGTTCCCACATAGTGTATATCCAACTCGCTGCTATCATGGCAAAATATCATCCGCTTTACCAACTGCCACCATTATACTTTCTACTAGTAGAGCGATTAGTTAGTTGTAGGCCCCAGCTAACACTCCTGCCCAGCTCACTAGCCGTTTCAATTTTTGAGGTCTGGTATCAAACTCAATTGTTTTTCTGTGTCATTCAGCTGCAAAATCTGGACAGTTAAACAGTTTAACTTAGAAAGGTAAGAAACTCTATGTAAATTGGTGCACCTTTCTTACAAAGTTAAACATGGGTGCTTGGTTGGCTTATAGGCTGTACTAGACTTACAAGAAATCTCTTTTTGCTTGGATAAAAACCATTTGCAGGTTTTTATCTTGCAGTCAAGCCAGAATCACATCTGCAATGCTGTGCATTCTCTGAACCCACTGGAGGGAAAAAATCATATAATGCCTCATTAGTTTACAAATTGGTGGTCCTTGAAAATGTGCTACGGAAAATGAATTTGATAGCTTATTTATCAACCAAAGCACCGTGTGTGGGCAAATTTTGTCTCGCTGTCAACAATACCACCTAGGATGGATAATTTTAAATACATTTATTCCGATTCTGTCTTCTTCGGTGCATGGTTAAAGATGACTCAAGTTTTATACAAAGCTGAGATATTATACACGGTATTGTTATTTTCACAGGATGAACTGGCTGTTTGCCACCACAGTGGTGACGGTGATCTGTCTAGTATCTTCTCACGATAAGTATGGCCATTATGTGAACCAGTTCGCTGCTGAGATACCTGGTGGCCAAATACAGGCTAGGCGTGTAGCTGAACAATTAGGTTTTGAATACATGGGACCAGTAAGTAATGGACCATCAGCTCTGGTGGCTGGTTTAGGTATTGATATATCTTTCATGACTCTGGTCTGGATAGCCTGGGACCTTTATACCACTAGTTTTAATACCCTTAAGCGTCCTCGATATCCAGAATTTTATAGTTGGGGCCTTTCCAGTAAAACTGAGCACACAACCTAATGTATGGCTATCTAGCATTGCATACAACATTTGATTTCCGCTTTTGCCTGCCTGACCCATTCTTCGAGCCATGACCTATCACTAGCGCAGTCTACCCTAAAAAGTTCAGTCTTGTAGCAAGCTTCTGTTTAATTAAAACAAAAACCACAATCCAATTTTTGTTGCTCTCTTAATTTTTTGAGACACCGAGTAAAACACACAGATTAAATCATTTTAATTGTTTCTGACAAGGCAAGTGCTATCTCTCAGCTCAGGCTTTAATTTTCATAGCATAAGCTTGACTTTATTGCTACTTCGCTGCCATTAGCGATAGAATTGATAGGTCGAACACACCTCATGCCTTTTATATCACACCACATATTTATTTTAAGTACAGACTTCAAGACGGCAGCTTCTAAATAACAGATTAAACTTGTTTGTTACAAAATGCTTTTGGTTGCGGACTTATTGCTCACTTAATGTATATGATTGTATCTGCATAGACACCAGAAACATCAAGGGCTCAGGTTTTTAAAACTTTGCAGAAATAAAAAATACAGATGTAGTAAAATTAGATCGGTCGTATGTTGAATGTTTTCATTATCCTAGCATTTAATTTTGATCTCCTACAAGCAACGCTTTGAACCTTTGGATGGGGTCTTATGATTCGATTTGACAAAAGTCATCGAGGTGTATAACACTATCTATACACCATAAGTATTCCTCGGCAGAAGTTGGCCAGAAGTTTGAGAGAGTCTTAGCTTTTTTATTTATCCCACTAAGAGCTAGTTGAGAGAGTTTGTGCACGGAAGTTTTTTGAAGCTAGACACCAAAAATTGTCCAAATTGCGTAAATTGTTACTGGCATGTAAATGTGGCCATATGCGGGGTGTGAATTTCCACATATGACCTCATACATAGTTTGTATGTAGAAATTGAGCTTAAACTGTGTTA
>ERZ1740072.495-NODE-495-length-15905-cov-5.005047_pt1 | contig 15905 bp, 19 predicted proteins | sample MGYA00581733_ERZ1740072 | MGnify/ENA primary metagenome ERZ1740072 (study PRJEB43018, sample SAMN04849741) | marine metagenome | isolation source: floating plastic debris | place: Pacific Ocean | collected 2008-08-30 | study: EMG produced TPA metagenomics assembly...
CCCCTTGCATCCATTTTAAGAGCTAGGTAGAGCAATAAGAACAGTTCCTTGCAGGTGGGTATCTGTGTATAGCGCAGGTAATTTTTCTAAAAGAGGGTAGCTGCTTTCCAAAAGAGATCTCGATTTTTTCTCTATTGTAAAGTATTTTTTATAAAAAAACGATTTTGTTATAATGATCAAGGGTAGTCAGCATGCCCATTTTTTGAGTCTCTACTTTTGATGCATACAACGTAGATATATGCCTACTGCAGATCGTTCTTATTTTAAACCACATATTTTACCTTCCTTGATTGCTCTTTTAGGTATTGCGACAAAGGAGGTAACTAAGCTCTATTTTTTTTTAGCATTATCTGATACGGGCAGATGGGCTCCTATGTATGCAGCTCTTTGGATGGGACTAATTGTTGTGTTTTCTACTGTCACCGGTTATGTAACAGATAGAGTCTCGAAAAAACCTGCTTTGATCGCAACGCTGATTTTTTCGGTTATATCCATATTTTTTATTCGGCAAAAGTATGTTGCCTTAGCCATTGTAATCAATGGTATTTTAGGTAATACCACGGTGGTATCTAGAACGATTTACTGTTATCTTCAAGGGAAAAGGTCGAGCGTTTCTGTTATTGCAGAAACGTATTTTGTCCAAGCGCTTCCTTGGGTTTTTCTCTGCACTTTTCCTTGGGTGTATCTGCATTATGTAAAAGCGGCGGCGCTGTACCTTTCTATCGGAACGCTATTGATAACAATGGGGTTTTTTCAGATGAAGATTTGGAGAAAACCGCCGCAAAAGCTGCGGTTTTCAGAAAAATTGGGGATGATTCAGGGGGATAGGCTAAGGATTTTTATCGGGTTTTTTCTAGGGGAAATCGCTTACCATTTGATGCAGTACTATTTAGATTCTCATTTTCAAGAAAAGATCGTATCCGATGCATTTGCTCTTTTAGGTTTTGGTATTGTAAGCGGCGTATCGGTTCATTTTCTGATCCATTTTACGCCTGGATTAAAAGAGATTTGCTTGATCTATACTGCAGCTGCAGGTGTATTTATTGCAGGGGCGATTTCCTATATTTATTTTCCCTCTTCTTCTTTAATGAGCTTTAGCTACTACTTACCTTTTGCTTCTGTAAGCGCTTTCGGACTTCCTTTAATTTATGCTGGATTTACCCGAAATGTGCTCGTGGAAGAAAAGGGGTTTTTGCTTGGTTGTTTAGAATCTATTTTAGCTTTAGCTGAATTTCTAGGGCCTTTGCTCGCTACACTAGGTATTTTTGGATTTACCACAATGATTGCGCTTTTAAGCCTAGCTGCTGTAATTACCTATAAACCGTCTTATAGAAAAGCTTTTTAAGCTTCTTGTACGATATTGGGAAAAATCTTTTGCCATTTTTTGACTAGTATAGCCTGCTCGTCTAATGGAAGCTCTACAATTTGCGTTCTTCCATAATACCCTACAGCGATAATGACGCCTAACAGGGTAAGGGCCCTTGTCAGCTGAAACTCTTCGCGGTCATTTTCCTCAAATTTTTGGGTGAAGTTCCATGGAAATCCTGCGTTAAGAAGCCATCGATCGTGGAAAAACACCGCTTCATGGCAAGAGGATAGCGGGGGATGAGGCTGCCTAAAATATAGAGAGTCAAACTCTCGATCAGAAATCGATAAGCTTGCAAAAACGGCTCCTTTTTTTGCGAGAATCATCTCTTTAGCAGATAGAGATCTCGAGCCTGTGCAACCTAAGACAAGATCGCTTTCTTTTAAACAGGATAAAAAAGCCTTTTTCTTTAAGAAGTGCCGGTCTTGCTTCTGATCGAAAATCGATACAGGAAAAAGGTCTTGTAGATTTTGCGCTACGCTTTCCCCTAAGTACCCCCGTCCAATAAGAAGGCATTTTTGCGGTGTGATTGATAAAGCGTCGAGCTGATCGAATAACGCGCGCGTGGCGTAGTGGGCAACTAAAGGCGCTTCATAATGCAGTTTGGCATAAGATCTAGCGACGTTAATTACAGGAAAAGAAAGGCGTGAACTTTGAATATCTAACATCCCACAACTGGTATGCTCAATACCAATAAACCTAGGGTCAGCAGGGCCCCGATTGCTCATTTCCCGAATAAGGAAATTCCCTTCATCTAGAATCACAATTTTATGTAGCCCTTTTTTGCGGATTTTACGCCATCTTTCTGTAACAAATGCTTTGATGTATTTTTGGTACTGCGCATCAAAAGACTCATGACTGGAAAATGCTAAGCTAAATGAAGATACATCGATTCCTTCTTCACGCATCGTATCGTATAAAGCAGGGTCTGTAGAATAGCATTTGCCAATAAGAGAAAGGTGTTTTTTTTCTAAGCCTAATCGAAAAAGGGTATTGATCAGCTGGTAGGTCGACTGATTGATATGCTGGGCTGCTACAATATAGGTATATTGCATATCGATCGAGGCGTATTTAGCCCGTAAATACGAGAGTAAAAATAATTCTTCGGTTTTCGCTGGTTCTTCAAGAGGGATCATGCAATTTTATCCATATATAGTTTGTTTTAGGTCTGTAGGTAGGGTATTAAAAAACTCTCCAAACTTTTCAGGAGAGGTTTGTTCTAAAGTCTTTGCCCACGCAAGGAGGGTATACTTTCTAGAAATGCGCTTTTCTGACTGTAAAGGATCATTTGGGGCTGTTTTCTGGCAAAGGATCCATTCGAGTGTTTTTTGCACCCGCTGCATTACAGGATCGAGGACTAAAAACACGCAGGCGCCAGAAAGAAGTACCCTTAACGGCCACATTGTTTCTTTTGTAGGAGAGTAATCTTGTCCTAAAGCGTCGCCCGGTGCGTAGGAAAAAAAGATGGTGAGTAGAGCAATGATTTTCACCGGCACAGCTGTCCAAAGCATCTTATCTTCTAGATGCATTCGGTATTTTCCTCTACAAGCTTTGTACGTTACTACAGCAGTTTGTTTTGCTCCTTCTGGGATAGCTTCAAAATTTAAGTAATAGGAAATCGTCAGATAAAAAAGAGCAAATGCCGATCCTGTCGCTATCGAACCTGCATTTGGAAATCCTACTTTATCTGTCCAATCGACAGTTCCAGCATAGGCAATAAAGGACAATACCGCTAAGTTCGCAAGGCTACTTGATTATCCCGCCATCCATTGGAAGGCTGTGATGGAGCAAGGCGTTGGTCCTTTTTTTTCTTCGGGTAAAATAGAGCGGATCATATCTTCTACTTTTTCCTTTAAAGGCTTATTAGAAGTTTTTATCTGGTCCCAATCCTTCATCACATCACGAATAGCGCCCTCTTGAATAGGCAGGTATCTTTCGCCTGACGAAGAGACATTGGGAAGGTCATCTCTTGTAATGCGGTAAGCTGCATCTTGAATTAAAGAAGCAAGCGTCAGTTTTTTTGCCTGCATTTCTTTTTCACCTGGTTTTAATAAACGATTTCTATAAAACGCGCAAAAAAGCAGATAGGCAAAATAGATTGTTACGTTGGAATCAACACCAAGAAGCATAGCAGGAGCCACAGCATTGTCGGGATTGAGGTTTGATGGTTTATTGTATTTACTGGCAATTTGTGCAAAAGGCACCTGCGCTACCACTCCTGCAATTACTGCAGCAACAAGAATCGCGGTTTTTTTGCTAGTAGGTATTGTCGATGCTTTGAGGACCTTTTCTTCTTTTGTCATCGGACTCATAATGTCTTGTAAAATATTGAGAAAGCACTCAAATACAAGAATCGAAAATGATACGCACATAGACGTTGCCAAAAACCAGCCATATTCTTTAGAGCTGCTATCTCGTAAAGCTAAAGGAACGTAGGAGATGCGCGCAAAAATAGCGGCAACAAAAGACGTCACAATGAGAGATTTCCTAACGCAAGAAGAGCGCGCTTTTTCCTCCGGCAGCTTTTCTTCGATCACCCGGCTCCCTATATACTGATATAGCGGGTTTGTTTCAGGAGGAAAGCTCTTAGTTTGAATTTTCATATCTACTGCATCAACAGACATATACACATCACCAGGCTTGTTTTTCCAAAGCAGATACGCGCAGTCAAAACGCATTTCCGCTAGATATTCATTACGGGTAACATTCTTTTGGCGGGCTCGTTTTTTGTAAAGAAATACTTTGCATTTAAAATAAGCCACCTCGCATTTTTTATTTTAAAAAAATATTTTGACAAAATCTCGCCTGACTTCTTAGATTAGGAATCTCTATTATTTTTAGGAGTCAATTATGCCTGTGCCTATGCAGAGCAAAAGAACAATGCATGTAAACATTCCAGGTAATCCCCAGGAATCTTCAGTCAATTTTGAAATGTCTGTATCTGGAAGAAGCGATGAAGGCGCCTCTACGCCCACATCGCCTATAAGTCCACCTCGAAAATCACGTATCCTGCCCAGGTGCAAAGCGCCCCCACCTATTCCACCTAATGACAGCGCTTCTACAATACACACTGTGAGTACAGCTTCAATGAACCCGAGTCAGAGCTCTATCAGAACTTCCAGAGCTTCGCAAAGCACAGTACCTAGATTTAGCAGCGTAGTAGATAGATCGTTTATCGAAAAAAAATATCCCAATCTACCTAAAGAAAAACCAAAACAAGAGGACAGCAAGTCAAGCCTGGCAATAAGCTCCACAAAAGAACAACCTTCTAGAATTACGTTTTCTAGAAGGGAATCTACCGTATTATTATCTAAAGACGCTGCTGCTTCTTCTGATGCTTGGATGCGAGAGGTGGAAAGAAAAATGCAAGAGATCACAACGAACAATAGATACATACCAAAAACGCGCCTTCCTACAACCTATTGCCTCAATCCTTCCGTTCCTTTTTACGCCAGCGGAGCTCGTTTAGAAGTTCCCAAATATGAGAAGCAGGATGAAGATGATGATTGGTGATCATTGTTTCGATGTTTTCTGATTGCTGTTAAGATCTTGATAAACAACCGGCGCCCATGAACCTTTGAACCTTTATGACGATCTTATCTTTTTTACGAGGAAATCCCCAACCAGAGCTGTTGCTTCGCAGTACACCCCCTGGGCCCCAAATAGAACAAGAACAAAAGGAGATACTCGCTTGCGGACTGCCTTCAGAAATGCCTTCTGCAAGTGAACTACAAAACCAGGTATCAAAAGAGAAAAAGCTACGAGAAAGGGAAATCCGTCAAGAAAAAAAGGAAGAGAAAGAAGAAGTCTATTGCCTGCAGAAGATTAGAGGTAAATACGTCAAACAAAAAAGCCCTAAGTGGACTTTGCCAGAAGCAAAAAAAGACTTCAAAAACCATCAACAGTATATAAAACGTTGGCGTGCGCTCCGCGCCTCTATTCGTACAACAGATCGTATAACTAGTAGAAAAGAGCATTGGACGAAGCATCATGCAGCATGGTTAAAACGGGAGGCAGATTTTTGGTATCTTCGAGGTGAACTTGTTTTTCCTCGATTGCTTTTACCGATTTGTAAGCTGCTCTCTAAGCATAAAGCGAGGAAGTTCCCTGTACGTTTTGATCAGAAAAAAATGTTGGTTTATCCTACAGAAGACCGTCAAGTGATTCTAATCTATGCAGATCCTAAAATATTAAAGATTTTTCAGGGAAATCTCCATGAAACCAGTAGAGATATCCCGCGTACATTAGCGAAAGATATTGGTGACATTGCTATCAAAACTCTTGTAGGAGGCGCGTATCTTTCCGAAAAAGATCGAACCTCTTTGAATCAGCTTAAAAATGAAGGCAAATTTTCTTGTCCTTTCTTGCAGATGTTGAAAAAAGCAAAGGGAGACTTTTTCCCCTATCCTCGACAACTTCTATGCCTACAAGAATTAGTAGAAATAGGGGGCATAACCGCTTTGAAAATCAATTATCCCTCTAAGGGGTTTCCTCTTTCTCGCCTAACACCTGCCTGCTTATCTAAGGCGGTATCCATCGTAAAAAAAGCGCTACAGCAAATCCATAAAGAGGGATATGCTTTTGGTGGGTTTTATCCAAAAAACGTTATGGTCTCTTATCAACAAACGCTTTTTCCACAAAAAGCGCTTTTTTCCTGCCTAGACAGAGTAAAGAAAAAAACTGTAGAACTTATACAGCAAGACAGCCAGTCTTTTTTTAAAATTTTTCACGTAGAATTTCCATAGATTCTTTTGCAAGTTTTTGTACAATAGAATAAAACGCAATTCCAAATGTCTTATGAAATCTAAGAAAATTTCTCTTTTTTTACTTGTCCTTTTAGTTGTTTCTGCAATTGATAGCGTCAGAAACCTTCCTTCTGCTGCGTTATTTGGCTCTTCTTTACCCTTTTTCTTTTTGCTATCTACCTGCGTATTTTTATTACCTGTAGCTATGGTATCGGCGCAGCTTTCTTCTTGGATTGATGGTAAGGGGGGAGTCTACCACTGGATTACGGAAGCATTTGGTGATCGGGTAGGTATGCTAGGCATTTGGCTGCAGTGGATCAATACAGTTGTCTGGTATCCTACGATCCTATCATTTATGGCGGGAACTCTTGCCTACTTAATTGATCCAAGTCTTGCAGAGGATAAGCCTTACTTGATTTGTGTGATCTTAACTGCTTTTTGGCTTTTAACCATACTCAACTTATTTGGTGTGCAGATGTCGGCAAAAATCAATAGTATTTTTGCTCTAATCGGCACAATGATCCCACTATGTTTTCTGATTATTTTAGGCGGTATATGGCTTTTTTCTGGCGGAACTTCAGAAATTTCTTTCAGCAGCTATTCAATTTTTCCTCGCTTTAGCTCAATGGATGATTGGGTTTCTCTTACGGTGATTATGGCTTCTTTTCTGGGAATGGAGCTTGCGGGAGTACATGCTAATGATATTGAAAATCCTCAGATCAATTTCCCTAAAGCGATGGGATATGCTTCTTTTCTTCTAATTTTTACCATGCTTTTTGGCGCTTTAACTATTGCGATGGTGGTTCCCATCGATGATATCAGTTTAGTCGCAGGGGTGATGCAGGTATTTGATGATTTTTTTCTTTCCTTTGGCATGCCGTTTTTAACGCCTATACTCGCTTTATTGATTTTGATAGGAAGCTTTGGCTCGATCATCAACTGGCTGATCTCTCCTGCGCGAGGGCTATTTGATGCAGCAGAATGTGGGTTTTTACCCAAAATGTTCACTAAGAAAAATGCTTATGGAGTGCCGCAAAATATGCTGCTTACCCAAGCGGTTTTTGTCAGTCTTCTTTGTTTAGTATTTTTACTTGTTCCTGGAATTAACGCGTTTTACTGGTTTTTAACAGCCTTGAGTACGGATCTTTATATGCTCATGTATCTACTTCTTTTCATGAGCTGTCTTTCTTTACAGAAGCGATTTCGAGGGTCCAAGCAGAAGTTTTCGATGCCGGGAAAAGAAACAGGTATTTGGGCTGCTAGCCTGTTGGGCATTTTTGGCTGTTTTTTAACGATCTTTATCAGCTTTTTTCCACCCGCGAGTATTGAGATGCCTCTATCTTATTACGCGCTTTTGATCTTTTTAGGAAATGTTCTCCTTTCTTTACCTGTCTTAGGGTTTTATGCGTATAGAACTACCCAAAAAAAGTCTATTCAAGATCGTCATTTGTAATAGGCTTTTTCCAGCCATAAATACCATTTCTTTGCCCTTAAGATCATTTTAAAAGATGCCAAACAAGGTAGGGGCATTTCCAAATGAGAAAACAGAAAGATAGGATAGTATAACAATATGGCTGTAAAACGAATACACTGAGAAATTCACGATTGATGAGCCAAGTTTTTTATTGGGGAGTTTTTATAAATTTTGTTATTGTATATTTCGTAATTAAAATAAGAATTTTGATATATAAAAGATGATTATCCAAAAAGTTTTGTCCATAGTCTTAACTGGAATTGCGAAATGCCTTTGAGGATTTGGGAAAAATCAGCAAAACGCACAAGTCTTGTTATCTGCAATAAGAAACTTTAGTATTTTATAATATAATTTAGGTAAAGCTAAGCGATGCAATGGACAATTCATGAATTATTGGAACGCTTAATTGAGAGGGGAGAGTGTCAAAAAATCGAAGCAAAGGAAGCGAGTAATGCGCTCGGGAAAAGTGCTTTGGAAACTATTAGCGTATTTTCTAATGAACCTGAACTAAACGGAGGGTATTTGGTTCTTGGTATCAAAAAACAAGAAGATGGAGCATTGGGAACAATGTATGATATTCAAGGCGTAAGTGATCCAGATACCTTGCAACAAGAGATAGGGAATGTTTGTAGATACAATTTTAATCGCAGAATTATTCCGGAAGTTTCTGTACATTCGGTAGCGGGAAAATTATTAGTAGTCGCATTTATTCCTGAAAGCTTTTGTAGGTACAAGCCTGTGTATATTAAAAGTAAAGGTGAGGAAAAAGGTACTTTTCGTAGGTTGGGATCAAGCGATGTTCGCTGCACCGAAGAAGATCTGGATATGCTTTATCAACTCCGCCGGCAGAGAAGTTATGAGTCAGAGATCTTACCAAATGTCACTTGGCAAGATATTTCTCAAGAATCAATTATTGTATTCCGGCGTATTCGTGCTCAGGTTGACCCTGATGCCTCTGATTTAGCTCTTAATGATCCTGACTTATTGATTTCGCTGAAAATGGCAATTAAGCAAAAAGGGTTCGTGATTCCAACAATCGGAGGGTTGCTGTTTTTTGGCAGTAAGGCAGCGTTAAGGCGAGAACTTCCGATGGCCTCGTGAGTGGACTATATCGTTGTTGACGGCGCCAATTGGGTTGGAGATCCCTCTACAAGATACCATTACGCAGTGGAATATCGAGAAGGTCTGGTCACTATGATGTCCCGTCTTCATGCTCAAATAATGGGAGATATTCCAGGTAAATTTGCATTGACCTCAGGTGAGCTAGAGCGTAAAGATACGCCTGTTATTCCTCGAGATGTGATTCGGAGGCTCTAGCAAACGCTCTTATACACAGGGACTATCGGTCAAGTCAACCAACGCAGATTATTCGATACTCGAATCGTTTTGAATTCAGAAATGCTGGTTATTCTTTAAAACCGATGGAGGATTTAAAAGCACCGGGATCCAAACCAAGAAACCCGATTGTTGCAGCGGTATTCCATGGCCTCAATCGCGCGGAAACAAAAGGTACAGGAATTGCAACGATGTTAGAAGATATGCGCGTTGCCGGGTTGTCTACTCCTCCTATTTTCGAATCTGACCGAGATAAAAATGTATTTGATTTGATTTTACTGTCACATCATTTACTGGATCGCAATACTCTTAAATGGCTATCTCAGTTTAGGGGAGTAGAGCTTTCTGATGCACAGCGTCGGGCACTCGCATTTGTGCGTAAAATTGGAGCGATCACCAATCAAGGCTATCGTCAGCTTAACGGGACGGATACATTAATTGCTAGCGCAGGGTTGAGGGGGCTTAGGGATGCCAATCTTTTGATCCAACAAGGCAAAGGAAGTAGCACGTATTATCAATTAAGCTCTCAAGCTTGCGAAATATCGGATAATCAGATCCCATCACACAAAAGTACCGGATCAGAGGAAAGAGCCCCCCTGACTAAGACCTTAACAGAGGGGAAACTCTATCCTATTAACGATGCATTAGAGAGGATTCTTCAAAAACTTTCACCGTTGCATAAAGACTTTGTAGAGCGTATTGCCTCATTAAGGCAACGTATAAACCATACTGAAATGAAACAATTGATTAAAGATTTATGCTCTTATGGACCGCTACAGTTGGAAGAGCTTGCTTGTATTTTAGACCGCGATCCTAAACATTTAAGAGATTATTATCTTATAAAAATGATTAGAAATAATGAGCTAGTTTACCAATATCCTAGTCAACCTGCGCATCCAAAACAGGCATATCTTTTAGTTAATCAAGATCGAGAATGAAGGTAGCGCCTAAATCCAGTATTGTCTTTGTCATATTCGTAGCTTTTTCATAACGAGCATCTAAATAAACATGCCGCATTTTTTCAAGAGGGTAGCTACTAAACTTCCTTATCTAGTAACTTACTGATTCTAGATACCTGTTATTCTTGAATGCATTAGCATAACCTTTCGAGAGCAGGGCAAAGGTTTTCTATGCCTTGACTACTTAGCTCTACTAGAGCTTCTTCAATGAGTGATGCATAATTTTGGTTTGAGGTCATATTTTCTCCTTAGTTGTTTGGAAAGTTAAGAGAATCCGATCTCAAACCTTTTTTCTCAATAACTGAGAATTTCTCAGCATATCGAATTTTGTTACGCTACCGCCGATAAACGGCTGTATTGCCATCATAACCTCTGCTGCTTTATTTATTATGATATAATGAGACCTAGTTTGAATAAAAATAGATTGCTCAAAGCGCATTTTTATGCAGAATGAGCAAATTCTCGCGCTCGATATGTAGCTGTTATTATGACCAGAATACTTTTGTTCTCAAAGATGGCTTAATGTGAATAGCTGGAGATCCCCATAGCCGCCCAACAACTCTTGATATGAATCTCTTTTTAAACTTTTTACTATTATTGAAAATGTCGCAAAGCTATCGTATCCATGAAAAAAATCTCTTCACACCTAAGATAGCCCCTTGCGCAAAGTACCTGCAAAAAGATGTGATTACTCCCAAAGGGGAAAGCAGGAAAGCTGCAACCCACAATGTTGTTGTGCCTGGGCGTAAGTGCCGTATACTAAAATAATTACCTGTTACGCTCAATATACCACAGGCTTTTATACAAGTAATGGTATGGGAGCAATCTATACTGCGTAAAATAGTGCGATGCGCTTCACGAAGGTCAGCAGAAAAATAGGTGTCTATTTTGACTAAAAGCTGCATTTTTATCTGGAATGGAAGTGTTTGTAAGACTTCGGGTTTTCGGATCTGCTTAAAAAAAAGAGGATCTCCCGATTTGTATAGCTGGATGATTGGATGATGCCGTTATCTTTTCCGACCTAGAGTCAGCAACTGGCCTAGGACCTGAAAGCCTCGGTCTCGAGGATTGTTCACTAACATACGCGTTTGGTTCTGCATTTAGAACAACATAGAGATCCTCTTGTTCAGGAGGAGGGGTAGGTATATCGCTTAGTTCGTCCCCACTATCGTCTTTCTCTTCTGCGATAGACGGCTCGCGCGGTAAGGAGGGAATATAGGGTTCAGGAGGAGGAGCGAGTATATCGCTTAGTTCGTCCCCACTATTGTCTTCCTCTTCTACTCTATACGGATCGCCCGGTAAGGAGGGAACACAGTAGTCATGACGAGAGCCGCTATGAGGTTTTCCTTTATGTGAGGTATGAGTATTTTGTGACTGGATAGAGCCTTGAGTAATGGCAGAGCTTGCAATAGAACCAGAATCTTCTGGAGAACCAGTAGGGCTCGGTGTTACGTGAAAAGGGTCTAAGTTCCGATAATTGTGTACTGAGCTAACCATAATGCCAATAAGTGTAATAGGGCAAAAGGGTTTTTATCCAGTACTTAAAATGCCAGGGTTGCCTTAGCTGTTAGTCCTTGGAAGGCTAACGCATTTCTGTAGTATTGAATAGGAGCATCTCCTCCTGGCTTTAGTCTTTGCATGTAGAGGTGATTAGGCCAGATTTCAGCTTCGTAGTTTGCGCTAATGGAAAGGTAGCGGTCGTTACATACAGACTCATAGGTAAAACTTGTCCCAAAGCTGAGTTCAAGAACTTGTTGTATATGTAGCTCACGAATAGCGTTACTTCTCACTGTTCCAGTGTTTTGTGCAGAGCTTGTTGCGATTTGATAGGCGTTTTCTGTTCGAAATGTTGTTCTAGATAAAAGAGCGGAAAATGCTGTTTTCCCAGAAAATTTCCACATTTTATTGACCACAAAATCAGATAAAAATCCCGTTCTTAGGCCAACGCCGCGGTATTGACTTGTGAGGCGGGCTGTGTTTTTTAGTAGCGCGTTTGTCGCCGGCTCAAATGCTCTATATGAAGGGTAAAGGTGGTTTTTGATGAGCGCTGCTTTTAAAGACACAAACGGTATGTAGATGAATTTTTTCCCGTACATTGTGTGCAAAAGATTGATGTCTACAGTATTGAAGTTGATGTTTTGCTCTACATCTACGGTAGGAGATAGGCTGCTTTCCTGAATCACGCCAAGTGTATCCCAAATACCTTGAAAAAATCTTCCTTGTTTTGGAGAGAAAAAAGTGCCATCTTTTGCAACAAAACGGGTGTATTGCAAAGAGGTTTTCCATGAGTCTACAGGAAGATTTAGATCAATTCCTACCCGAAAACCTGGATGGAATGCCAACTGCATTTCTTTGGTTTTCTCGTTGCTATAGATCGTAGAGTTTGTTTCTGGCAGCGTGGTTTTTTCATATGTACACGCATAAGGAACGTTTGCATAAGGCTTCCACCATAAAAAATCCCATGTGATCGATCCATTTTCTGACTCAGGAAATGCATAAGGCGTATCGGCAAACTCTTCCGGGGAGAAGTCGGCTTCACTAGAGGCGCTAAGAGATGTGATCAAACAGATAAAAAAAACAAACGGTTTCATGGGTTTTCCTAAAGTATTTTTCTATCTTGTGGTAGAATTTACGGTTTTGTCAAGATTCTTTTTCGTTTTAAAGATTGCGAAGAAATCATTTTTTTTTCAAGTTGAGCAGTATGGAAGATAGGCACTTAAGAGGGTATATTTATGCGATTTTAGCATCTTTGAGTACAGCGTTTATGGCGGTTTTAATTAAGTTTACCTCTTCTACTCCTGTGCAAACATTGGTGTTTTTTCGTAGTTTTGTTTGTTTTCTTTTTGTGAGTCCTACGCTGCTGCAGGGAAGAGCTGTATTGCATACAAAGAGACACGCTCTACATTTTACCCGGGCTATTTTTGGGATGATGAGCATTTATGCTTATTTTTTCTCGTTGCGTTATCTTGAGCTTACCGAAGCGATTGTTCTTTCTAATACGGTGCCTTTATTTATCCCTTTGGTTGCTTGGGTGTGGCTTAGATCTCCGGTGACTAAAAAACGGGTTTATGGGATTTTGCTCGGGTTTTTAGGTGTTGCCTTCGTTTTGCAGCCAGGCTATGGGATATTTCATGAGCCTGCAAGTGTGATTGGTCTTCTAGGAGCGCTTGCAAAATCTATTTCTTTTGTAAGTATTCGTCAGCTTACAAGAACAGAAAAAGCCCATAAAATCCTTTTATACTACTTTAGCTATGTGACGCTATTTTCTTTTATCCCCATGGCGCTTTTAGGCTTTATTCCTATTTCTTCTGTAAGCTGGATGTCGATTATTCTTATTGGATTTTGCGGCGTCATTTACCAGTGGCTTGTAACGAAGTCGTATAGCTATATGGCAGCTGCTAAGGTAGGGGCTTTGCTCTATACAACGGTATTATTTGGCGCGTTTTTTGACTGGATTATTTTTGGAAGAAAACTCACCCTACTCGAAATAGTCGGAGGTATATGCATTATTTTGGGGGGCGTTATTGCTCTTATTGATCAGAAAAAGCCGTTGAAGCTGGGGAAGAAGCCTCCTGCTCATCCTTTTTCTTGAGTTGTGTTACAAAGAGCTTTTCCAATGAAACGGTGAGTTCATCTAAACCCTCTTTTTTCTTTGCAGATCCTGTAAGAAACGGCACATCGGGATACTTTTCTGTAAACAGGGGAATGATTTGCTCTTGTCCTGGTAGGTCGGTTTTATTCAGAAGAACAAGAGAGGGTTTTTTGAGTAGATCTTTATTGTAGCTTGCAAGCTCATGCTTTAAGGTAGCAAAATCTTCTAGTAGGCTAGTAGAAAAGATATCAACGACAAACACTAGAATACGGGTTCTTTCAATATGGCGGAGAAAATCTTAGCCAAGGCCTTTATTTTGATGAGCATTTTTAATAATACCTGGAATATCTGCGATGAACGCTTTTTCTCCACTTGGGAAGGTAATTTGGCCTAAATTGGGTTTAAGTGTGGTAAAAGGATATGCCCCAATTTTTGCAGGAGAGGGCGTTAAAGCGCTGATCAAAGTGGATTTACCCGCATTTGGTAGGCCAACAAGGCCAATATCTGCAATCAACTTTAATTCAAAAACCACTTCTCTTTCTTCTCCCATTGTGCCCAGGGTAAATTCTTGTGGAGTGCGGTTGGTGGGAGATTTGAAGTGGCTATTGCCTTTACCTCCCTTACCTCCTTTACAGATAATGTAGCTGTCTTCTGCAGAGGTAAAATCGAATAAAATCTTTCCAGATGCGGCATCTCTTACAAGTGTGCCTAAAGGCAGTTCTAATATGCAGTTGGGGCCATTTTTCCCCGTGCGGTGATTAGAGCCTCCAGACGCGCCGTTTTTTGCTTTGATGAATTTGGTATTACGAAATGATTCTAAAGAAAAAGGGTGGGAACTTGCTTTTAGAATAATGGAGCCGCCGTGACCTCCGTCGCCTCCGTAGGGGCCGCCTTTGGCAATGAACTTTTCCCTTCGAAAGGCGGCTACACCGTCTCCACCTTTTCCTGCGGATAAAAGAAGATGGACGCGGTCAATAAACATGGATTATCCCTTAAGCTGCTGGAGCAGCGGGAACAATCGACACAACGGTTTTTGTACTTTTTTTGAATTGTACTTTTCCCTCTATAAGGGCAAATAAGGTGAAGTCTTTACCCACACCTACGTTTTTGCCAGGGTGCCACTTTGTGCCTGTTTGTCGGATTAAAATACTACCTGCAGAAACTAAAGTGCCATCTGCAGCTTTTACACCATGCCGTTTTGCATGAGAATCTTTCTTATTTTTTACGGACCCTTGTCCCTTCTTATGAGCCATAGCTGTTCCTTACTTATGCGGCGAGTATTTCTACAATTTTTACTTCATGATACGTTTGACGGTGACCTTTGGTGCTCTTCGAATCTTTTCTTCTGCGGTACTTGAAAGCAATGGTTTTAGGGCCTTTTACTTCGCCTAAAATTTCTCCTACTACTTGTACTTTTCCCACATGGGGCAAGCCTACTTGGTAAGAGGTTCCGTCAAAAAAAGCAAGAACTTCAGAAAAGGTAAATTCTCCTTCCGACTGATCCGTTTTTTCAATAGCAATAACGTCACCTTTTTTCACTTTATATTGTTTCGAGCCAGCTCGAATGATTGCGTACATAATAACTCCTGAAAATAGAAAAAAAGGTATTTGGTACTATGATAAAGAAGACCTTATCAATAGTCAATGGTTAGTTTTGTAAAGCGGGTTTTTGAACCCATGCAGAAATAAGGTAGGATATAGCGGCGATAACAGCGATGCTAGCTCCTATGGGTAAATTGCAGAAATGCGCCATGGTGATGCCGCCTATGCTGCAGAGAAAAGCAACTAGGCTAGATAGCGCCATGAGACGGTGAAGCCTTTTGGTGAAAAGGCTTGCGATCATTGCAGGTAGACTCAAGAGGGTGATGACAAGAACGATGCCCATCATTTGGATTAAAAGGACAATGGATAAACTGATGAGTACTAAAAGAAAAATATACCAAAAATCGATATTGACCCCTTTGAGCTTTGCTTGATTTTCATCAAAACAAATGAGAAGAAAGCGGCTATAAAAAGCAGATATAAAAAGAAATAAAGCGCTATCTAATAAGAGCAAAAGCAGCAAATCTTCTGTCGTTGTCCAAAGAAGATTGCCAAATAAAAAATTGAGCATTTCTGTGTTGTACCCTGGCGTAAACGAAAGAAAAATCACGCCTACAGCCATCCCTGTAGACCATACGCTTGCAATAAGAGCGTCGCTTCTTTCAGAAAAACGCAGAGATAGCCATCCGATGAGTACCGCCGAAAAAATCGCCCCAAGAATAGCGCCTAATAAGGGAGTTGCCCATGAAAAGGCATATACCCTCTCTAAAAAAAGGAACATGCCCATAAATCCCAAAACAGAATGAGCAATACTTCCGCTGATGAAAACAATCCTTCTTGTCACAACATAAGAGCCGACCATGCCGCTTGCAAAAGACGCAAGAACAGATGC
>ERZ1740072.496-NODE-496-length-15880-cov-9.734534_pt1 | contig 15880 bp, 9 predicted proteins | sample MGYA00581733_ERZ1740072 | MGnify/ENA primary metagenome ERZ1740072 (study PRJEB43018, sample SAMN04849741) | marine metagenome | isolation source: floating plastic debris | place: Pacific Ocean | collected 2008-08-30 | study: EMG produced TPA metagenomics assembly...
AGTCCTGATTGCCTTGAATAGATTGGTCGAATGCTTCAAGGGCTTCCTGAAACTGACCAAGTTGCATCAAAGCTTCACCTCGATTGTGGTGAGCAAGGGAATAACTAGGGTTAAAACTGATTGCCTGGTCGTACTCCAAAATCGCCTCTTCATATTGACCTAGCCTCACTAGAGCAGTTCCTCGACCAAGATAGGCAGTAGGAACAACATCAACACTTTCAGGCTCGATATCAATTGCCTTATCAAACGCCGATATTGCCTCTTCGTATTGACCAGCTTCAATATGAATGAAACCCTGAAGTACATAGGCTTGTGCGGTTATATTTGAATCATCAGAACTGAGAGTAATTACTTGTTCAAGTTCAGTCATTGCTTCTGAGTATTGGCCCAGCTGCATGTAAACAACTGCTCGATAGTTATAGGCACTTCCTATGCTGAGAGCACCCCAGTCCTGATTGCCTTGAATAGATTGGTCGAATGCTTCAAGGGCTTCCTGAAACTGGCCAAGTTGACTCAAAGCTTCGCCTCGATTGTGGTGAGCAAGGGAGTAATCAGGTTTAAGACTGACTGCCCGGTCAAATTCTGGAATTGCTTCTTCAATCTGACCTAATCCACCTAAGGCATTTCCTCGACCAAGATAGGCAGTAGGAACAACATCAACATTTTCAGGATCGGTATCAATTGCCTTATCAAACGCCGATATTGCCTCTTCGTATTGACCAGCTTCAATATGAATGAAACCCTGAAGTACATAGGCTTGTGCGGTTATATTTGAATCATCAGAACTGAGAGTAATTACTTGTTCAAGTTCAGTCATTGCTTCTGAGTATTGGCCCAGCTGCATGTAAACAACTGCTCGATAGTTATAGGCACTTCCTATGCTGAGAGCACCCCAGTCCTGATTGCCTTGAATAGATTGGTCGAATGCTTCAAGGGCTTCCTGAAACTGGCCAAGTTGACTCAAAGCTTCGCCTCGATTGTGGTGAGCAAGGGAATAACTAGGGTTGAGATTAATTGTTTGGTCAAACGATGATATTGCTTCTTCATATTGACCTAGTTGACCTAGAGCATTTCCTCGACCAATATAAGCAGTAGGAACAACATCAATATTGTCAGGATCGGTATCAATCGCCTTATCAAACGCTGAAATTGCCGCTTCATATTGACCAGACTCAAGATTTACTAGACCTCTCACAACGTAAGCATAAGAATAGAATCTATTAGGGTTAAGTGTAATAATTTCATGAGAACTTGGACTGCTAGAAATAGCTCGATCAATGGATACGACTGCTTCTTGATTTTGACCAAGCCCTACCTGAGCAGCTGCTTGCCCGACATAAGCGTAGGGATTTACTTCGTCAGGATTCAGTGCGATCGCAGATTCAATATGTCTAATTGCATCTTCCCACTCTTTTATCTCTGCAAAAGCTAAACCTCTGTAGACCAACATATCTATATCGTTTGGATTAGCTTTAAGCATTTGCTGGGTGACATCTAAGATTAGCTGAGTACTATCTTCGTCAAAGAAGCCAGTATTGCCAGATAACTGTAAATCCCGATTAATTCCTACCCTTTCATTGACCGCTCTGATGTTAAATGTAGAAGCGATAGAACTGACGTCAAAGGTGGAAGCAATAGAAAGAGAAATCCCCTCTTTACTTGCTGCAATAAGGTTATCAAGAGCATTTTTAAGGTTTTCTAGTGCAGGTGAATAATTTGGGTTGATTTCTAATGCTTTAGCGTATGAGCTGAGAGACTCATCAAAATTGTCAATTCTAAGCAAAGCGTTACCTTTGTTAGTCCAGGCTTGATGATGGTTCTCGTCAAGTTCAATCACGCGATCATATGCCTGGATTGACTCTTCTATACGATTAAGTGCTGTTAAAGCGTTGCCTCTACCAAAATGAGCCACAAAGTTATTTGGGTCTAATTCATCGGTCACATGCTCGAAATGTTCCAGAGCTTCCTCGGGTTTCCCCATCTGATTTAGAAATTCTCCTCGGACAATCCACACAGCTGAGTTTTTGGAGTTTTCTTCCAAAATCTTAGCGAGTTGTTCAAGGGCATCATCGCGAGTTTCCGTATTAGCAAATGCAAGCACCGCCTCAGTCACAGGAAAGACGTCTTGTAAATTTCGTCGCTGTTGCCTAGCTTCTTCTCTAGCTTGTTCAGCTTCGCTCTGAGTATTTTGCAAATCTGTCTGTGCAACTTCCAATGCTGATTGCGTTTCCGTTAAATTCCCCCGAGTTTGAGTCAAAGTTTGCTGGGCTGCAGCAACTGTCTGCTGAGCCGTTTCGGCTTCCTGTTCAGCAGTTTGCTGCGCCGCCTCTGCTGCGGCAACTGCCTGAGTTGCCTGTTGATTTTCTGTTGTTAGCGTGGTGTTGACTGCTTCAAGATCCGTATTCTCTCTCGCGAGCGTCTGGTTATTGTTTTCTAGGTCACCGTTCTTATCTTCTAAATCTTCGTTTTCCTGTTCCGTCTCTTGCAAGTCAGCTAGGGCACTATCCTTCTCTTTGATTGCTCCGTTTCTGGCTTCGACAGCCAGTTCTCTAGCGCTATCGGCTTGTGCACGTAAACTTTCTGCTTTCCACGCCCCAAACGCCAGTAAACTTAATAGGCTAAGACCAACTCCAACTACCCAGCGGAAAAATCGCCGGACCCGCTTCAGTTCCTGTCGCGCAGTTTCCAGTTGCTGATTAATACTCGTTAACGCCTGATTTCGCTCCGCCAACTGCTCATTGATCTGGGTAACCGCAGCCTGACTTTGCTTTAACTCCTGTTTTAGACCCAGCTTTTGGCTTTCGACCAAGTATTGATAATCTTGCTTGCTAAGACTACGCGACTCGGCCCATTTTAGAGCCGCTTCTAGGGCATCTCCTTGCAGCAGAAAAGCGTCTGATGAGTGCTCATGCCGCAGCCAAGCTTGAATCGATTGGGCGTAGGGGCGCAGATCTGACAGTGATTGCTCAACCCAAGCAGTTGAAAAAACATTTGCATAAATCGAATTTTGAGGTTGTAAAATCTGGTCTCGTTCGACTACCAGTCCTGACAGGCATAGATCTATCTGCTCACGACTGTTATCGGCAAGAATCTCATCACCAGCTAAAATTTGCTGGTATAGACCTAGCCGCTGGCTTTCAGTCATTTCATCGGTTAAAAGGCGATCCCGAATGGTTCTCAAATGTTCAGGTTCGTCTTGAGCTTCCCAATTATCGATGATGCGGGCTTGAACCAGTTGCGAGACCGTCGCTTTTTCCTGGCCAACTGGAATCCTGTCAAGCGTTTGGACCAATCGACACAGCTTTTGGGTCAGAAACGGTTGTCCGTTCGTCCAGCTCAAAATTTCTCGCAGAATCGTCTCCGGTCTTTCTGCACTTCTATCTAACCCTCTAGTAAGCGGCTCAGCCTCATCAAATTGAAAGCCACGGAGAGAAATCGCATGACCAATATTGAACGGTGTACGAGTTTTGTCTCGAATTAGGTCTGACGGGGTTGCAACGCCAAGAAAGCAAAAAGTGAGACGCTTAAAAATAGATTTGTTAGCACGTTGGTTGTAAAAATCGCGAATCAGGGTGAAGAAATCATCAAGGGCAAAGGCCATTCCCTGAACCGTATCAACTTCATCGATGAAGATGACAATTGGTTGCGACAGCTCTTCGAGCAAAATCGTTTCAATAAACTCACCGAAGCGCTGCACCGAAGAGATTTCGTTTCGCTCTCGCCACCACTGACGAATATTAACCTGACGATTCAGACTAAACCAGCTCCAAAGCTTACGTACGACCCCTGCGTACCATTGATCTACCGTAATATTTTCTCCACCCCCAATTTCGGTCAGGTCAATTGCAGCACAGGCTACTCCATCCGCTGCCAGTCGCTGCATCACCTGCACTCGCAGGCTAGATTTTCCCATCTGGCGAGAGTTCAGCACATAGCAAAACTCTCCCGCTTTGAGCTTTTCATACAGTTCATCGTCTGCTTGCCGCTTCACATAGCTGGGTGCATCAGCGGGCAGACTGCCCCCAACCTGATAGTCATAGTTCATGGCTAGATCCTCCCCACATTGAGTCGGTCAGAGAAGTATCTTCGATATAAATCACAGCGAGGAATGACATCATTTCCCTGCAAATGCACAATCCCCATGCTATGTAACTGAAATGCCTGAATCGGTTCTAGTCGAACCGGATCAGCTGCAGCCACCACTCGTTTCGCGGCTTCTGCCATTTCCTCCCGCTGCTCCAGATTCCACCAGTGACGACGTAAGTGATCGCCATAGGGACCTTCCTCTGTAGGAGCAATGCTAAGCAGCTCATCCAAAGTCCTTTCCTTTCGCGCTACCTGATACAAAGCGACTCGTACTAAATATGGATGCCCTCCTACCATGGTCATCAATTGAGCCACCGCTTCCTCAGTCAAGTTCAATCCGTGTCTTTGAGCCAAATCCAAGACCTGCTCTGGCAAAAACTCCAACAGCTCAATGGGTAAACCAACATTAAATGGCGACTGGTTGATGTTCATCGGAATGTAAACTTCGGTGGAGTGAACCACCACCAACCGCAGCTTCTTCCATAACGCATTTGTTTTGGCCGATTCATGCCAGGCCCGCAGTAGCCCCATAAAGTCTGCGGCAATGTTGGGATGCTCGAACACCATGTCAACCTCATCCAGGCCCAGTACCAAAGGTTTAGAAATTTCTGGCAGCAGATATTCCTCTAGATACGCCGTGCAGTTATCTTTACTGCCAAAAATCTCGTCCCAATAGTCATTGAGCTTATTTGGCAGCCGCAATCGCCGTCCGATACTGGCGCAAAACCACCGTAAAAACTTGTCTAAGTTGGAAAAAATAGCCGCATCTGCTAGTTGGAAACTGAGCGGTACGGTTAGATACTCATGCTCTTCCGCGTAGCGCAAAATTCGCGACATTAAAGACGTCTTACCCATCTGACGTGGTGCCTTAATGCGGATCAACGCACCTGGATTTAGCACCGTTTCATAACAATTCTCTTCAGTCGGAGGGCGTTCCACATAATAGAGAGACGCTAAATCTACCTGCCCGCCCGGTAGTTCCGGTGGCGCAACGGGGGACGGTGGCGTGTCTGGTTTTTCAGTTAGGGGCTCTGTTGTAGTCTCTAACTCTAAGGTTGTAGGCTTGTGAAGGGGAGCTTCGCGATCGCCCAGAATCGCTAATATTTCCTGCAAAATCTGGGTTGTATCTTCGGCAGACTGCCATTGCCGCTGCTGAATCCGATTGAGATAGCCGCGTAAGTCATAGTTCAGTGGAGAAGACAGTGGAAAGTCCACTCGAATCGGTAAGATTCTCGGTTTACCAGAGTCGCGAGTATCTCGCAATTCCTTTGCCCGTCTGACTTCCTCCGTTACCATTTCGCTGGTTGCCGACTTTGGTGACAGCAGCAGCACAAAATAATCGCACCGCTCTAACTCTCGATCAATGCGCTGCGACCAGTTATCGCCTAGGCGAATGCTTTCTGCCGCCATGAACACCTCATGACCTGCCGCCTTCAGTGCCTGGTAAAACTCCTCAGCCAGTTCACTGTCGGGCGGCTGGCTGCGATAGCTGATAAACACTCGGGCCGATTTGGCTGCTTTTTCTTGTGGGGCGGTTAGCTGAGGGTAATGAACCAGTGCGATCTCACCTCCCATCCCGGAATGAATGACCTCCTGCCCGCTGGTTTTGAGTTCTCGCTCCACATAGCCAAACAGGTCATTACTCGTGATCGTTTCCTGCACAGCATTCTTGGCAGACAATCCGTTCAAGAGCGCGGCGGTAAAAATGCCATGGTCTTTCCCTTCCCGAGCCCGTTCAAAGTCGCGACAGGCCGCAATCAGACAAGAATTCTGCTTATGACTGAGGATAGTCTGTGTGGGCTGCAAGAGGCTTTGCTGCTCTTCCAGCAAGGAACCGGCATAGCAGCAATCCATCATTACCACTAAGCTGCTTAGCTCGGCTTGGCTCATCAACTTATTCAGAGAAGCAAAGGGAATCGCGTTTTGGCCCTCTCTAGTTGCGTTAGAGGTGGCCAGATAGCCTTCCTCTTCCCCAGTCAGCGCATCCGAAACTAGGAACCCATGCCCTGCAAAATATAGAATGGCCTCCTGATGCTCAGCCCGTTCTCGAAAAAAGGACCTGAGTTCTTTTCCCAGTTCGGTATGACGAAGGGATTTATCGGGAGCAATCGCCCATTGATTTTCTCCTATCAGCTTTCTCGGCAATCGGGTCACATGATACTGATGCTGCTCTAGCAGCTGTGCGATCGCTTCTGCATCTTTGGCCACACTTTTTAAGTTGCTGAAATGGTCGTATTGGTCTAAACCGATCACGAGTGCGTACTTCGCCATGTTTCTGCTAAGGCAGCTGCTAGGTTACCTCAGTCGATGGTAGCCTCATTCTGCTCAGGATGTAGTATCAGTAAGTTACTCTTTAGATTCTGATGGTTCCGCCGCAGGAAACTTACAGGCGATACTGTTCACTCATGTACGCTAAAGCGTGTCAGGATCAACGCCCAGCTCGCGTAGCTTCTGGGCTAATCGTTCTGCTTGCTCTTGAGCCGCTGTTGCCGCTTCTTCTGGGGTTAGTACCAGGGCACCGTCTGGGGAAAAATAACGCAGCTGATGATTATGAATGCCAAGAAACAGCTGCAGCTGTTTGCTCCATAGGCGGCTAGCTTTGTCAGGCTCAATCGCTTCGTACTGGCCGCCTACAAGCTCAAAACCCTGAAATTCTAGAGTTTTGGGGTCAAACCAGAAATATTCAGGGGTGCGAAAAGCGTCTTGGTAGATGTCCTTTTTAGTTGCGCGGTCTACGTCGGCTGTAGAGTCAGAAAGCAGTTCAACAATAATGTTGGGATATTTTCCATCTTCTTTCCAGACAACCCAGCTGTTGCGAGGTTTTTTCTCAGTACCTAGAACCACAAAAAAGTCAGGGCCGCGAAATTTCTCAGACTTGAGCTGACGTTCGCTGTAGTAGACAGTCAGATTGCCCGCTGCAAAATAGTCATCTCGATCTTTCCACAGCCAGTCTAGACAGCTGAGTAACAGCAGCATCTGCTGCAGGTGTAGAGAGCTTTCCAAGGGAGGTTCATTGCTGATAAAGTCTCCTGTGGGAAAAATATCGTGACGAGCATCGGGCTGACCGGCAGCGTCATCTCTAGGACGGCTGTTTACTAGGCTGGGAGATGCATCGGCAGGGGATACAGGAGTAGACATAGCGCTGTGCCATGATCGGCTAGTTAGCTTGTACTATCTTAGCAGAGAGATTTACTCAGATTCTAGCTTGCTGTTTATTTGTGAGCCATTGGGATAGTTTTGCTGGCGGGGCACATAAAAGCTGGCGATGATGGCCATACACAGCCACCAAAGCGTACTGACCTGGGGCCGATACCACACAGTGTCCACTAGACCGTGAACCAGCATGCCAAAGCAGGTTGCGATCGCACCAATCAGCCAATACCCCTGAACGTTCATATCCATCCGCAGCCGCCTCAGCTGATACAGTCCCTGGTAAAACAGAGTCCCCAGCATCCACAAAAAGGCGGTAAAGCCAATAAATCCGGCCTCTACCAGCGTTTCTAGAAAAACTGAATAGGCACTCAGGGCCGTGTACCGAGGTCGCTGATAAAGCGGATAAATTTTATTAAATGCCTCATTTCCCGGTCCGATACCAATTACCGGACGCGCTCGAATCATGTCCATGGCCCCTTCCCACACGTTGATGCGAAAGTTGTTGCTGCTGTCTTCTCGACCGGCAAACATGGTCATCACCCGCTCTCGCACCGGGCCGACAAATAGCACTGCAAACAGTACCAGACCCGCCATTGCTCCCAGCAATGCCGGCAGCGCCCACTGCTTCCAAAACGGAGGAAACAGCTCGCTCCACCAGTACATCAGCAATATTGCCAAGACAAAAAATAGCCCCAATAGCCCCATCCAGCCGCCGCGACTGTAGCTTAGGACCAAACAGGCCAAGTTTAGAAAAAATGCGATCGCAGCCAGCACCTTAGGCAGCCAGCGCGGCCAGACAAAAAAGGCACTCACGCTTAGAGCCACCGCAGGCATCAAATAGGCCGCCAGCAAATTCGGATTGCCTAAATAGCTATAAACCCGGGTCGCCCCCGATAAATTTGAGGTGGGATCGACCCAGGTAGCCAGCGCTTCGGCGCCAAAAAAGTACTGCCGCATCCCGTAGACCGCCACCGGCAATGTGGCCAGCACATACACCGAGGCCACGCCCGTCCGCAGCTTGGGCTGCCGTAGTACCCGCGCCAGCAGCATAAACAGCAGCAAATTTAAGGTCAGTTTGATCAAGCCTGAAATCGCCTCGGCTTTAACCGGCGATAGCGCTGTCGCCAATATCATGGCTCCCCAGTAAAGCGTGACGCCTAAATGAATGGGCGTTAGCCAGCCGTTGGCCTCATCACTCACCGTCAGTAAAAACCACAGCGCCGCACAGGCCATCAGCAAAATACCGATCAGCGTCGTGGAGGTATAGGGGGACAGCACTAGCAGAACCGCCACAATAGCGGCTGCAATCAGGTCGCCGTAGCCCAGCAGCCCGCTACCCTGTCGCCACTGTCGCAGCGGCGACAGCAGTCGATGGACCAAGCTTACCTGTCGCCACTGGTGCAGTGAAAACTGGCCAAAGGTAAGGGTACGCAGTACGGAGTCAATCATTAAGACAGCTATTCCAGGGTTCGCGCCTGTTATAGTAGCGGGTCGGTGGTCTTCCCTCAAGGCGCAGTCCTAGGATGCCTCAAAAAAAGCCAGATGGGTGAGACCGTAGCGTTTGGTTCGAGCTAGGTCCAGACCTGGTAGAGAATTCGGCTGCCAGCAGTCTGGTGTGTACTCTGCAGCGACAACGGCCCCTGGAGCTAGCAAGGATTTTTGAATCAACGTGTTGAGCACAGTATCGTACAGCCCAGCGGCATAGGGTGGGTCAAAGTACACCAGATCGAAGGGACCTAGCGTCAGACTGGCTAGCTTTTTTGTCACATCGCCTCGAATCAGGTGAAAGGTCTGCTCCGGTTTGGCAACGGTCTGCCAGTTGGTTTGCACAATCCGACAGGCTGCTCCAGCCTGCTCAATTCCTACGACAAGGCTAGCGCCTCGACACAGCGCCTCGGCTCCCATAGCCCCGCTACCGGCACATAAGTCTAGCCAGCGACTGCCGTTGACCCTGCCCTGCCAGCTATTAAAGAGCGCTTCACGGACCTTGGCTGGCGTAGGTCGTGTGGCCTGCCCGGGCAGCGTTTTAATGGGGCGGTTACCGTAGATGCGAATGGCCATAGCTTACAAATATGAACACCAGTCGCTCCAGCCACCGGGATAGAGCTTACCCATGGGCTTACCGGCCACCGTCTGGGAAAACAAATTGACACAGGCGGTCACTCCCGACCCGCAGTAAACGATCACCTCATTAGCGTCGTCTATGGCTCGCCAGTGATAGGCCAGCTCAAAAGGATGCCTCAGCAGTCCTGTTTCAGTCGTAATGTCTTGCCAAAAATAGTTCACGGCCCCCGGAATCGATCCCGCCACCGGGTCAATGGGCTCCCGCTCGCCTCGAAACCGTTCATTAGAGCGAGAATCCACGACCAGGGTGCCAGGCTGACGCTGTCGAACATCGTTGATGTCCACCAGCCAGTCGGTTTGGGGCTGGGGGACAAACTGACCTGCTTTGGGTTGCAGGGTGACGTTGCTCAAAGGCAGCCCCGCCTCTGTCCAGGCGTTAATCCCTCCGTCCAATAGCGAAACATTGTCATGCCCTAGATAGCACAGCATCCACCAGAGACGCGCGGCATAGGCAAACCGGGAGGCGTCGTAGATGACAACGGGCGTCTGCGGATTGGATTGAATCCCAAGCAGGCTTAGCGTATCGGCAAATCGTTCCCAGTCCGGTAGCGGATGACGACCGCCGTGGGGTTGGACAGGACCTGAAAGATGGCGATTTAGATCGAGATAATACGCTCCCGGAATATGGCCTGCACTGTACTGCTGCCAACCTAGCTGAGGTTCTAGCAGCGAAAAGCGACAGTCGATAATAACGAGACCATCGTTGAGGTGCTCAGATAGCCACTGGGAGCCAACGACAGGAATATCTGATAGATCAATCGGCGGCACTAGGGGGGAGGGCAAGGATTTTATCCGCAGTCAAGACGGTATTTATTATAATTGCTGGATAATCTTGAGCGAGAGAATGGCTGACGCGGAGGATTTTAGCCCAGAGGTCACCGGAGATGGCTCAGCAACGTTTTACTCAAAGGAGTTTGGCGAGCATTTTCACTGTCGTCACGGGGCCTATACCGACGCTCAGCGTAACTATGTGGATGCGGCCAATATTCCGGCCCTGGCGCAGGCGGAGCAGCTGGCTATTTTGGATATTTGCTACGGTTTGGGGTACAACACGGCGGCGGCGCTAGATACTATTCGACAGGTTAATCCTGACTGTCGGGTAACCGTTCGGGCGTTGGAGATCAATGGGGCGGTGCCGAGGAGCGCGATCGCAAACAACTTACTCCAGCCCTGGAGCCCCGCAACCCAAGCAATCCTCAAAACCCTGGCTACAGCACAGCGCTACCAAAGCTCCACCTTGGATATTCAGCTGATCCTGGGCGATGCTCGTCAAACGCTGCAGCCGCTGGCAGCTCAGGGCTGGCTGGCCGATGCTATTTTATTTGATCCATTTTCACCCACCCGCTGTCCCCAGCTGTGGACAGTAGAGTTTCTAACACTAACGGCTCAGTGTCTGGCGCAGAGCGGTATTTTGGCCACCTACTCCTGCGCAGCGGCGGTACGCTCGGCCATGGGCTTAGCCGGTTTGCAGATCGGTTCATTTGCCGGTGCCGGTCGTCACTGGCCCTGCACCATCGCTACCAAAGAAGTTCGACCGCTATCTCCTCTATCGCAGCAGGAGACAGAGCATTTGCAAACACGGGCGGCAGTACCCTATCGCGACCCCACTCTGAGCGCTACCGCTGAGGACATCAAGACCGCTCGCGAACAAGAACAGCAGCAGTCCATCCTGGAAACCACCGGCAGCTGGCGACGTCGCTGGCTAAGGTCATCAACGTCGGCTAGCGCACTTGGGTAGTCCAACCGCCTCGCGGTATACTCCTCCCGTAATTTCTCATGTGTTCAAGCTCACTTTTCGGCACTATGACTCACTCACTGGCGGTCGCCATACTAGCAGCAGGTAAGGGCACCCGGATGCGATCGCAGCTACCCAAAGTGCTCCATCCCCTGGGAGGCCGCACCCTGGTAGAAAATGTGCTGGCCAGTCTGGCGCTAGTCCAGCCGGAGCGTCAGATTGCCATTGTGGGCTATGCCGCCGATCGGGTACGCGCGGCCCTCAGCCATAGCCCGTTAGAGTTTGTCGAACAGACCGAGCAGCTAGGCACCGGTCACGCCGTACAGCAGGTGATTCCAGCCCTAGAAGGATTTGAGGGTAATCTGCTGGTGCTCAATGGCGATGTGCCGTTGCTGCGACCCGAAACCATTGCCAAAATGGTGCAGACCCATGTGGACAACAACAACGCTGCTACCATTCTCACGGCCCAGTTTGACGACCCCACAGGCTACGGTCGTGTCTTTTGTGATGAGAATTTTGTTGTTTCACAAATTATCGAGCATCGCGACTGCACTCCTGAGCAAAGAAATAACCCCCGGATTAATTCAGGTATCTACTGCTTTAACTGGCAAAAGCTGATGACGGTGCTGCCCCACCTCAGGTCCGACAACGACCAAAATGAGTACTACCTCACCGATGTGGTAAAAGATCTCTCGCCTGTCATGGCCCTAGACGTCGATGATGTAGAAGAGATTTCAGGTATCAACAATCGCAAGCAGCTCTCAGACGCCGCCACAGTTTTACAGCGCCGCATTAAAGACGAGCTGATGCTGTCGGGCATTACGATGATCAACCCCGACAGCATCACCATCGATGCCACCGTTAAGGTAGAACCCGATGTTGTGATCGAGCCAGAAACCCACCTGCGCGGCACCACGACCGTCGCTGCAGGCTGTCATATTGGTCCTGGCACCCTAATTGAAAACAGTACCATCGGTGAAAACACCACCGTTCGCTATTCTGTCGTCAGCGACAGCACCGTTGCCGCAGCGGCTCGTGTTGGTCCCTATGCTCATCTGCGGGGTCAGGCCGTCATTGGCACAGGCTGTCGTATTGGTAATTTTGTTGAAGTCAAGCAGTCCACCCTGGGGACTAAAACAAATGCGGCTCACCTATCCTATTTGGGCAACGCCACCCTGGGAAACAATGTCAATATTGGTGCCGGTACCATTACCGCCAACTACGACGGTGTTAATAAGCATCCCACGGTGATCAAAGACAATACTAAGACCGGTTCCAACAGCGTGCTGGTTGCTCCGGTTACCCTAGGCGAGAATGTGACCGTTGGTGCTAGCGCAGTCGTGACTAAAGATGTGGATGATGGCTGTTTAATTGTGACTAGAGGAGAGCGGCGGGTAATTAAAGATTGGCAGCCGAAACTAACCAAGAAATCTGATAACGGCTAGATAGAGATTCGGTCATATGCAGAGTCTTTTATGTATCTCTTCCCACTGTTTTAGCTCTCAAGGGTAAAGAGCGTCATCTCTGGTGGGCAGAACAACCGTATCGGAATAATACTCATACCAATACCCACATTGACATATAGGTTATTGCCAGCTTTGCCATAGCCCCTTGCCCATCCGTCTGCATAGACTTTATCCTTCTGAGTAAATCGTAGCCATGACCACTGAGGTGAGTTAGGCAAGCGTATCTGACCGCCATGGGTATGACCAGATACTGCCAGCGGCGCTGTATTAGCCGGAAACTTCTCGAAGCTATCTGGATTATGTACCATCACTACTCTAGGACTCTCGTCTGGAACGTCTGAAAGAGCAGCTTCTACGTTGTCTCGACCGGCCCACAGCGAGTCAGCACCAACGAGATACAGTGGCTCGTTGCTACCAGGTATCTGCATTGCCACAGACTCATTTTCAAGTACAACAACGCCAATCGCTTCTAGTTCAGACGCCAAGCTACTCGCCAGCTGCGTATCCGGCTCAGCTTGCTTTCCGCTCATGCCGTAGTCATGGTTGCCTAGCACCGCATAGGTGGGAATACCCGCATCTATCAAAGGCTTCACAATATTAACGGCTTTCTCAATTTCAGCGCTGTTTGGTGGGGATTCAGCATGATAGATAAAGTCGCCGCTAATTAAAACAGCGGCAGGGTTTGCTTCGATCAGTTGCTCAACGCTACGACTTGCAGTGTCCGCATTGTCGGCCCATAACCCGATCTGAAAGTCTGAAATCTGACCGATTTGTTTACCTTCCCAGCTGGCTGGAAGATTTGGAATTTGAGCCGTCTCTTCTTCGATATTCAGGAACCGAGGCTCGATCAGTCCCCAAGTCACGAGTAAAGCGATCGCACACCCTAATCCTGTTGCAGCGTATTTGAGTTTTTTTGGCATAATTTTTTATACAGATTGAATAAGGTAAAGAATCTCCTAAGGTGTTTGCATGAAAATAACGTACCCCAGTAAATCATGTCTGAGGATAACCATCCCCCTTGCGATGGGGGACTTACAGGGGGTTATCGACAATGGGCGCTATCGGTCAAACCCCTCCGCCTACGGCACCTCCCCTAAGCCCGAAGGGCAGGCTTCGCCAACGTAAGGGGAGGACATCCTACAACATCATTCCAGGCTGGTATTTCATTTACCTGCTAGCCCCTAACTTCGAATTCTGCAATTGTCTTCTGGCGTTAGACTTTTGAGCATACCTAATAACATTAGAACATCTATCCGTATCAAACCTGTTAAAAAGTCAGCATAGTCGTCGGATACATTCGCACAATGACCAGCCACTTAGCCCACAGCATAGAAGGGTTCTAACGTTTACTGATGTAGCAAGCTAAGTGGTCAGAGCTATACGTGCTGAAAGACCGTAACAGTAGCCCTAATATCACACCCTATTGACAACCCTGGACTTACCAGGACGTGCTGTTTTATAAGGTAATGATTTAAGAGCTTTGTACCAAGACCCTAAGCCTTTGCAGGTTTGGGGTCAGGTTTGGGTGGTTTTACTTCCTTGACAGCCGTCGAAATGCGATTGGCAAAGTTCTCATCAACTTCTCGGAAGAGCGCAATCTGTCGCTTTTGAATAGACTGAGCGCACTTACCTAAGCTGCCGCCAATGTTATGGACAAGCCGATCTTTCTCATCATCGCTCATGATGTTGTACAGCATACGAGCCTGATCGGCGTAATCGGGGGCGTCTAACTTCTGACGGTCAACCATCCCTTCTACTGCATAGGGTGGCGGTGCGGTGCTGCTGTCTGCCTCTGGGTAGTTTTGCTCTGTAGGATGGTAGTTAATGCGGCTGCCACTGTTGTCGTCAGTGCGCATAAAACCGTCTCTGTAGCCGGTGTTGGCTTTGGTTGCGTGGGGCTTGTTGACAGGGATGTGGTCATAGTTGACGCCAAGACGATAGCGGTGAGCGTCGGAGTAGGACATAATGCGAGCCTGGAGCATCCGGTCGGGTGACCAAGAGATACCGGGGACAACGTTGCCAGGAGAGAAGGCAGCTTGTTCTACTTCGGCAAAGAAGTTGTCAGGATTGCGATTGAGCTCAAAGCGACCTACGCGCTGTAGCGGAAAGTCGGCATGGGGCCAAACCTTAGTAAGATCGAATGGATTCCACTTAAAGTTTGCAGCCTGCTCGTCGGTCATGGTCTGGATGTGCATTGTCCAGGAAGGATAGTTGCCGTCGTCAATAGCCTTAAACAGATCCTTGGTTGCCCAGCGAGGTTCGAGACCCTGAATATGCATCCATTGTTCTTCGGTAAAATTCTTGATACCCTGGTCGGTTTTGAAGTGAAATTTGACCCAAACTCGCTCGTTGTTGGCGTTAATAAGGCTGAAAGTGTGGCTGCCGTAGCCGTTGATATGTCTCCATCCCTGGGGGGCACCGCGATCGCCCATGAGCCATATAACTTGATGCAGACTTTCAGGCACATTTGACCAAAAATCCCACCACATTTCATCTTGTCGCCAGTTCTTTTCTGGGTGTTCTTTCTGCGAGCGGATGAAGTCCATAAAGATCATCGGGTCGCGCATGAAGAAAATGGGGGTACCATTGCCAACCATGTCCCAGTTGCCGTCTTCGGTGTAGAACTTGACAGAGAATCCGCGCAGGTCGCGATAGATATCGGAGCCGCCTTTGGATTTGGCGACGGTAGAGAAGCGAGCAAAGACTTCGGTTTGTTTGCCAACCTCACTAAAGAGTTTGGCCTTTGAAAGATGAGAGATGTCGTCGGTGACAGTGAAGGTACCGTAAGCGCCTGCGCCAATTGCATGAACGACTCGTTCGGGAACACGCTCGCGATTAAAGTGCGCCATCTTCTCTAGCAGTACGTAGTCTTCCATCAGCAAGGGGCCATTTTTGCCTGCTGTTTTGGAGACTCTATTGTTTTCGATGGGGACGCCAGCAGCGTTGGTTAGTGTGTTGCGATCGCCCATAATTCCCCGTTAGATGTATGTGGTCAATATTTAATAAGAAAGAAACTGGCCTAGCCAGTTCTTAGTCGCTGGCGAATTAGTCAGCTCAGCCTAGTCAACAGCTGTAGATACACAATAAGCGACAAGAAGTAGATTCAGACTCTCTCTACAGGGATAGATACGCTCACTGATTGGGCAACGATCCATGAAGAAAGATACCAGTATTTGGGCTGCACGCAGATTGAATACTAAGAACATGGCTATGACAGAAGAGTCCTTATCAGCTGGCAAAGCTATGACTGGCCAAGAATGGTCCTGATTCCACCTCAGTTTGTGTGTGAGGATTTAATCAATGGTCTCCGTCCATT
>ERZ1740072.497-NODE-497-length-15854-cov-4.522122_pt1 | contig 15854 bp, 13 predicted proteins | sample MGYA00581733_ERZ1740072 | MGnify/ENA primary metagenome ERZ1740072 (study PRJEB43018, sample SAMN04849741) | marine metagenome | isolation source: floating plastic debris | place: Pacific Ocean | collected 2008-08-30 | study: EMG produced TPA metagenomics assembly...
GGGCCTGATCGAGAACATGTCGATGTTTGTCTGCCCCGATTGCGGGGCCGAACATGCTCTGTTCGGGCAGGGCGGCGTCGCGGCGGAAGCGCAGCAGATGGGGGTGCCGCTGTTGGGCGCGCTGCCTATCGACCTCGACACGAGGTTGGCGGGCGATGGCGGCACGCCGGTCGCTGCGGGCGAGGGGCCCATGGCGGACGCCTTTGCCCGGATCGCGCAAGGTCTGATCAAGGGCGGGATGGCCTAGGCTTCGTTTCGCAACGGTTATGGGAATGCGTGGGAAAAGGCGCGTTCAATTGCGGTGATTCGAATCAATTCAGTCGCATTGCGGTATAGTTTGGCCAAAATTAATGAGAACAAAGAATAAACATCTGTATCCAGGCAGGTTCCAAAGGTCGTTTTTTGGGAATTTGTGGGCCATGTGCGATCTCTGAGTGAGTAATCTACATGTTGTGTCTGCGTGATCACCAGCAACATCATCCGCGACATCTGTAACAGATCATCCCAGCTTTTGCGCTGCAATACTCCATAAATGGCCTTCTAAATCCTGCATAGCGCATAAAAAACCGTTGCTTCCCATGTTTTCCCATGGCATCCCTATTGCACGAGATGAAAACGAGCACGGGGCAGCAAACGACCCCACGCAAACAACAAAACTCTAGCAGGTTTCATACAGGCACCTCGCTTTCATCAAAAAAGAGATCCGGCGCGCGAGCGAGCAGACATCCCCCCAGGTGGCGCGCGCAGCTGGAGATCCCGCACAGCGGGACGAGGGCGGCGGGTTGATCAGTGGCAGCAGATCAACCCGCCGTTTCCATTTTCAGAGACCTGGGCGGGTACGGAAAAACAGGGACGGGCCAAACAGGTGGCACGCAGGTTCAGAGGCGAAAGCGACCACAAGGTGGACGCAAAGGGGCGGGTGTCTATCCCGGCCTCGTTTCGCCGTGTGATCGAGGCGTGCGACCCTGACTGGACAGAAGGGCTGACGCCGCGCCTGATCATCGTCTATGGCGGCGCGACCCGCAATTACCTCGAAGGTTTCACCATCGAAGCCATGGACGAGGTCGACGACAAGATCGCCAAATTCCCCCGCGGCTCGGCCAAGCGGAAGGCGATGGAGCGGCTTTATTCAGCGCAATCGGTCGAGGCCGAAGTCGACAATACGGGCCGCATCGTCCTGCCTGCCAAGCTGCGGGACAAGATCGGGCTGGACGGCATGGCACGCTTTGTTTCGTCGGGTGACACGTTCGAGATATGGAAGCCCGAGGCCTATGATGACAGCATCGCGGCGCTGGATGACGATGGCTACGATCCGGACCTTGATCCATCCGCCTACCTTGACGGGGATTTGGGCTGAACATGGCTGGGGGGCCGCATATACCAGTTCTTATCGACGCGATCCTTGACGCCTGCGCCCCTGTCGCGGGCGTTTGGCTGGATGGCACTTTTGGCGCGGGCGGTTATACGCGCGCCTTGCTTGATGCCGGTGCGGACCGGGTGATTGCCGTGGATCGTGATCCGCTGGCCTTTGAGATGGCTCAGGGCTGGGCGGCGCAGTTTGGCGACCGGATCGTGATGCAGCAGGGCGTGTTCTCGCGCCTGGACACTTATGCCACGGGCCTCGACGGTGTCGTTCTTGACCTGGGCGTCAGCTCGATGCAGCTGGATCAGGCCGCGCGCGGGTTTTCGTTCATGCAGGACGGGCCGCTCGACATGCGGATGCGCCAGGATGGCCCGTCGGCGGCGGACATCGTCAATACCGCGGACGAGGGCGTGCTGGCCGATATCCTTTTTCACTACGGCGAGGAGCGCGCCAGCCGCCGTATTGCACGTGCGATCATCACATCGCGCCCGATCACCACCACGCTGAAACTGACGGGTATCATCGAAAAGTGTCTGCCGCGCCCCAAGCCCGGCCAATCGCACCCCGCCACGCGCAGTTTTCAAGCGCTGCGGATTGCGGTGAACAACGAATATGATGAGCTCTATCAGGGGCTTATGGCGGCAGAGCGGGCGTTAAAGCCCGGTGGACAGCTCGCCGTTGTGACCTTTCATTCGATCGAGGACCGCATGGTCAAACGCTTTCTCACCGCCCGGTCGGGCAGTGCCGGGCGGGCCAACCGCTACGCACCCGAGGCTGCCAGCGACGCACCGGCTTTTACGCTGAAAAGCCGCAAGGCCATCGCGCCCGGCGACGCCGAAATCCAAGCCAACCCGCGCGCCCGTTCGGCCAAGCTGCGGGTGGCCACGCGCACCGATGCGCCGGCGGGCACTGTCGATCCGAAATCAATTGGTATGCCGCACGTCAGGGGGGGTATCTGATGCGCAACGTCTTGTTTGTTCTGACCACAATGGCGGTGATCGGCCTCGCTTTTTGGGCCTATCGCGAGAATTACGCGACGCAAGAAGTGCTGTCCGAGGTCGAAACCCTGCACCGCGATATCGGGGCAGCACATGCCCGGCTGGCGGTGCTCAAGGCCGAATGGGCGTATCTGAACCGCCCGGACCGGCTGCGGGATCTGGCCGAAATCAACTTTGACCGGCTGGGGCTGCTGCCCCTGCGACCCGAACAGTTCGGCTATGTGGACGAGGTCGCATATCCCGCGCCCGCATTACCCCCCGTCACCGACGCCGTCGAGGTGCAGGGCACGCTGGAGGTGACGGAATGACCCGCACACCGCTCCGCCCGCTGGCCCGCATTCTGCCCGCCCGCGACGCCGGCGAAAGCCCCGCTGCGATCGAACGTGAGAACCTGCGCGTACGGCATGAAGAAATGCGCGACCGCGCAAGGACCCGTGCCGAAGGACGGCTGCTGGTGCTTGGTGTCTTCTTCTTTGCCGCGTTTCTGACCGTGGGTGTCCGCATGGGCATGCTGGCCACGTCCGAGCCGATGGAGCCGCGCGCCAGTGCGCAGGGTGCCGCAATTTCCGCGGCCCGCGCCGATATCGTGGACCGCAAGGGTCGACTGCTGGCGACGAACTTCGAGACACATGCGCTCTATGCGCAGCCGCCGCTCATGGTCGACCCGGCCGCGGCTGCCAAGGGTCTGGCCGCGATCTTCCCCGATCTGAAGGAAGACGCGTTGCTCAGGGACTTTACCGGCAAGCGCAAATTCCTGTGGATTCGCAGGAAAATCAGCCCCGAGCAGATGCAGGCCGTGCACGAGATTGGCGATCCCGGTCTGCTCTTTGGTCCGCGTGAGATGCGGCTTTATCCCAATGGCTCGCTGGCGGCGCACGTGATGGGTGGCGCGAGTTTCGGCAAGGAAGGCGTGAGTGCCGCTGAGGTGATCGGTGTTGCGGGCGTCGAAAAGTATTTTGACGACTACCTGCGCGATCCGGCCAACGGGCAACGCCCGCTGACCCTGTCGCTGGACCTCACAGTGCAGGCGGCGGCGGAGCAGGTGCTTTATGGTGGCATGAAGCTGATGAATGCCAAGGGCGCAACCAGCGTTCTGATGGACGTGCACACAGGAGAGATCGTTTCGGTGGTGAGCCTGCCGGATTTCGACCCCAACAACCGTCCCCGGCCTGCCACCAGCGGGGATCAGGGCGACAGCCCGCTCTTCAACCGGTCGGTGCAGGGCGTCTACGAGCTGGGTTCGACCTTCAAGATCTTTGCGGCGGCACAGGCGGTAGACCTGGGCCTTGTCTCGCCCTCGACCATCATCGACACCTCCGGGCCGATGAAAGTGGGCGGTTTTCGCATCGGCGAGTTCCGCAACAAGAACTACGGCAAGCTGAGCGTGGCCGACATCATCGTCCAATCCTCCAACCGGGGGACGGGCCGCATGGCGCTGCAGATCGGCGCTGAGCGGCAGCAGGAATTCCTGAAATCCATGGGCTTTTTCGATGCGACACCATTCGAGATCGTGGAGGCGCGCACTGGCAAGCCGTTGTTGCCCAAACGCTGGACGGAACTGAGCGCTGTCACTGTGAGCTATGGTCATGGGCTGTCCAGCTCGCCCATGCATCTGGCTGCGGGCTACGCCGCGATTGCCAATGGCGGGCATATGGTGGCGCCGACGATCCTCAAGCAAAACGGACCGCGGCTTGGCCCCCGCGTGATGAGCGAAAACGCCGCCCGCGCCGCCCGCGACATGCTGCGCAAGGTGGTGACATCCGGCACGGCAAGCATGGGTGAGGTGCCGGGCTATGCCGTGGGTGGCAAGACCGGGACGGCGGACAAGCCCCGCGCGCGCGGGGGGTACTACGACGACAAGGTCATCGCGACCTTTGCCACGATGTTCCCTGCACATGACCCGAAATACGTGCTGGTGGTGACACTGGACGAACCGGTTGAGACATCCGGCGACAAGCCGCGCCGTACGGCGGGCTGGACGGCGGTGCCCGTCGCCGCCGAGATGATCGGCCGCATCGCGCCCCTGCTGGGCCTGCGGCCCACCGTTGAACCCAAGGCACTGGCTGATATAACGCTGACAAGCAGCAACTGAGGTGCGCAATGCACCCGATCCAAAAGGCCGAACATGGGTGAGCAGCCGAGGCCCCTCGCTGCGCTGGGACTGACAGCGCGCGGGCAGGCCAATCCTGAGATCAAGGGGATTGCGGTCGACAGCCGCGAGGTCAGGGACGGGTTCCTTTTTGCCGCGATGCCCGGCAGTCGCATGCACGGAGCGGAGTTCGTTGAATTTGCCGTGCGCATGGGCGTTGTGGCCGTGCTGACCGATGCCGCAGGCGCAGACATCGCCGCACCGCATCTGGGCGACGCGGCCCTCGTGATCGCGGACGCCCCGCGCGAGGCGCTGGCCCGCGCCGCCGCCCTTTGGTTCGGCGGCCAGCCCGAGGTCATGGTCGCCGTCACAGGCACCAACGGCAAGACGTCCGTCAGCACCTTTGTCCGCCAGATCTGGATCGAGATGGGGCTGGCCGCCGTCAATCTGGGCACCACCGGCGTCGAAGGGGCTTGGACCGCGCCGCTGGTCCACACCACGCCCGAACCCATCACGCTGCACCGCACGCTGGCCGCCGCCCGCGCTGCCGGGATCACCCATGCCGCAATGGAGGCGTCGTCACATGGCCTCGACCAGCGCCGCCTTGACGGTGTGTCGCTGGCCGCTGCGGGTTTCACGAACTTCACGCAGGACCACCTGGACTATCACGAGACGTTCGAGGCCTATTTCGACGCCAAGGCAGGGCTCTTTGCCCGCGTTCTGCCGGAAGACGGTGTCGCGGTGATCAACATGGATGATGCCCGCGGCGTCGATATGGCCGCCATCGCCCGGGCACGCGGGCAGGAGGTCATGACCGTGGGCCGTGACGGGGGCGAGTTAACGCTCGCCGGCCAACGCTTTGACGCGTCCGGTCAGGACGTGCGGTTCGAATACCGGGGCAAGGCCTACGCCATGCGTCTGCCGCTTATCGGCGGGTTTCAGGCCGACAATGTGATGCTGGCCTGTGGTCTTGTCATCGCATGCGGGGCCGACCCCGACCGCGTGTTCGAGACGTTGCCGCTTCTGGGCACTGTGCGGGGCCGGATGCAGCTGGCCGCCACCCGCGCCAACGGGGCGACGGTGTTCGTGGATTACGCCCATACGCCCGATGCCGTGGCCACCGCGCTCAGGGCGATGCGCCCGCATGTGCTGGGCAAGCTGGTGGCCGTTGTCGGCGCAGGCGGTGACCGCGACGCGGGCAAGCGGCCCTTGATGGGCGCTGCGGCGGCGGACAATGCCGATGTGGTCTTTGTCACCGACGACAACCCGCGCAGCGAGGACCCGGCGTTGATCCGGGCCGCCGTCATGCAAGGCTGTCCTGACGCCACCGAAGTCGGCGACCGCGCCGAGGCGATCCTGCGCGCCGTCGATGCGTTGGAGCCGGGCGATACCCTGCTGATTGCAGGCAAGGGACACGAGACCGGCCAGATCGTGGGTGATGACGTTCTGCCCTTTGACGACGCGGAACAGGCCAGCGTGGCCGTCGCTGCACTAGAAGGGAAACTCACATGACGCTCTGGACCGCAGCGGACGCCGCCGAGGCAACAGGCGGGCGCAACAGCACCGACTGGCAGGCCACCGGTGTGTCGATCGATACGCGCACGCTACAGCCCGGTGATCTCTTTGTCGCCCTGCAGGCGGCGCGAGATGGCCACGATTTCGTCGCCCAGGCGCTGGAGAAGGGGGCCGCTGCGGCCCTTGTGAACCGCGTACCGGACAGCGTTACGGACGACGCGCCGCTGTTGATCGTCGACGATGTGTTGACCGCGCTCGAAGACCTCGGGCGTGCGGCCCGCGCCCGTACGGAGGCCCGCGTTGTCGCCATCACAGGCTCGGTCGGCAAAACCTCCACCAAGGAGATGATGCGCGCTATGCTGGGGGATCAGGGCCGCACGCACGCCTCGGTCGCCAGCTACAACAACCACTGGGGCGTGCCCCTGACCCTGGCGCGCATGCCCGCTGACACCGAATACGTGGTGATCGAGATCGGCATGAACCACCCCGGCGAAATCGCGCCGCTCGCAAAAATGGCCCGCCCGCACGTGGCCATGATCACCACCGTCGCCGCCGCGCATCTCGAAGCGTTCGAAAACATCGAAGGCATCGCCGTGGAAAAGGCATCAATCCTGGACGGGTTGGAGCATGGTGGCACTGCGATCCTCAACAATGACTGTTCGACCGCCGCCATTTTGCAAGCCAAGGCACATGACGTTCGGCGCCGTGATGTGGGGTTTGGAGAAAACGGATTTGATTTCAAGCTTCTGTCAGCCGAAGTTCAGGGCGACATCACCATTGTTCAAGCGACGGCGCACGACGCGCCGCTGCTGTTCAAGGTGGGGGCCGCAGGCCGTCACTTTGCCATGAACGGGCTCGGCGCGTTGGCCGCCGCCGAAGCGCTTGGCGCCGACCTCGCCATCGCCGCACAATCGCTGGGCCGCTGGTCGCCTTATCAGGGGCGCGGCGCGCGCGAGGTGATCTGCCTCGACATCGTCGACACGCATCTGACGCTGGAGCTGATCGACGACAGCTACAACGCCAACCCGACCTCCATGGCAGCCGCGCTGGAGGTGCTCGCCGCGGCCGAAGTGACGCATGACATTAGCCGTGTCAGCAAGGGGCGAAAGATCGCATTTATCGGCGATATGAAGGAGTTGGGCGGCCAAGCTGAAGCGATGCATGCGGAATTGTCGCAGCTGGAGGCAATGCGTGACATCGACGTGGTGCATTGCATCGGCCCGCTCATGCAGCACCTGCACGCCGCACTGCCCGAACCACAGCGTGGCCTCTGGGCGGCCACATCCGAAGCGCTGGCCGCGCAAGTGCCGCGCCGCCTCGACAGCGGTGACGTGGTGCTTGGCAAGGGCTCGCTCAGCATGAAACTCTGCCTGATCGTTGACGCGATACGGAAAATGGGCCATCCGATGAAAACGGGCGAAGACCCACAAGATAATGCGTGAGGCGACACGAGTATGCTCTATTGGTTGACGGCACTTTCGGATGGCGGGGATTTCTTCAACCTCTTTCGCTATATCACGTTTCGTGCCGGGGGGGCGTTTCTGACGGCGCTGGTCTTTGGGTTCATTTTTGGCCGGCCCCTGATCGCAGTGCTGCGCAAACGGCAGGGCAAGGGGCAACCGATCCGCGATGACGGCCCCGAAGGCCACTTTGCCAAGGCGGGCACGCCGACCATGGGCGGGCTGCTGATTGTCGGTGCGCTGGCCACCTCGACGGTGCTGTGGGCGCGGCTCGACAACCCGTTTGTCTGGATCGTGCTGGGCGTGACGCTCAGTTTTGCGCTGATCGGTTTTGCCGATGATTACGCCAAGGTGTCCAAGCAGACGACCGCCGGGGTGCCGGGCAAGGTGCGGCTTCTGCTGGGCTTTCTGATTGCCGGGATCGCTGCCTATTTCGCGGCGGCATACCACCCCGATCCGCTGCAAAACCAGCTCGCCGTTCCGGTGCTCAAAGATGTTCTGATCAACCTCGGCGTTCTCTTCATTCCGTTCTCGATCATCGTGATCGTGGGGGCCGCCAACGCGGTGAACCTGACCGATGGGCTTGACGGCCTGGCCATCATGCCGGTGATGATCGCGGGCGGGACACTGGGCATCATCGCCTACGCCGTGGGCCGGGTCGATTTTACCGAATATCTCGATGTGCATTACGTGCCCGGCACTGGCGAGTTGCTGATCTTTACTGCTGCCCTTTTTGGCGGTGGCCTGGGCTTTCTGTGGTACAACGCGCCGCCGGCTGCCGTCTTCATGGGCGATACCGGGTCGCTGGCCCTCGGGGGCGCGCTCGGCGCCATCGCGGTTGCGACCAAGCACGAGTTGGTGCTGGCCATCGTTGGTGGCCTTTTCGTGGTTGAGGCGCTGTCGGTGATCATCCAGGTCCTGTATTTCAAGCGCACGGGCAAGCGGGTGTTCCTCATGGCGCCCATCCACCACCATTATGAGAAAAAGGGCTGGGCCGAGCCGCAGATCGTGATCCGCTTCTGGATCATCTCGCTGATCCTCGCGATGATCGGTCTGGCAACGCTCAAGGTCCGCTAACGGGCGCGCTCAGATCACGCCGCATTCCCAAAAATGATCTATGCGCAATGCGCGCGGGGATGTATTCAGGTCTCAGGCACATATCCGCTGACCAGAACCAAGCGGGCGCCAAAGGGGTAAGCGGTGATCGAGCGGACAACCAAGACCGGCCTGAAACGGCTGATGAATTCCGGCCTGGATGTGCAGATGCGGCGCAAGGTCCATCGTGAGATGCGTGGCTCCTACTGCTCGGGCATCATAATGGGCCTGCGCGCAGCGCTTGGCCCGGGGGACGTCTGCATCGACCTTGGCGCCAATATCGGCGAGGTGACCGTCCCGCTCGCCGAGACCGGGGCCACCGTGCACGCGTTCGAGCCGGACCCCGACACTTTCGCCCAGTTGAAGAGCGCCTGTGCCCGGCACCCCAGCGCGATGTTGCACCAGAAGGCCGCCGGGACGCAGCCGGGTGTCATGTCGCTCTTCCGCAGCACGATCCTCGACAAGGACGCGCGCAAGGGCTCGACCGGGTCCACCCTGATCGCCACCAACACGGTCGCAAACGTGGAAAACAGCGTCGAGGTTGAGGTGATTGATGCCGTGGCCCTGGTCCGCTCATTGATCGCGGAACACGGACGGATCGCCTTTCTCAAGATGGACATCGAAGGTGCGGAACTCGACCTGATGGAGCATCTGCTGGACACAGACCTGCTGTCGCATGTGGGCCTGACAGTCGTCGAAACCCACCGTTGGTTGATGCCGGGCCAGTCCAAACGCTACGAAGAGATTGAGCGCGTGGCCGACGCGCGGCCCGAACTGAACCTCTTTGCCTACTGGACCTGACGCGTGGCGGGGGCTGCGTGATCGGACTTGCGGGCACCGCGGTTTCATGGGAACCCTGCCGACCAGACAGAAACGAACGGGGTGAGGGGACGTGCGCGCACTGGTCACGGGCGGCAATCGGGGGATCGGCTATGCGATCGCGCAGGGCCTGACAACCCGCGGCGTCGATGTTGTCATCGGCGCACGCGACCCTGAGGCAGGCAGTGCCGCCGCGCGGTCCCTCGGCTGTGCCGCGGTACATCTCGACCTCGAAGCGCCGGACACATTCGCACCCGCCATCGCAGCAGCGGGTGACATCGACATCCTGATCAACAACGCCGGCATTCTGATCGAGGACAGCATGATCACGCATCCCGACGGTCTGCACCGCTCCATGCAGGTCATGTTCCACGCCCCCTTCGCACTGATCCTGCTCTGCCTGCCGCAGATGGCGCGCTCAGGGGGCCGCATCATCAACCTCAGTTCCGGCTGGGGCGCCTATTCCGAGGGTATGCAAGGCCCCGGCGGCTACGGCGTCGCCAAGGCGGCGCTGAACGCGCTGTCATACGCCTTGCCACGCGACTTGCCCGCCGGTGTCAGCATCAACGCGATGTGCCCGGGCTGGGTGCACACGCGCATGGGCGGCCAGTCCGCCCCGCGCACCCCCGAAGAGGGGGCCGACACCGCGATCTGGCTCGCGCTGGACGCGCCGGCACATCTCACCGGCAAGTTCTTTCGCGACCGCGTTGAAAAGGCGTGGTGATGCTGTTTCTTCTGACCGAAAATACCACGGGGGTCCGGGGGCAGCGCCCCTGGTCGGTCCGCCGATGATCCCTGTCCTTGGTCTGATGGGCGCACGCGTCGCCGTTCTGGGCCTCGGCCGCTCGGGTCTCGCCTCGGCGCGCGCACTGCATGCCGGCGGGGCCCAGCCGGTCTGCTGGGACGACAACCCAGACGCGCGCGCCCGTGCCGAGGACGAAGGCTTCGCCTGCCTCGATCTCAGAAAACCGGGTGCCTTTGACGGGATCGCGCGCCTGATCGTCAGTCCGGGCATCCCACATCTTTATCCCGGCCCCAACCCGGTCATCATCGCCGCCCTGACCGCAGGGGTGCCCGTAGACAACGATATCGGCCTGTTCTTCCAGTCGCTCGCCACCGACGCATGGGGGCGGTTCGACACCGCACCGCGCGTGATTGCCGTCACGGGCTCAAACGGCAAATCCACCACCTGCGCGTTGATCCAGCACATCATGGACTGCGCGGGCCGCGACAGCCAGTTGGCCGGCAATATCGGACGCGGCGTGCTCGACATCGACCCGCCTGGCGATGGCGGCATCGTCGTTCTGGAGCTGTCGAGCTACCAGACCGATCTGGCGCGCAGCCTGACACCGGATGTGGCCGTCTTTACCAACCTCACGCCCGATCATCTGGACAGGCATGCGGGCATGGGCGGGTACTTCGCGGCCAAGCGCAGGCTCTTTTCCGAAGGGGGCCCCGACCGCGCTATCATCGGTGTGGACGAGCACGAGGGCCGTTTTCTCGCCGGGCAACTGGCCGAAGCGCCGGGGGATGACCGGGTGATCCGCGTCTCGGCGGCGGGCAAGCTGTCGGGGCCGGGCTGGTCCGTCTTTGCCCGCAAGGGGCATCTGGCGGAGTGGCGGAAGGGGCGGCAGGTCGCCTCCATCGACCTGCGCGACGTGGCCGGCCTGCCGGGCGCGCACAATCACCAGAACGCCTGCGCCGCCTATGCCGCCGCCCGCGCCGTCGGTATCGCCCCCCGTGTGATCGAGGACGCCTTTCACAGTTTTGCCGGTCTGCCGCATCGCAGCCAGCGCATCGCCGAGGCGGGCGGCGTGATCTATGTGAACGACAGCAAGGCCACGAATGTCGACAGCGCGGCCAAGGCGCTGATGGCGTTCAAGAACATCCGCTGGATCTGCGGCGGTCTGCAAAAGGATGGTGGGCTGAATGCGGTGAATGCGGCGGCAGGCTCCGTGCGCAAGGCCTATGTGATCGGGCGCGAGGCGGCCCAGTTTGCGCTGCAACTGGACATGGACAGCCAGGTCTGCGGCACGATGGAGGCAGCGGTCACCGCCGCAATGGATGAGGCCGAACCGGGCGACGTGGTCCTGCTGGCACCCGCTGCGGCAAGCTTTGATCAATATGACAGCTTCGAGGCGCGGGGCGCCGACTTCACGGCGCAGGTCGAAGCGCGGCTGTGACGCGGCCTTAGATCTTTTCGACCGTCACCCCGTCGCCTGTGTAGAACGCCAGATGGTCCTTGATCCGGGCCACGCTTTCCTTGGGGTCCTCATAGCTCCACACGGCGTCCTTGAGCGTCGCCGACTTCGTTACAACCGAGAAATAGCTCGCATCGCCCTTGTGCGGGCAGTGCGTTACCTTGTCGGACAGGTCGAGGAAGGCCATCGCGATGTCCGCGCGGGGAAAGTAGATCACCGGTGCATAGCTGCCTTCGCTCAGTTCCAGCGCCGCGTTGCTTTCGCCCAGTACGGCGCCGCCTGCTCGGACCGTCCAGGTGCCGGGGGCGGTCCGGATCGTGATGTGGTCTGCCATGGCATGGGGTCCTTTCAGTCTTTTGCTCGGGTGATGAGCGCTGTGTGTAACAGGTGCGTGACGGCTGCGGAACCTCAAAGAAACGCACAGCCGTTTCTGCAAACCAGCCACACCGTTGATCAATGCCCTCAGATCGGTGCGCAGGCCGACACCAGCCAAGCGCGTGCCGCATCCGAAACGCGGGGCCCGATTTTTTCAAGTGTTTCGGCATGATAGGCGTTGATCCAGTCCCGTGTCGCCGTGTCCAGCAGCGCCGGCACCACCAACCGCCGATCGATGGGGGCAAAGGTCCGCGTGCGCCCGCACAGCATCACCCGGTGCGCGTCCCCTCCGGGCGGCGCTTCGGCCACGGTCGCCACCACCAGGTTCTCGATCCGGATGCCAAAGGCCCCTTCGCGGTAGTATCCCGGCTCATTCGACAGGATCATGCCCGGCTCCAGCGGTACGGTGCTGACCCGGCTCAGCCGTTGTGGTCCCTCATGCACCGACAGGTAGGCGCCCACGCCGTGGCCCAGCCCGTGGTCGAAATCCTGATGCGCATACCATAACGGCGCGCGCCCGATCGCCTCGATGTCGCGCCCCGAAAGACCCTTGGGCCAGCGCAGTCGCGACATCCCGACCATGCCGCTCAGCACACGGGTAAACGCCGCGCAGGCGTCTTCGGGCGGTGTGCCGATGGCGATGGTGCGGGTGATATCCGTCGTGCCGTCCAGGTATTGCCCGCCACTGTCGAGCACCAGCAGATGCCCGTCCTCGAGCGTGCTGTCGGTCTCTTCGGTCACCCGGTAATGCATGATGGCACCATTGGGTCCGGTGCCCGAGATGGTCTCGAAACTGATATCCTGAAGCGCATTGTCGCGCCGCCGGGCCTGCTCCAACTGGCCAACCACCTGCGTTTCGGTCAGTGTGCCGGGCGCTTGTGCGTCCAGCCAGGCCAACAGCTCGACCACTGCCGCACCATCGCGCAGATGCGCCTCCGCGCTGCCGTCGATCTCGGCCGCGTTCTTGCAAGCTTTGGGCAGGGCGCAGGGATCGTCGCCCCAGCTCACCCGCGCGCCCACCGCATCCGCGACGACGCAAGGCACGCTCGACTTGTCGAGGCGCACAGGACCCTCAAGTGACCCAACGGCGTCCAGAAACGCTTCAATCGGATGACAGGTGACATCAGGCCCAAGATGCCCGCGCACCTCCTCCAGCTTTGTCGGATCGATGAACAGGTCGACCTTGCCGGTCCCGCGCAGGATGGCAAAACACTGGACGACCGGATTGCGCGCAATGTCGGCGCCGCGGATGTTCAGCAGCCAGCAAATGGAGTCGGGCAGGGTGATCACAGCCGCATCCACACCATCCTCGACCAGTGTCGCCGCCAACCGTGCGCGCTTGTCGTCATGGCTCTCGCCCGCAAATTCAATGGGATGCACCTTGGCCGGTGCTGCCGCCGGGGCGGGCTGATCGGGCCAGCACCGGTCCACCAGGTTGTCGCAGGCCACCAGCGAAACACCGGTTCCCGCCAGCACCTTTTCCGCAGCCTCGATCTGGCCCGGCGTGTGCAGCCAAGGATCAAAGCCGATCCGGCCACCGTCCGGCAATTGCGTCTTCAGCCATTCGCCCATGGACGTCTCCGGCCACGGCACGGGTGTATAGACATCCGCCACCTGCGCCTTGACCTGCGTGCGATACCGCCCGTCGATGAACACGCCCGCGATGTCCCGCAACACGACACAGAACCCGGCCGAGCCGGTGAACCCGGTCAGCCAGGCCAGACGCTCGTCCCGCGCCGACACGTACTCGCCCTGCTGCGCATCCGCGCGCGGCACCACGAACCCATCGAGGCCTTCCACCGCCAAAACCTCGCGCAAGGCGGCCAGCCGGGGTGGCCCCTGTTCAGGCCGCGCGGTGACCTCGAATGTCTGGAACATGATCCACCTTCATCTCGCAAAACAAACTCGCCCCGCAGGGCCGGGTTCAGCTGGCCCGCCGCATGCCCATGACGCGCGCGCGCGCCCGCGGGTCGCTGTCAAAGAGGGCCGCAAGCTGTTCGGTCATCGCACCGGCCAGCTGTTCGACATCCGTGATCGTCACCGCCCGGTCATAATACCGCGTTACGTCATGCCCGATCCCGATGGCCAGCAGTTCCACGGCCCGTTTCCGCTCCACCATCGCGATCACGTCGCGCAGGTGTTTTTCCAGGTAATTCGCGGGGTTGACGGACAGTGTTGAATCGTCCACCGGCGCACCGTCCGATATCACCATCAGTATCTTGCGCGCCTCGGGACGAGCCATCATCCGCCTGTGCGCCCATTCCAGCGCCTCGCCGTCGATGTTTTCCTTGAGCAGGCCTTCCTTCATCATCAGCCCCAGATTGGGCCGGGTCCGCCGCCAGGGCGCGTCGGCGGATTTGTAGATGATGTGGCGCAGATCGTTCAGCCGTCCGGGTTGCGTCGGTCGCCCCTCGTTCAGCCACGCCTCGCGCGCCAGCCCGCCTTTCCACGCGCGGGTGGTAAAGCCGAGGATCTCGACCTTGACGTTGCACCGCTCCAGCGTTCGCGCCAGCACGTCGGCGCAGATCGCTGCGATGGAAATCGGCCGCCCACGCATGGAGCCAGAATTGTCGAGGAGCAGCGTCACGCAGGTATCACGAAACTCGGTGTCTTTCTCGACCTTGAAGGACAGCGGCGTCGTCGGGTTCGCCACCACACGCGCCAGACGGCCTGCATCCAGCATCCCTTCTTCGCGGTCGAATTCCCAGCTGCGGTTCTGCTGCGCCTGCAACCGACGTTGCAGCTTGTTGGCCAGTCGGCTCACCGCGCCCTTGAGCGGTTCAAGCTGCTGGTCAAGATAGGCGCGCAAACGCTCCAGCTCCACCGGTTCGGCGAGGTCCTCGGCCGAGATTTCCTCGTCATGGGTGTCGAGGTAGACGCGGTAGTCCGGGTCGGCCTCCGACACGGGTTGCGGGGCAGGGGGTTCGAGCGGGGCCTCGCCCTCGGGCATCTCCGCCTCGTCGCCCAGCTCCTGATCGGCCATGTCGTCCATGGAAACCTGGGCCTGGCTCGCATCCTGCTGTTCGTCCTGCGAGGATTCCGGCGTGCCTTCGGCGTTTTCCTCGTCCTGATCGTCCTGCCCGGTGCTGTCGGGCTCCTGCTCCTCTTCGGCGCCCTCCTCGGCGCTGTCTTCCTGATCCTCGTCGATCTGATCGGGGTCATCGCCCAGCTGATCGCCGTAGCCCAGATCAGTGATGATCTGGCGGGCAAAGCGGGCAAAGGCGGCCTGATCATCGAGGATATCGTCCATATTCTCGAACGTGCCGCCGGCCTGATCCTCGATAAAGCCGCGCCACAGCTCCATGGCGTTCTGCGCGCCCGCAGGCAGGTCACGGCCCGTGGCCAGATGGCGCACAAGGTAGCCCGCTGCCGCCGACAAGGGCACGTCACTGGCCAGTTTGCACTGGTCATAGCCGCGCCGTCGTGGTTGATCTTGGCATCGATATTTCCGGCCGTCCCCGGCATGTCGCGCGCGCCCATCGCCTCGCAGCGGGCCGTTTCCATCGCCTCATAGAGGTCACGCGCCATGTCGCCCTGCGGGGCGTAGCGGGCGTGTGTCTGGCCGTTGTGATAACGGCGGTGCAGCGCCAGCGCGTCGGCGGTGCCACGGGCCAGCAGCACCTCTTCGCGGGTCATCCGGCGCGACACCTGCGGCAACCGCATCGCATCACCTGACAGCCCCGCAGGATCGACCGAATAGGACACGTTCAGTTCGGGGTCATTGGCCATGACCTTGGTGGCCTCGGCGAGCGCCTTCTTGAACGGATCTGCGGGGTTGTCGTTTTGCTGTGCCATTTCCCAGCAATTGCGCCAATCGCGCGGAATGGCAAGGGGTCAGCTTAGCCCAGAACCAGCATCTCGCACATCGCGATGTTGCGCTGGGATGTGAGCGCCGCCTGCCGGGCCATACGCGCGTCGAATGACCGGTCGGCTGTATGC
>ERZ1740072.498-NODE-498-length-15813-cov-6.687778_pt1 | contig 15813 bp, 10 predicted proteins | sample MGYA00581733_ERZ1740072 | MGnify/ENA primary metagenome ERZ1740072 (study PRJEB43018, sample SAMN04849741) | marine metagenome | isolation source: floating plastic debris | place: Pacific Ocean | collected 2008-08-30 | study: EMG produced TPA metagenomics assembly...
ACGAACACATATTTCTGACAAATCATCATTTTAGCCAGTATCATTACTAGCTATTCCAAGGCGCCGCAATTATATATTCTCTGCCCCTGGTTCTCGCACTAGCTAACTACAGTTTTCTCCTATAAAGTACATAATTTTCAGGAGATCACAAATCGTCAAAAGAATGAGCACCTGTTTGGTCTATGTTGAGAGTTTGCGCTATGTCTTCTTATTCTGGAGGGAGGGTTTGACGGTATCTCAGGTGGTTTGCCATTAGACACTCTTCTCTGTATATTTCTTGTGTGTCCATCCTGAAATAACAAGAAGTGCCCAATCAGCATGTGGTAAATCAGGGAGCCAAAATATGACAGAAGAAAAGCAGATTATTTCGCCAGAGAGGATAGGGAGGATTTGGCGAACAGTTGGCCAACAGTTTAGGCACATTTGACTTGCATGAAGAGTTGCCCCCACATAATGACTCTTTGTAAGAATGTAAGCATCACGGGGGGATGACTTCTCATAGGCGAGAAATGACACGTTTATGATATTACCATACCCAGAGGTGAGTTATTACATGACATCAGTGACGGTGAGTCATAAACATGGACTCTCAATGGCTATGTTTATAAGCGAAGACATTGTCTGAGCTGTTGGAGCGGCGATACATTTTTCCAAGGTGTATTATTTATATTTTTTGCTCATTTTTGCTCATTTATGGTGGTTCGGGGATTGGGGTTTCAGCGTTGGGGTCTTGAATTGGGTTTTTGGAGTAGGGGTTTTAAATTGATGGGGTTTAGGGCCTGTGGTGTGGGGCTTTCTGGATTTTTTGGGGTTGAGGCTTTTTATAAACATAGAAATATAACCCTGGGCAAAAGCTATGAGTGTTGGAGAGGCTATGACTCGGTAGGTGGAGTTATATCACTCTCAATACATTATCTACTTCCCGATCAAAACATTTTAAGATTTTAATGAAAGTATGGCTTGCCAAAAATTCTAGTATAATAGGCAGATAAACACAGATTTGAGTCTATCGATAATAAAATGACGCATTATCAGGATTTTAACACCAATTCAACAGGTGAAGCTGGTTGTCAAAATTTAATCAAATTCATCAATAAGCTTTGATCTTCGAGCTGTGACATTATATAATGAGTGATTCCAAATTTTTAGAGCCATCCATTCAATTTAGAAACAGAGTTAGGCGCCAAAACTTTTTCTAATGATCAATGCAGAGGTGGACTGTATAGGTGACTAAATACCAACAAATCAATGCCTTTCAGTAAAACTAACTAAGCATGCCGTTTTACTGAGATACTGTTTTGGCCGAGGCTATTATTGTTTAGTTTAGAACTGACCTCCCAGACTATTTATGTTTGGTCTACCTCTGTAGGTGGGCATTACTCACACGTAACTCAAAACTGACCTGCTATGTACAAAGCCATTGAATTAAAACAAAGCACAATTTCACCTACCATACAGGAAGAAAGTATTCATTGGAATTAAAATTCCGCTTTTTCGCTAATGACAAATTCACTAAATTAAAATTCTTCTTATTTCTGCAGTTTAACAAATTTACCTCTATCCGGGATAATGGTCGACTAATCTGAAGAAAAGTTACTGCAAGTTCTGACGCTAACTGCAGCAACTGTATGCCTATTATTATACACATACTCATTACTTCCTCAATGAGGGACTTGCATTACAACCCATTCACACTCAACCTGTGTCGGTGCAAAGTGTTAGTTGTGCTTATTTTATTATCAAACAATCCTCACATGAGAGAGGGCGAGATCTCTCCCTGCTCACTCCGTAATCACATGATGCTCCAAATCCTCTGAGGGTGAACACAACAAGACTACAACAAGCCCAGCCAGTTTTGGGTTTGGTAAGCCATACTAGTGGCTGCCTGCCTTTTGTACTCACATCACATGTATGATGACCCTTGGCTACTAGAAGATTATAAGCTTGCTCTGCTTCTGGTGTTACAGTAGTAGCTTCTGTTTTGCAAGCCAGATTATCACTAAAACTTTTCTTATCGGCTTTCGGACTTGTCTTCTTAGTGCCGGGAAACTTGAAGTGAAATCGATGTTTAGATTTGCTCGGTGTTCCCGGCTCCTCATCGAATTCCTTGGGAGTATTTGCCTGCTGACAAGGAGAAAGAACTCTTGTTACACGATGGGAGAACAGAGTGCCAATTTAAGGTTATGCCTGCAGTAATCAACTATGAATGGAAATATCTATACCTGTAGCTTTTGGCGCCACCTTCTTTCACTATCTTAGACCAGGTACACTCACGTATACAAAAATACATGGGATGTTATGTTAGGAATGACAAGAGGGCATAACATTGCAGCAATATATCCTGATAAATGCATGGTTAACAACCACATAATTACCAGTTTGGCATCCCCAAAATTCATTTGGCTGTTGCCATTTATATCAATATCAAGGCCATATTTCATACTGCATCACAATTATAATTATCTTATCTCTTGGAGTGCCCACGAGCCAAAACACTGATTATTCTGCAACATTGTTGTTATGATATCTCTATGATGTTTGCCAGCTTTGGAATTAGATTACAATGTGTACCACCTGCCAAACAGGTTCTATCTAGCATTGCGCAGAAAGCTGCAGTCTTTCTACCCTAGGCATCATCCATGTGCACAAATGTGGCATAAAAAGTCCCTTCAAAAAACAGGGCCCCCCAAAAAGAGAAACATGACAGCAAGGGGGTGACATGGAATTCCTCTCCGTGCTTTGAGAAAATGACGCTAGGCCTTGGTGGTAAATAATACACACTCTATCCACTGTTTTGTTTAGTAACCAATGACATGTTGACTTACCGATAATGAGGTAGAGGCGAGCTGATTAGCCAGTTCTATGGCATCATTTATCATTTTCTCATCGGCCGCCGACATGCTCTTTAAATTTGGCCCTGGCAGCACCTGCAAAGAAATAACAGGAATAACAAGATATCTCTCTTTATCAATGATAACTTTTCACAAAACAATTTTAAATGGAAGGGCTTAGCTGAAATGATTGTTCATGGAAAAAGTTGATTAACAATAACACTAGTATAGGAAGATACTCAAACTAGATGTTACATATTATAATAGAAAAGAGCTACAGATGTCAGAAAATAATCACTTCCTGAGCAGTTTGCTTTTTAAAAATGGGATGGTCTTGAAGTATGAACAACACTCATCGGTCATTACATGAGTTACAGTTGGCCACCAGATTTATGGAATCAAAACAAGCAATTTTTAGCATGGAAGTACATCACACTAACATCTTTCATGCTTACCTTTCAACTATGCACACTTAGGCAAAGTCAGGAAAGAGAACAGTGTGGTTAAAGAACAGCAACCGAGGCAGGCAAAGTTTGCACACAGGATGTTGTTAAAACAGCCATGACATGACAGGCCTTGTAGTGCCAGTAACAAGACAACTGCATCACTATGTGGCACATACACTTATACAACTATGTTCGATTTTGAGATCTACATGTATCGGTTTCTCACACTATTATAATCTGGAGCTAGTGATGGTAATGCAAAAGTAAGATGCGAAGAGAGAAACAGTCAGAAAACTTGATCGAGTAATAGCACACTATTATCCCACCCAGGGACGCCAAACCAGTTATCAAGCAGCAAATGAATGAGCAATTAAGATGGACGAGGGTTATTGAGCAGTAGTATTTCTATTATTTAGGCTATTATGTAATGTAAAGTCATTCGGAAACAGAAAAGAGAACAAAATATAAGTTGTCATAAAAATAGATATCCATCCACATTTCCATGCAAATACCAATAACATAAATAAAAATATGCAATACAAAATTCAGTGTTTGACAACGTGGATTTGATAGATGAGTGCAGGACTACAGCTAAGTTTTGCGTCAGCATTTCATAGAACAGCTGAAAGTTTGCTGCGGCACCAATGTTACTGTTTCTTCAAATATGTTTTCACTTATGTAAAATTTCCGTTTGCGACAAAGAATGAAAAATACCCTGTAGAGTTATAAGATTGTACATGTACATAAAATGATGAGTAAATTTTGTAAAATTCAGAAATGGCATGACAAGTCACGGCCATAATTTATTGTGCATTTGTGGTAGCCGACATATAAGATAAACCTTTATACCAGCAGTAGAAAGAATTCACAATTGTGCATATCTTTGGGATTAAGTTTCATAAGATTATTATCCTGTACAACCTCATATCATGTGTCTTGTAATTTGGATTAACAGTGATTACACAAACAACAACAGGATTATGCATGTCTAGGATGTAATCCTAATCAGTTATCTATCAGGCTTGGCTTGTTTGCTACCATAGCAATGATAAGTCATATTGAGTCAGTGGCACATGAGCTGCTGCGAGTGAGAGACAAGCAGTGCCAAACTTGGCCTGCCCTGCACTGACATTTCCAGACCTACAGATCAACCCCCCATAAGAGGGATCACTGATATTAGATCATCACACAGCTACGGTTTCCGATTCACCATCACCCTGAAAACGAAACATTTACATTTCTGTTTACACATACAAACACTGACCAGCAAGGCTCAGCCACTCTGACTCAACAAACTAGCCTATAGCAAGCCTCTGACTTCACAAATTTAGAGAACACATAGGTTTTGGGATTGCAGGCTGAGTCTCAAATCTGTTACGTTCACACAACACACTTCACAATACGAGGCTGCATATTCATAGCCATTGGCATCAACCTCTTAATAATGATTTTTGTCACCATAACATTTCCTGCTAAAAATGAAAACCATGGCACCAGCTTCTTTGACAAATCTTTAGCCAAGAGCCATAGCAAGCATGCTTAGTTGGTTAGTGAACAAAAAACCTTAGCAACTCATCCAGCTTGGTCCTATTATGGCTTTCCAAAGTTGTACTATGACAACAGCAAGAAAGGACAAGTATTGTTTGAAAAGATTGTTCCCTTTCCCTTTATCCATAGCTAGACACTTATTATTACTCCTGAGCTTCTCCCTCCTTACATCTCGCAAAGTCGGCGTAATTACATTAAGGTGGGGGTCACAGTTAGAATTGGAGAAAGTGATGTAAATAAAGCTAAGCAGGGCAGCATGACAGACAGAAAAAGTGATAGAAGACAGTGTACAGGTAGGTGTTATGTTCGATGTTAATACACTGAAGCTACAACTATCAAATTATGGGTGAGATGAAGAATATGGGGTTTCTAGAACCTAGTCTCGCAGCATAGAGAGAGATAGGAGATCTTTTCAACCAGATTGCTTAACATCTTCTCAGTCAACAAACTGTTAATGTCTCAAATTTTCAAGCAGCACGTCCCGACATTCTCAAAATATTATGGTTGAAAGGTTTCCTTGGATGAACACTCAACTACATTTTTACACTTCATGCTCACTCAGACTTACTAATTTTGTTTTGTTGGATGATTTTTTCCTCTGCTTTGCGCTATGAGCAGCATTTGGCGAGTGAGTATTATTATCCATTGAGTCAGAGGGTGAATCCGACGAAGTGGATGAGTTATAAGAGTTAGGGAGTTGTGTACTACCATGTGAATATAAATCCAAATCACCCGAAGAACCTTGCAGCCCAACTACTAATCCATTATCATGAGTAGAGGAAAGCCTGTCGCATGCAATAGCAGAAGCATTAGTAGCTATTTCAGTAGTATCAGTAATGCTGCCAGCGGATACACTGCTTACATTGTTACTTAATCCCTCTACGCTGCTACCATTGTAATATTCTGTGGTAACTTGCTGCTTAGAACTGTTATTGTTAACATTCGTATTGGAGTACGAACCACCGGTTTTAAATTCCCTCATCATGTCATCAATAAATGAGGTGCCGAAATCTCCTAGTGACTCCTGGAAATGGGAAATGCAGATATTAACACGCTAGTAGAACAAAAACAAATGCTGATGATGATGTGTAGATATGTATTTATATTACCTGAAATATAACACAATGTGGTCATACTGGCGCATCAGGCAAGTTCACCATTACATCACAGAGTGCCTACCACCCTATGAATCACAACTGGCCTCATTTTGAATTTTAATTATAGCTATAGGGTGCATAGGTACATTTTGTTTCTTCCCAAGTCAGGTATAATTCTCAACATTACGACCCATTACACTTAGATCTAGCTACTGGGAGGAAGGAGGGAGGAAATTCAAAGGAATTCAGACCATCTCAAGGGCGCTTCCTATGCTTTGCCTGCTTATTGATCTGATAGGAGATGGAAAATCTGATATCAACAGGTAATGGACGGTTGCAATCAACAACTATGAGTAAATTTGAGTCATCAATCCATGTTTGAAACCAACACTGTCATCAGTTATGTACAATTAAAGGGTAATTACCATGCTTTAATTTCCATTTTAGATTTATCAGGTAACTTTAATGGAGGCGCAAAGTGATAAATAGAAAGTTTATAATTATCAAAATTAAGTATTTTTTTGCGAATAAATGGCTGATTACATTGTAGATTTATGATGTGACAGATGAACGGTTAGATGAGTGGCATTCCAGACATCCTCAGACTTTTATGTTTATTCACTTTGTCAGCCACGTATAAATATTTTAATTTATTTAATTTTGAGTCATGAAGATTTTAAATTCATATATCTGGTCTAGGAGTGTAAGAAGCCCTACCTAATAGAAGTTTGGAGGATATTTCAGGTATGATATCATTGCACAGCTATTATATAGAAGGGGAATCTGAAACCAGTTTTGTAGCGAAATTTCCATAAATATTCCCTTCCCCTCAAACGAACCAGTGAAACCAACCTTCAATACACTGAGGAGGCAAAGCTAAAAATATTTACAAATGTGATCACCACTTTTTCGTTCAACAATGGAATGTAATTATGAAAAGCTAATGGTATTCTTGTGAATTTTCTGCATGCACATACAGATAGATACATACCGAAAGACTTAGATCAGGAAACTCAAAGTCTTCTAGCTCTTGTAGACCACTGTCTGTGCTGTCCTGTGTGTGATTACTACTACTAGATGTAAGGATCGATGACCCCGTGACCCCAGTATGCTGCCGAGGCGATACACTGACGCTACTCAGACTACTCTTATTATTATGTACTGAGGAGTTACCGTTAGGAATTCCTACTGTAGCGTTTGGTCCGACGTTTATTGTGGCGCCTATACCACTGCCGCTACCGTCGCTTGTGGTACTTCTTAATGTGCTAGAACCTGTAGAGGGGAGACAAACACAAAAAACTTACTAAATGCAATATGTAGTGTTGCAATGCACATACTGTGTATAGCGCAAATAATATTTTATTTATGAATATGTTTTAGAAGGTTTGCTTGTTGCAGAATTGCTGTGAAACTTACCTAATGAAAAGCACAACTGTAGCTTCCCACGCCTCGCACACAATAGCTTCAAATTTTAACTGTCTAGGAGAACTCAAAAAAAGCACAGCTGACAATGGCCGAGTGTACCCCACGAATGTTTGCAGCGGGTCAATGTGTGGATAACAACGCTCGCTGCAACCTATGATAACAATAGCGCCGTGGCTGTACACGCATGAATGCACCTTACACAAGCAAACATGCCATTGTCGATGTGAACCCAATTTACGAGTGCAACTTCTATTCACCTCTTGATGCGATCACACAGAGCCTGCTTGCTCGACATGGAAAATAGAAGTGCTTGATCTTATAAGAACAATAACACTAGATTTATCGAGGGTCGGCCCTTGAGGATAATGCAACCCGAATAACAACAGATTAATACGCAAATAATAGGCTGCAATCATAATGAATAAAAAAAAGTAGAGCCTTTTTGGGAAGCATTGCACCCCTAGAGCAAATTTATCACTGGTCGTCAGGCATGTGAAACTAAATAGGAATTTATAATGGATTATTGTGAAAGTTAATAACATTAATGTATGTTATGGCTACAATTCAAATTAAGCGTTGAATCACTGCCCATGTCCTGTCCGTGCTAGGTTTGAGCACCAGGTGGCCCAGACGCTGGCCGAGGCTCTGATTAGCTGAGCATTCTGAATCAGCACCTGTAATGACAAGCTCTCAATAATAGTACAAACCACAGGTGATCGCCGCTCGCTCGCTGCTGTGTGTGTGTATCAACACTGGAAGTAGCTGAAAATCACAGACCGTCTCCGGTATCAAACTGGACATAAACCACCCAGAAACCATAAGGAATACTGACTGCTTTTCAAATCAAATTTCCCCACGATAAATAAAAATATCTATAAACTTTTTGAATGTAGTTTCATTCATGTTCAATCCATGAGAAGTTCCAGCGGTTATCCATATTGGCACAGCCAGTGATGACCCCATACAGCCAGCTGAAAATAAACCCTATACGTAAACACTCTGCGTGTATATCTCATTTCTAACCTGAGCTTCCACCTTTAATGGGTATGATTTTGTCGACTTTCTCCGGTCCTACTGGGATATCTCCAAAGTTGATGCCGTCGTATCCGATGTGACCGGTGTGTCGGAGGTCGTTCTGTGGAGCGCTGATCATGTCAGCTGTGAATCTCTTCTTCTCCTGGTTACGAGGCGACCTCGATGTGTTCGTCTGCTTCTTCATCGATTCTACACCAAAGAACAACAATCAAAGAGTGAATCTACAGTAGGAGCTAAATGAGTGAAATCCCCAAGCCTTTGCATTTAAATCTGCTGGTTGTGCAGTCAGTTTTAATCTGCCTCTAGCCTGTATAAGCATCAATTTCACTTTATCATTTTTAGTGATAAGAGTTTAGGGCCCTATGATAGCAGTAATTATTTAGGATTACAGACTGGCCATAGGCCTAGGGCGAATCGATGCAGCGAAATTATGCCAGTGAACTCCCTAAGCCTTTGAATATAACCCTGCCGCATGTACATATACGTGTGAAAGCGAGTTTTAGTCTACCCTAATACATAGCATCACTCTATCATTTCTGGTGATAGGGATTTAGGGCCTTCTGGTCAGCAGTTTGAAGAATGCGGCCACATTTGTATGACGATGCAAAACTTTTGATTGTTTCATGCCTGGAATGGGTGTACCAGTTATTGCGTTACAGCTACCCTTCCAGGATCATTATTTCGTCACTTCGGCATTAATAGACTAGACAACCCAAATTTCTTAATTTGGAGAATGCATCAATTCACAATTATACTTGATCGGAAGTAAAATCTTCGTTTTTCAACAACTTTCACAGCACCAAAGTCTAAAGGTAGCGCTGAATAAGCGTTTGGGAGGTGCCAACAATTAGAATGGCATGTTCCCAAAATTTGATTTTATCTGATATAAATGTGCTTGAGGATTTGGAGAAGCTCCTTTGCATTTATTATACCATTCCAACCTGTCTCAGACATCCTGTATAATATAGGCACTGATATTCCATTTTTAGGGTGCGGAAATTGATAATTAAAACAAAAAGGTGAAGCAAAATTCAACAAGTTGCAAATTAATGTCTGTCATTATCTGACAACTTGACAGTACAGTACATCTGCCAGAGGCTGGGCAGATTGACAGGAACTCGCTACCATCTCATGTGGCTATCCTGACCCAGTAAATCAATTTTTCGGGAGCCTGATGAACATTTACTTTACCGCTTTGGAGAAATGAAAACGATGATAGATAAACCAATAATTGCCCAGGGTTTAGAGCCAGGGCCTGGATAGCAAACAAGTGCGAACAAACAAAGAGATAAACTTGGCATCAATAGATTTCTTGATGTAAAAAGCAACACAACAGCGAGGAATGAAATTATTCTGTAAATAGGTAATACCCTAGGGGTGTACAGCATTGGCAGGAGGAAAAAATAGCAGTTTCGCCTATTGAAATAGCAATTATTACTGACAAGCGATCCTTCTCATTCGTTTGTTATACATGTATATGCTATCATTGGGAAATCCTCTAGTACCGGTAGCTGAAATAAACTCTAACGCTAACATAATTTCGTGGCAAAATAAAACTCCAGCTATTATTTACTCCCTTATGGTCAATGAGATTCTTTTTCAAGATTTTCACAGGTTATGATAGATGCTTGTATTGTATTATTTTTGCTCGTTGCTGTCATTAGACGGTAATGGGAATCTGTTATTGTATTATATAAGTCAGCTAATTGCTACAAGTTAAGAGTTATCCCCCATGTATGAGCCGCAAACGCAAGGATATTGAATTCTTGTTTGATTTAAAACAATGATAGACAGCCCATTGAATTCTCCCCTCCTCAAGTGGACTGCACCTGAAATATTTTTGATAATTATAACCATTGACTATCCAAATAGGACTTCTGCTATGCTACATGTATATCCACCTAAATCTTCTAATAGAATGTAATCTATGGTTTATCCTAAATGGCCTCTTCAACATTAATAATGATCAATGTCTATCCATTTATTACCAATTTTCCTCATCGTTCCTGCTAATGAACATCTAAAAATAACTGGCATAGCACGACCTAGTTTGTGAGTATTGCCGCCATATACTCCGCCTAAATAGCAAGGATCATTTGTGGGAGTGGGAGTTGTGTCGATTAAAAATAAATAAAACCTAGATGTGATGAAATGTTCAATCAGACATCAAACGAACAGATATTCCTAAATCATGATCATCGAGGGGAGAGAAGAGGTATGACGATAGCCTTTTTATGATTTTGACTTCACAATAATGAAGCTATGTCAGACATTCCAATAATCTGTGATCAAAAACTAGCTGAGAAATTTGACCCTCCCATTCCATAAAAAAGTTGATCTTGCATCTTTATCAGGTAATCATACCACTGACTCATTATAGTATCCGTTTTCAGATTGACACATTTGGTGTATTACAGGTAATATACAACCCATTTACAACATTAAACTGCTGTTGAAGTTGTATTTAAACCCATCAACTTCAAATTAGTAGGCTATCAAAATTTCAAAATCTAACACCCAAACACACCCGGTGCTAAACTTTTAGCTCGGCTCGCTTCAATTTGTAATTACCGGTCATAATCCTCACGGGGAATTGGAGAATAATGTCATGAAGTCAGAATCAACTAGCCTTAGTCTGCAATAATCAGCACACTACTTGGCTAGGCTGGTCATAAATAAACATTCAAGCTGGAGAAAACCTACCACCCTTTTCACCTGTTGTGTAAGTCGTAAGGTTGACAATCCGTAGTGAGAGCATGGCAGAATTGTCGAGAAGATCAGGCAGAGAGAGTAAAATAGACTGACAGTGATACTATTGCTAATCCTTGTTAAAAAGTTGCTGCTGTAGTTGCTACACAAATGACTTATTCCTAACTGAGGGAAACTTGCCACTAACTCATCATATATAAGCTTCAAACTTTTGGAGGAAATCATTCATTGACATCACAGGAAGTAAATATACAAGTTTTAACCTTTTTTTTGTGTTTTTCATACATCACTTGATATGAAACAAGATTAAAAACAGAGTGAGTCATTACCGATACCAAGTCCAAAAATAGCCACAGGGTACACACTATGCATCTATTCAGGGTGTCATAAATGTTATGTGGTAGATATGCTATGTGAGAAAGTTGAGTCATAACGGTGATCCGGTACCCTAAATGAAAAGAGTGATTAACAAAATATTGAGGCCAGCGAGTAATCCAAAAACAAATTGCAAAATATAAGCCACTACAACATAACTCTTCTTTTTGGCTATTTGCGTAACCATGTTTGGCTAAACTAAAATCAATGAAACACTCGTCTGAGAATAAATCATCAATAATCTAAACGTAGAGTAAACTCCTAATAAACTTATAACTTGGATGCGTTGAGCATTTTGAACCACAAACAACCTTACCAATCATCCCCGACACTCCTTGGGCTACTCCGTGGGCCACTTCACCTGATCACAGTAACAATCATATTTAAGACAACACTTCACCAATACTCAGAAAAAAAGCATAAGAAGAACAGAAGAACAGACAATAACACCAGCTATGCGATGGGGTTTTGTAAAAATGAGATGCTCACCAGAGATAGTCTGGCATGAAATCTGTCCAGGTTTACATGTACATTTATGTGTATATAATTTGAGTAAAGATGGAAATAAATAATGTGTACCATTTAAATTATTATTATAATTATGGCAAAATCATCATTTATCACCTATATAATTTGCAAGTCGAAGTGCTCAGACTTCAAAATGGTCAGAGCTATTGGCATCATTAACTCCACCCGATTAAGAGTCCAAGCACTTAGGTGACCTGAGACCCAGTTATATTTTTGAGGAGCCAGGTTGATCTCTCAGTTTACTCCCTCGAGTTGAGCAAACTTAATTTTACTCATAGCAACGCACAATAAAGACAAAAGAAACAAAGAATCTATGATTTTGAGAACACTTTGTGGCAGCTGATAACTCCCCAATTCTAGGCCCAGCTCTCAATGACGCCATATACATGTACATGTATATGTACATGTAAGTAAAGCAAGTTGAATGAAGGGGAAACAACTCCATCTTTGAAAGATCCCTACCACAATTTTTCCATGGAACAAAAAGAATGCAAAAGTGATGTGTAGTACAGATGCTTGAAACGATTTTTAAAGCAGTTTGAAAAATTTAGGTGCTGGTGAGATGATTATTTACTCCAAAAAATATATACAAAAGAAGTTTGAAAGGAGGGTTACTTTTTGGAAAACCAGGGCATTGAGTAGGGAGATAATAAAAGTGGCAGGAATTCTTGCTGGACAGTTCTACACCATATATAATCATCCTAAAGGTGACCACTTTTGTCATACTCTCAGGCTTACTGATTTGATTGCTCGTTATGTGCCATAGAAACCTTACTGTCAAGAATTTGGGAGGTATTTAGTCAAAATACAGAATTTTTTATGGTTTAGTTAGACTGTATAACCCATGTCTATGGTATAACCCATCATCACGGTAATTAGTGTCACAAATGCTATGCACATAGGCATATAATATAATATAGTAACTTATATTATATGCCTATGTGCTATGCATAAGACAGGCTGAAGGTGTGAAAACTGTTGCGACTAGTTGTGGAGAGGCCATCAATATCAAGTGATGCATCTCCTCATTGATGATGGACATCATGCATAATTAAGAAATAAAAACCTTCAAATTTTTTTAATTCTTTGTCGCAGACAAAGCTTAGGTGACACCTCATTAAAGCAAACAATTTAAAACACTTGGGTTTCTAGATTTAGAATCATCCTGCCAACGCTTATGAATCCATTAATAGTTTAGCCATGCCAATACCTCATTGCCAGGAAAAATTTCTGGGATCAGTTAAAAAGGTGACAGTTTGCTTACTATGCAATATCTATTCTAGAATAAGAAGCACTGAATGGATAAGCAGGGAGCGCTGAGCAGCAGCTGTGCTTTGATGTGACCCCCCCTCTCTCCCGCTTAGTACTTGAAATCAAGCACTCGTATTACTTTAGGTTTTCAAGTATCGAGTCATCGGTTTCATCTCTCTGAGTGATCAGCTGGGTTGCTGTGAATATAATGAGTCATTTCTATGTACATTCATGCCTGATTATACCGGCCGAGTCAGGCAACCCCAATTCAGTCATCACTTGCACTCATACCTGCTATACAAGAGCGGACAACTCCGTATTTCAATTTGACGAGTCGCATATTTTTATACCATATTCATCGTATAGTAGATGATGTAGATTACTAGTATTTGTCTATCTCTATCTTATGAGCAGCAATAGATAACTCATTTACATTTAGAAAAAGCTGAGCAGCCAAGCAAGCCGAGCAGGGAACACTAATATTCTCTACCACAAGCAGGACTGTTTGTGTGCTGTAAAGTTCCCTGTATGTATCGTTGTACATCACTCTGCACTGGGATCAGCAATCTTATGAAACCTGTCAGCTTGTTACATAGACAGTTGTGCTACTAACCAGAAAATTTTGAAAGTTGGGTTTTGTTTTGGGGGTAACTTGACGTTTGTGATGCATGTAATGGAATAACTTTGACAGCTTTGTTGGAATACTGCAAAGTTGATTATCAACATCAATCAAGCTAGCAATTTCCCATAATTTCCATACAAAACTGTAGAGTTGATTGATAAGCTATAGCAAGCAAAATTTTCAGTACGGCACCATTGAATGGCAAGTTCAGAAAATAATACACATGTTAAAACTGATAAAACCGTAACAAATTTTGTGCTAGAGCTGCGAGATTGCCTGAAATGACACACATGGAGTAGGGTGAGAATCTCCCACCCCTCATCAGCACACGTGTGCAGTGGAGAAAATGAGAATGTGCCCAAAAGTGTGCCTTCGGTCCATTGATATGCATATAAAACCACCCATTGGTTTTTGTAGAATAGAAACACTCTAAAATTGGTGGTGGTTCAAAGATATTTAAAAAGCAATTTAGAAATTTTCAATCAACCTCATTGCTATCATCGTGTAGATAACTACCTGCAAGGCTAATGCTGAGCTACAAAAGCCATGATGCTTCCGATAAATACAATACAATACTATACTTACTGAAGACTTTCCCAATTGGACCTGTGGAGTTAGAATATGTATCCAATAAGTTAGAGAGCGATTTGGAGCGCTTGCCGTTCATGCTGATATATTATAGTGCTTATTGACTGAATGATTGGTAGTAAAACCCGTCGCTACTTTTCTTCACAACAAACAAGTCACTTAACTTTTACGATAACTTGGAGGTTCACAATCAATTGTGGAAATGAGCGAGGTGTGCACTCGAAAATCTTAAATTACTATTTAAACGGAGATATAAATCTTATGTCCTTGTTGTAGTGCCTGAGCTAGAATGAAAGACAGTATGCAAAGACCATTAATTAATTTCCCATCACTTTCCAAACGATTGTGCAAATCCTGAAATATTACTTAATAGGCGGTTGTTAACTTCCATAATTTTAGTGATAAATCCCCAAATGACTTCCACACTGGTTACGTATGAAACGTTCAGATGCACAAATATAATGAATACTTTATCAGAAATGCCATCGAGCCACCATCAATGAGCGAGGAGTGAGCAATGCTTACATCCCGACGTCTGAGCTTACGTAACATATATATGGGGGTGTTAGATGAAGGAAACAGGGAAGGGCTAGCTTAGGATGTGTTAATATTATGCTGATTGGTAGCTAGCGAGTTGCTCCACCCTTCTGTTTGACACCCCAGACTTTGAATTTTTCGAAGACAGTTTGTCATACTTTTACTCAGCCTGTCATTTTTATACGCCGTTAGAGTACACCCTACCATACCCTACCAAACATACATACAATTAATACAACAAACATATATTTAGTTTTAAATAGTTCAGTTTCTAAGCTGTCTTTATAGGTGTGATAAGAATTCAGCCCAACAGCAACTACGACACTAAGGCTAGTTTTCGAAACTCTTCAACTTACTTTTGGGAGGATTTTGCAGACTCTTTGTACTTCTAGGAGCCATGGGAGACGACTCAGGCATGACAGGAACACAGTCTGTAGGGCTGAAGAATCCTCTCTCTCCGGCTTTGTTAACTCCCATCCAGTACTGCCAAGAGGGAGCGTCTGACGGTCTACAGAAACATGAAGTAATCGCGATTATACCAAACAGATAGAAAATAACAGTCAAGCTTTGATGAAGTCTAAACTTTGATTCACAGTAAATTGAATTTTGCTTTTCATTTCACAGATCAGAGAAAATTTATAGAAATTCTTCGAAGGTATGCTGCTTGTATGCCAAATTGACTGTGTAATGAAATTCTGTAAACGTCAACAAAGGATGCTTATTGTCATGTGACACACCACGTCTCCCCCATCTCACTCACAAAAACTAACTTATCATCTGGGATAATTGATATATACAAATAAATTCTAATATATGTAAAA
>ERZ1740072.499-NODE-499-length-15766-cov-4.165362_pt1 | contig 15766 bp, 12 predicted proteins | sample MGYA00581733_ERZ1740072 | MGnify/ENA primary metagenome ERZ1740072 (study PRJEB43018, sample SAMN04849741) | marine metagenome | isolation source: floating plastic debris | place: Pacific Ocean | collected 2008-08-30 | study: EMG produced TPA metagenomics assembly...
GCCCGGTACGTTGGTCGCCGCTGAAACCGCCGCGCTGACCACGGTGCTAGAGCTAGTACGCGAAATCGGCACGCCCGTTCATCTGATGCGCCTATCGACCGCCCGCAGTGTGGAGCTAGTGCAGGAGGCCCAAGCGGCGGGACTACCCGTCACCGCCAGCACCACCTGGATGCACCTGCTGTTTTCCACTGCCGATGCCTTGAGCTATGACCCCAATTTGCGGTTGGAACCGCCTCTGGGGAATCCAGCCGATCAGGCAGCGCTGATTGCCGGGGTGAAATCCGGCGTACTGAGTGCGATCGCGATCGACCACAGCCCCTACACCTATGAAGAAAAAACGGTAGCCTTTAGCGATGCGCCACCGGGGGCGATCGGGTTGGAGCTAGCGCTACCGGTGCTCTGGCAACGATTCGTCGCCACCCATGACTGGACACCGCTGGAACTGCTGCAGGCCATGAGCGGTGGCCCCGCCCACTGTTTAGGTATCGCCCCACCCACCATCGCAGTAGATCAGCCCGTCGAAGCATTTGTGTTAAATACGGCCAAGACGTGGCGGGTGGAGGCAACCAAGTTGAGATCGCCCGCCCGCAATACGCACTTCCTCATACAATACCAACTGGGCAAGGTAATCAGGGTTGTGCAGTAGGCATCTAAAACTGGCTTTATAGGGGGATTTTGGCAATCCGGTCAATCCATTCTGCTGCTGTCGTGACCGACCAGATTAAGATCAATTCTTCAATGACGATTTCCAAAGCGGTTTTTCGAGACACAATCAGCACACCTGAGCTTTGGCTATTCGCGATGAATTCGGCAAACTCAGTCGGCATTGTTCTTCGATCATGAGTGACCAAAATGCGCTGCTGCTTTGCTGATCGAGCCAATACTTCGGCATCTCTCAATCCTGCCAAACCTGCTTCAGTCGCGGGCTGACGGTGGATAGTTCCCGTCACGATTACTTGATTTAGGTCGGCATCAGCCTGAAACTGAATCACTGCCATTACGCCTGTTGTGCTGACTCCTTAGCCGCAAGCAACTTTTGATACAAAGCAGGAGCATCGCCTTGTAAAGGTTGTGGCATGGTGTCAAATGCCTGCTCTGCTGATAGAAGATAAACATCAATATTCGAGCGATTGGCTAGGTAGAAGGTGATTGCCCCGTATACCTTCTCTAGATCAAGTAACGGAAAGGATTGGGCAATCCTTTCCGGAGGCAATCCTTGATGAAAGGCATAAACAATAGAATCCAAGGAAATTCGAGTACCGATAATCCAGTACCCTTCGTTTTTGAACTCTATATAGGGCTTGATAGCGATTGTGGTCATAACAATCAAGCTGAAACACTCAACACAATCATATCCAACGCGTATAGATAGGCGGATATCTATCAATGCTCAGCAGCCTTACCCTGGCAAGTTAGGGAATGACCTCAACTTCGGCGGTGTAGCAAGTCCAGTCAGAGCGCGATAGGGTTTTGCCACAGACGACAGGCTGTCGATCGCCCTGATAGGCCAAATAGTTAAACACCAGCAGCGGCATCCCCAGCGGTACCGCCAAATATTCGCTGAGTTCATAGGTGGCGGGCACACTCTCTAGTCTCACTGCTGCTGCAGTGAGGGTGATGCCGCCCTGCGCCAAGGTGCTGTAGGTGAATCCCTGCTGCAGTTCACTGGTGAGGGACGTCGCGATCGCCGCTGGATAGTAAGCAATGTCGAGGGCGATCGGCGATTCGGCGGCATAAATAATTTTCTCTTGCCAATACACCGTGGCGGATGGCTCAGTCAGCTGTAGTTGACGGCTCACCTCTGCGGGCGCCTCAATGGGCTGAAACCGCAGCGAATGCACGCGTGCCTCGTAGCCCTGTTGCTGCAGCGCGGCATCAAACTGCATCAGCGGATTCGACATTGAAAAGCTGATCTTGTGCTGCTCGGTGCCAAAGATGCCTTTACCTTGTTGGGTGGTGACAAGACCTTGCTGCGTCAGGTTAGCGATCGCCTTGCGGATTGTTGTCCGGCTCACCTCAAAAATTTCGCCCAAATCAAACTCGCTCGGCAATCGGCTGCCTGGCTCGTATTCTCCCGCTTCAATTTTTTGCTTCAACTGTTCCGAAATTACGACATGCAGAGGCTGATTATCTGAAAGCTGTTCACTCGGAACCATAAAAAATGTCATCGTTTGCTGACCGTCCCTGACATCTTATCGACATTTGCAGAGGAACCTACTGGCAGAAAATGGCCTCACACCTGGCATAAAGCCTCAAAATTTCCGCCCGAGACGATTCCCCCTTTTACTGCCCCCCTGCTGGCTACGCCGCAATCAGCTGAAATCGCGACAACTTGAATAAATTCGTGTCGTGGGGCGTCTTACCCTCGACGGCTAAATCGGCCAGCATTTTGCCCATCAGCGTGGTGAACTTAAAGCCATGTCCCGAAAAGCCGGCACCGATGACCACATGGGGATAGTCGGGATGCTGATCAACCACAAAATCCTTATCGGGAGTCACGGTGTAGAGGCAGCGGCGGGTGTAAAGCAGCGGACCAGCGGCGCCGGGTAGGTATTGGTTAGCCCAATTACGAATGCGCTCGGTCCACGCCTGACTGGGGGTATAGTCCACCTCGCTGGGTTTATCCACGGTGTCCCAACCGTAAAACGTGGTGATTTTGACGCCGATACTGGGATCTTCGTGAGGAATGCCGTAGGGCATTTCGCCGTAGTCGCCGTTCATATGGGCAAAGAACACGGGGAATTTGCCGGGTTCAAAGTCGGCGGCGTTTTTCGGTTCATAGAAGCCAAGCTGGCAGGGCATGATTTTGAGCGGCAGATCAATCCCTTGTTCTGCCAGCAGGCCTTTGGCCCAGCTCCCCACGGTCAGCACGATGCGATCGCACCCGTAAGTCTCCGTCTCTGTCTGCACCTCAACGCCACTTTCTGAAGGGATGATTTTGAGCACGGGGGTCTGATCAATCACGGTCGCGCCCCTGGCCTGAGCCAGTCGCGCATGGGCGAGCACACAACGCGAGGTTTTGAGCAAGCCCCCATCAGGGTTAAACAGACCGGCCATCCCATCTTCGAGTGCAAATTGCGGGTACCGCTGAGCGATTTCAGCTTGGGAGAGATACTCATATGGCAAGCGCGATTCATCCAAGCTGGCTTTCATGCGTTGAAAGGTATCCGTTTCGGGAAAGCCAAAGTCGAGGCCGCCGGTCTTCACATAAAGTTTTTCGCCTGCTTCTTCCTCTAGGGCAAACCACAGGGGGTAAGCATCCCGCATCAAGTCAACGTAGGTCGGATTGTCGTAGGTGTAGCGAATCACCCGCGACTGACCATAGGAGCTGCCGTTTTGGTGGTCTAGCTCAAACTGCTCTAGCAATAGGACTTTTTGTCCGGCCTTAGCCAGATAGTAAGCAGCGGCACTGCCCACGCCGCCAGCACCCACCACGATCGCGTCAAACTGCTTCACCATTGCCAATCAAACTCCTAGCGAAAAGTCAGGGGATATCCAAAATTTGCAACCGTCGGGCAGCGGGCGAGATCGCGCTCTGCCTCTGCGGCAAGGCTTGATAGAGTTTGCTCAGAATGGTTGCCCGATTTTTGGAACAGGTTGGTGATCGCCCCACGCAGCTTTGCTCGAATCTTGACTCGCTGAAAATTCAACCGGCAAATGTCAGTCTCGCTAAGGAGGCGTCATCAAGGTCTGTGTTCAGTGTCCAGCGGCTACCGATCCCCCTCAATCCCCCTTGAAAAGGGGGACGCCTAAGCCCGTGAGTTGATCGCCCCTTTCTTCTAGCGAAGCCTTAGCACAGCCATACCCGCAGGGTTATTGCCCGAAGGGCTTTAGGGGGCGGCGACAGCGGGGGATCCTACGAGCGCGCTAAACAGATATTCATCAAGGGATGACGCCTCCTTAAGAGCCAAAAAGCAAACCCTTCCTAGGACGCGATCGCTTTTTCGGCAGCTTCCGAGTCTTGCAGCACCTTTTTCACATGCACCACATCATGCTCGTACCGCAGCCCTTTGTAGATGCTGTAGCACATGATCAACAGCACAATCGCAAAGGGGAAACCCGTAGCGATCGAAGCCGTCTGTAAAGCGCCTAGACCGCCACCCAACAGTAGAGCTGCCGCCACGACTCCCTCCATCACCGCCCAAAAGACCCGTTGCGGTACAGGCGATTCGAGCTTGCCGCCCGAGGTCAAGCTATCCACCACGAGCGAACCGGAGTCAGAAGAGGTGACGAAGAAGACCACCACCAACACGATGCCCACAAAAGTCGTGATGCCGGTGAGCGGCAGTTGCTGCAGCATGACAAACAAAGCGGTTGACACGTTGTCACCCACGGCGGTGCTAATCACGCCTGCCGTGGCTTCATTCAGCTCAAAGCTGAGGGCGGTGCCGCCAAAGACTGACATCCACAAAAAGGTCAGCATGGAAGGCAGCAGCAGCACGCCCAAGATGAATTCCCGCACGGTGCGTCCCTTGGAGACACGGGCGATGAAGATGCCCACAAAGGGCGACCAAGACACCCACCAGCCCCAGTAGAAGACCGTCCAGCTGTTTTGCCAGCTAGTACCCGAGAACGTTTCCGTCCAAAAGCTCAGTGTGGGTAGGGAAGCGGCATAGTAGCCCAGAGTTTCCACAAACGAATTGAGGATAAACAGGGTCGGCCCAACCAGCAGCACAAAGGCCATGAGCACTGCCGCCAAAGTCATGTTCAACTCGCTCAAGCGGCGGACCCCATTGCCCAAGCCAGAGACCACAGACGCCGTGGCAAAGCCCGTGATAATGAAGATAAGCCCCACTTGAACTGGGGTACTAATTTGTAGACCAAACAAGAAGTTGAAGCCCGCGTTGACCTGTTGAACGCCAAACCCGAGGGATGTGGCGAGACCGAACAGTGTGGAGGCCACGGCCAAAATGTCAATCACATTCCCCGGCCAGCCGTAGATCTTTTCCCCCAGTAAGGGATAGAACACTGAGCGGATGGTCAGCGGCAGGCCCCAGTTAAAGGCAAAAAAGGCGAGCGATAAGCCCACCAGCGCGTAAATGCCCCAGGCATGTAAGCCCCAATGGAAAAAGGTGATGCCTAAAGCTTGCTTGGCCGCATCGGCGGTATTTGGGGTGATGTCCCCCAGCAAAGCAGGCGGATCTTGGAAGTGGAAAATCGGTTCGGCCACACTCCAAAACATGAGACCAATCCCCATCCCCGCGCTGATCAGCATCGCCACCCAGGCGAAGGTGGGAAATTCTGGTTTGGCGTCGGGGCCACCGAGACGGACTTGCCCCAGCTTACTGAACGCCAGAAAGATGGTGAAAATCAAGAATAGGGATACTGAAAGGATGAAAAACCATCCCAAAGAGCCCGCGATAAACCCCTGAACTGCGCCAAAAGCCGTCTCGGCGGGTTCTTGAAAAATCAGGGTAAACACCACAAACAGCAGGATCAACCCACCGGACACGAGGAAGACCTCGGGATGAAAATCAAAGCCATTACCAGTGATATTGCGATCGCCAGGGCGGCGCCTAATGTGGCGCGTGGGAGCATGCTCGGGCATCACAAATGGATGCTCGTCATGGCTCCCCTGCCCATTATTCTGAGTAGTCATAAGGGTGATTCAGTTTTCAACACATCAACGAACGGCAAACAGATCTCTGCAAGAAACACCCGTCGTAGCACTGCAATGTTTCTTAAACAGAGAGTTTCGTGAGCCGGAATCACAGCAAACTACTGCGCAATTCCGTACACTGACGCCGCCACTTCTTGCCTGCCAATCATGTTGCCTGTGAACACTTTTCAGCAGGAATCACACGATTGTCAAGAAATCACAACACCCCGTAACAGGGTTCTGTGGGACTAGCTTAGGCAGCGATCGCAATATCTCAGCTCGCAAACATCTTTTTTCTTCAGCAAGGCAACACTCTCCCAGCTATGTCAAGCAACCGAGAAACTCTATCGAGAACGAACTTAAGCCGCACCACCCTAAAAGACTGTCATTGCCGATACCATTGTTGCGATAAGTCTTGAAATCTTGATTTTTAACAGAAGACATAGCGACTGCAGCCTCCCAAACTGTCGCCTTCAGGCGCTGAAAAGCCTTTCCAAAGAGGGTTTTGCTTGATCGGAGAACTTCTACAGAAAAGTTTTGAAATTGTAAAACAGAAAACATAAAAAGTATTTTCGCGCCTTTATGGTCTCTTCTATGACTTGTGATGACATGTTTGAAACACTTGTAATGACAACATCCATTAGGTCGTTTTTGGATGGACGTCTGAGTTGCCCTATGCGTCTGCAGTGGGTCTTTGATTACAGGTGAAGTGCCCCAATAAAATTCGTGCAAGTGCCACAGAGGCAGAGTATGACTCAGGAAAAAATTGTTGCTTCCCCGCCTGAACTGACTCTGGTAGACCCATGCAGTCGTTATCAGGAGCTGAATCCAGCAGCGGAATCAGCTGTGATCCATCTGGATGACTATCGGCAGCCCGGTTTGCCGGGTAAGGCGTATACCAGTGCTCAGTCTTTAGACCAAGAGCGGCAAACGGTGTTTAGTCGCTATTGGGTCTGTGTCGGTTTAGCGTCAGACCTGCCGAATCCAGGGGATGTGTATCCAACGGATGTGGCCGGGATGCCGATCGTGCTAGTGCGCGATCGTGCGGGTCAGCTGGGAGCCTTTCACAATATCTGTAGCCATCGCGGCCTGCAGCTGGTCGAGCAGCCCTGCAACGTGCAAGCACACCTGCGCTGCCCCTATCACTCCTGGACTTACAAGCTCGACGGTAGCCTGAAAAATACGCCCCATTTTGGCGGCTACTACAAAGATTCCTACGAGGGCTTCGATCGCGACAAGCGCGGCCTGCAGCCCATTCGTTCTGATCAGTGGCTCGACCTGATCTTCGTCAATTTGTCGGGCGATGCGCCGCCCCTGGCGGAGTATTTGCAGCCGGTTCGAGATCGCTGGGCCATGTACGACCTGAGCCTGTTGCGTCATGAGCCTCGCGAAGTCTCGCTGCAGTGCAACGCCAACTGGAAGCTGGCCGTCGAAAACTTTTCAGAAAGCTATCACTTGAGCTGGGTGCATCCCGCCTTGAACAGTTGCTCTCGCATGGAAGATCACTTTGCCTTCGAGGTCGGCGATATCCATGTCGGTCAAGGCAGCCTGCTATACAAAAGCGGTGAGATTGAAGGGCGATCGCTGCCGTGTCTGCCCGATTTGGCCGCTCATCAAAAAACCACCGTGGCCGAATACATCACCGTGTTTCCCAACCTGATGTTAGGCGTGCACCCTGACTACTTTTTGGCGTTTACCGTCAATCCCCTCAGTCCCACTCAAACGCAAGAGCGCCTAGCCTTCTACTTCATGGGAAATGAGGCCATGACGCCCGAGAACCAAGCGCTGCGCAACCTGCCCATTGCCCTCTGGCGCGAGACCAATGACGAAGACATCGCCATGATCGAGCGCCTGCAGGCGGGCCGCAACTCGCCCCGGTTCGATGGCGGCTGCTTTTCTCCCGAGTTAGAACAGCCAGTCTACCGGTTTCAGCAGATGGTTGCCCGCGCGATCGAAGAGCTCACCCCTTGACCCCGCTCCCGAACCAGCAGCGACAGCCATCAAATCACAACCGATTCCACGATGAGCCTTGCCCCCAAACCAAAGTGCCGAACTGAGGGAATTTCTGAGAAAACATAACTCCGCCAGGCTCCACTCTGATCGCAGCCCCAAAGCATCTCCAACCCTGAACCCTCCACCCTCTACTCTCGCCCCTCCACTCCCCATCTCTCGACTTCCTCCCATTCACGTCCTAGCCCTCGGAGCCTACCCATGAAAACTCACGCCACCCTCGTCGTCATTGGTGCTGGTATCGTCGGCTGCAGTACCACTTACCACCTCGCCAAACAAGGCTGGAAAGACATTGTCGTCGTGGAACAAGGCCCCCTCTTTGCCACAGGCGGTTCCACGTCCCATGCTCCCGGTCTGGTGTTCCAGACCAACGCATCGAAAACCATGACCAAGCTGGCCCAGTACACCATCGACCTGTACAGCCAGCTCAGCACTGACGAAGGCCCCGCCTACTACCCCTGCGGCGGCATCGAAGTCGCCTACACCGAGGAGCGCATGGCAGAACTCCAGCGCAAACTCGGCTGGGCCAAGTCCTGGGGGGTGGATGGGGCGACCTTGCTGCCGCCAGCAGAGGTGAAAGCGAAAGTTCCCATGATGGACGAAGCTAAGATTCTTGGCGGCTACTATGTGCCCACCGACGGCATCGCCAAGGCGCTACGGGCAGCGGAGGCATTAGCAAATCATGCAACAGCAGCCGGAGCCGCTGAGTTCTACGGCAACACCACCGTCATGGATATCGAAGTGGTGGAGGGTCAAGTGCAGGCAGTGATCACGGACAAGGGCCGCATCGAAACCGACAAAGTGCTCGTCTGTGCAGGCATTTGGGGGCCGCGTATTGGCCGCATGGTGGGCGAAGTGATTCCCCTGACGCCCGTGCAGCATCAGTATGTGAAAACCGCCCCGATTGCTGAACTGGCAGGCGAAACCGAGGAAGTCAACTTCCCGATGGTGCGCCACCAGGATCACGCCATGTATTTCCGGCAGCACGGTGACTGCTGGGGCATTGGGTCTTACCAGCACGAGCCGCTGTTGGTGGATCCGGACAACATTCTGCCCTATGCCGAAGCGCCCGTCATGCCGTCGGTTAAGCCCTTTACCGAAGAGCACTTTGGCCCTGCCTGGGAATCAACCACCGAGTTATTCCCCGCGCTACAGGGTGCAGAACTGCCCTACAAAATCAACGGCATGTTTTCCTTCACGCCCGACAGCGGTTCCGTCATTGGCGAATCGACCAAGGCCAAAGGCTTTTGGGTAGCCGAAGCGGTGTGGGTCACCCACGGCGGTGGGGTCGGCAAAATCGTGGCGGAACTCATGACCACCGGGGTGCCCAGCCTCGACATTCACGAAATGGATATCCACCGCTTCCCAGAAGTCTGCAAGAGTAGCGACTTCATCACCCGCGCGGGTGCCCAGCAGTACGACGAGGTGTACGACATCATTCACCCGCTCGATCAGCAGACCCATTCGCGGGAGCTGCGGGTCAGTCCCTTTTACCCGCGCCTGAAAGAAATGGGGGCCCAATTCATTTTCAGCGCTGGGTGGGAGCGGCCCCAGTGGTTCAAGTCCAATATTGCGTTGTTGGATGAGTACGACGTGCCGCCCCGTCATGGCTGGGAGGCAAAGCACTGGTCACCGATTCAGGGGGCAGAGCACTTAGCCACCCGCGATCGCGTCGCCCTTTACGACCTCACCCCCTTCGCTAAATTTGAAATCACCGGCCCTGGCGTGGTGGACTATCTGCAATCCCTCTGCGCCAACAACGTGGACAAGCCCGTCGGCAAGGTGATCTACACCGCAATGCTGGACGAGAACGGCGGCATCATGTGTGATCTGACGGTCAGCCGCTTAGGGGCGGAAAAATACTGGGTGGTGACAGGCGGTTCCGTCCACGGGCACGATTTGGCTTGGATGCAGGCGCATCTGCCGGACGATGGTTCTGTCCGCATCACGGATGTGTCCTCCAGCTATTGCTGTGTCGGGCTGTGGGGGCCAAAAGCCCCGGCGGTGCTGCAAGCGGTCACCCAGACCGACGTGTCGAAACCGCAGTTCAAATTCTTTACCAATCAGCAGATCCGCATCGGCAATATTCCCGTGCTGGCGGTGCGGGTGTCTTACGTCGGGGAAGAGGGCTGGGAAATCTACGCCCCCACGGAGTGCGGTCTGAAGCTGTGGGATACCCTCTGGGGCGCTGGTCAGTCACACGGCATGATCGCTGCCGGTCTGGCGGCGTTTGAAACCCTGCGGTTGGAGAAGGGCTTTTTGCTGTGGGGCACCGACATTCACACCGAATACGACTCTTACGAAGCGGGTTTGGGCTTTGCGGTGAAGCCGAATCAGGGCGACTTCATCGGTAAAACCGCTCTGCTGCAACGAAAAGAATACGCTAGCCGGAAGCTTTGCTTCCTCACGCTAGATGATCCGACGGCAGTGGTGATGGGCAAGGAACCCGTGCTAGCGGACGGCAAGGTGCTGGGCTATGCGACTAGCGCAGGCTATGGCTACAGTCTGGGGCGCGGCGTCGTGTATGCCTATCTGCCGCTGGGCTATGCCAAGCCTGGCACGTCGGTCACGGTGGAGTACTTCGGTAAAGCCCTGGCCGCGACGGTAGTTGAGAAATTGCTTTAGCGCATCGCGATTATCCAGGCACCCCTCTATGCTGCTAGAGAGTGGGCTTCAACGAGGCTTGAAACATGCACCTAATCGGATTGGAATTATTGTTTGTGGTGCTCTGGAGTTCCGGTTTCATCGGGGCCAAGTATGGGTTGCCCTATGCCGGGCCGTTCACTTTGCTGTTTGTTCGATATGTGAGCGTCGCCGTCTTGTTGTTCATCTGGCTCCGCTATCGCCGCCAATTGCGATTCCCGAGTCGAGCGGCGCTCGCCCGTTCCGCCATGATTGGTCTGCTTGCTCATGCCATTTGGCTCAGTGCGGTGTTTGGCGCGATCGCCCTCGGCGTTTCACCGTGGATTGTGGCCCTCATCACGGCGTTGCAGCCCATGGCAACTAGCGTCTTATCTGGCCCGCTGTTGGGGGAATCAATATCGCCCGTGCAGTGGTGGGGCTTGGGCATTGGTTTAGTCGGGGTGGTGTTGTTGGTCGTCACCAAACTAGATGGCGCGGCAGGGGTTTCGCTGGTCGGATATGTCCTGCCCTTTCTCGCGGCGGCCAGTATGACCCTGGCAACGTTGTATCAGCGGCATCTCAACCGCAACCAAGCAGGACAGAATTTGTCGGTCATTCCCAGTTTATTTGTGCAGGCAGTGGCCAGCGCGATCGCCCTGTGGCCCTTGGCAGTGTTGGTCGAGGGCTTGAGCATCCAGTGGAGCGGGCAGCTCATGTTGGCCCTGGCCTGGTTGACCATCGTGCTTTCAATCGGGTCTTACGGGCTGATGCTAAAGCTGTTGGAATATCGCACAGCGGCCCGAGTGTCTAGTTTGATGTATCTGTCCCCACCCACAACCTTGTTGCTGGGATTTCTCCTATTCAACGACCAAATCGCTTGGGTCGATGCAGCGGGTCTGTTGATTACGGCGATCGGTGTGACCTTGGTTTACCGGGGAGGAACTGATAGCACCAAGGATGGGCGCAATCCTGACACCAGAAATTTACGCAGCATGATGCCTTGAGCTGACCCATTTTTTCCGCAGGTTGACGCCATGCAGTTTTCCATCGAAGTGACGCCGAAAGTGGATGTCTCAACATTGCCGAAGGGCATCCGGGAGGTGTCGATCACGTACTTGCCAGGGGCGGACGATCTCGATGTAGTCGCACAAGCGGTAAGACTGCGGCAGTTAGGATTTGACCCGATACCTCACGTTCCGGCGAGAAGCATCCGCGATCGCGCTCACCTCACTCGCTATCTCTCTGAACTTAAAACCGAAGCCGACATTCGCCAAGTCCTACTCATCGGCGGCAGTCCCGATCTCCCCGTTGGCCCCTTCGCTTCCACCCTAGATTTGTTGGAAACGGGACTCTTTGACGGGCTGCGGGTTGGCGTAGCGGGACATCCCGAAGGCATGCCTGTGCTAAGTGAGCAGGAGTGCGATCGTTTTTTAGCTCTGAAAAATCAGTACGCCCGCGACACCGGCACCGAGATGTTCGTCATGACTCAGTGGTCATTGGATGTGGCGACCATTCACCGCTGGCTTGATCGCATCGAAGCGTTCAATACCCTGCCCATCTACCTCGGCATTCCTAGTCCCACGTCCCCTGCCACGCTGTTGAAATTTGCCCACATCTGCGGCGTCAAAACCAGCCTGCTAGGATTGCGGAATCAATCCGGTCGCCTCGGCAAACTGCTCACGGTGCAAACGCCCGATTATCTGGTGGATGGTTTGGCTGGACGCATCGACCATTTTCATCTCTATACCTTTGGCGGCATTCAGAGATCGGGCGACTGGCTGGCGACGCGCCAATCCGACCTTGCCATTCCAGCGTGACATATCGGTTTCCCATCAATATTTCGTACGGAATTTCATACGGACGAAGCATTTTGGCCCATGCCCGATATCCCCAACCACGAGCGTACCCGTCCACCCAATTACCCTGACCCCCAAAATGTCTACCAGCGTTTTCGACATCTTCAAAATCGGCATCGGCCCTTCCAGTTCCCACACGGTTGGCCCGATGAAGGCGGCACAACAGTTCGCCCAGGGGTTGGCCAGGGATGGCTTGCTGAATCAGATCCGGCGCATCCAGATTGACCTGCACGGATCGCTGGGGGCGACGGGACGGGGGCACGGCAGCGATCGCGCCATTCTGCTCGGCTTAGAAGGGGAATCGCCCGAATCGGTCAACACCGACCTGGTGGACGCCTATCTGTCCCGCATGCGCGCCCCCGGCTCGGTCTGGCTGCTGCGACAAAATGCTGTGCCCTTTGACGAAAAGACGGACTTGAATTTTCACTGGCAGCCCCTGCCCTTTCATCCCAACGGCATGGCGTTCACCGCCTTTGATGCCCTCGGTGCCATGCTGCGATCGCGCACCTACTATTCCATTGGCGGCGGCTTTGTGGTGGATGAAAATGCGGCCTGTATCGATCGTTTGCGGCTGCACCAATCCCCCGTGCCCTACCCGTTCACCACAGCGGCACAACTGCTGGACTATTGCCAACAAGGCGGCATCGCCATCAGCGATCTGATGCTGCAAAACGAGCAGGTGTGGCGCTCAGAGGCAGAAATTCGGGCCGAACTGCTGCGTATCTGGCGAGTCATGCAGGACTGTGTTTCTCGGGGCTGCCATACTGAGGGCACCCTGCCCGGCGGCCTCAAAGTCAAGCGCCGCGCTGCTGACGTTTACCGACATTTGAAAGAACGCTCCGATTTTTCGCTGGCGGATCCGCTCACGATTATGGACTGGGTGAATGTCTACGCCATGGCCGTCAACGAAGAGAATGCCGCTGGGGGGCGTATCGTCACGGCCCCAACGAATGGCGCAGCGGGCATCATTCCGGCGGTGATGCACTACTACCATCGGTTTTGTCACATAGCGAGCGATGACGGCATTGTCCGGTTTTTGCTGACGGCGGGGGCGATCGCCATCCTCTATAAAGAAAACGCCTCGATCTCCGGTGCCGATGTGGGCTGCCAGGGCGAAGTCGGCGTCGCCTGCTCCATGGCGGCCGGAGCGCTGGCCGCAGTCCTCGGTGGCACTCCGGCACAGGTTGAGAACGCGGCAGAAATCGGCATGGAACACAACCTCGGTCTAACCTGCGACCCCGTCGGTGGACTGGTGCAGGTGCCCTGTATTGAGCGCAACGCGATGGGTTCGATCAAGGCAATTAATGCCGCGCGCATGGCCCTCAAGGGCAACGGCGAGCACTGCGTCCACCTCGACAAGGTGATCAAAACCATGCGCGACACCGGACGCGATATGCACGAAAAGTATAAGGAAACCTCTCGCGGTGGTCTGGCGGTGAATGTGACTACTGTGAACGTGATTGAGTGTTGACGAGAAGCGCGATCGCTGGGAATTTCGGTTTGGCCGCAAGGCCATCTTTATTGGTCTATTGATCTAGGGGGTAGGGCTGCATGCGGTGTTTGGGGCGATGAGACAGTCAAAATTCGGTCTATACTCGACCGTCAAATCGCTGATACCAAACCAGATTCATGACAGTGGTAATATCCAGGGCGATACCGCCCCCCGTCCACGCTAACGAGGGCTGATAGCCGCTGCGAGTCAAATTGGTCATCCACAAATGGGTGAGATCACTGCCCACAATCTGATCCGCCAGTGTTGGAAACAGATACATCAGCGCCGCGCCAACAATGAGCCAACCCACCATCGAAGCGAGTAAAAAAATGGTTTTAGCGGTGGATTGAGTGCCCATGGGCGATCGCCTAAAGAGGTTGCTTAAGAGATTAGCATTTTGGCGAATTGGTAAGGGGGGAGTGGAGAGTAGAGGGTGGAGAGTTCAGGTAACAACCAGAGTTGCCGGTACTGGAGAAGGCGAAAAACGAGGCTTTTGCCAGATTTTGCTCGCTAGAGTCAACGCCAAACTGTCGGTTCGCTTTTGGCGGGCGGAATCATTCACAATCAGGGATGACGCGATGGAGTTAAAACTTGGACTTTTCGAGGTTACCTGAGACTGCGTTTGTGCACCCACGGGGCGAGAATCGAGCGGCGATTGAGGCGTTGCTGAGCCAGGTCGCTACGCGAATTTTGGATTATTTGACTGGGGCGGCAGACCAGACACCATTGCCGGAGTTGCAGACCTTATCCACGATCGCTCTACCCGAAAAATCGGGCGACGTTGCGACCCTGATGGCGACGCTAGACACCGTATTGAGCACGGCCATGAATCCCGCTCATCCAGGCTATGTGGGGCACATGGATCCGTTGCCGACGACGGCTTCAATTGTCGGCGACTGGGTGGTAGCGGCGCTCAATAACAACATGCTGAGCGTCGAGATGTCGCCGTTGTTTTCGCGGTTGGAGCCGCTGCTACTGCGCGAAATTGCACAGCTATTTGGCCTAGGCGATCGCGCTGGCGGGCTGTTGGTCAGCGGCGGCAGTTTGGCCAACCTGCAGGCCCTAGCCGTGGCCCGCAATGTCAAGCTCGGCACGCTCAAAACAGGGCTGCTGACTCAGGCGCAGCCTCCTGTTTTTTTCATGTCGGAAGCAGCGCATTCCTCAATCAAAAAGGCGGCAATGCTGCTGGGGTTAGGCACCGACGGCGCGATCGCGGTAGCGACGAATGACCAGTCACAGCTGGATTTGCCAGCGTTGCACCAGGCGATCCACCAGGCCCAGCAGCAGGGCCAAAAACCATTTGCGTTGGTAGCGACAGCGGGCACCACGGTAACCGGCAACATTGACCCCCTGGTAGAACTGGCGGCGATCGCTCGCGAACATGACCTGTGGTTTCACGTCGATGCGGCCTACGGGGGAGCACTAATGTTTACCGAGGCCTATCGCGATCGCCTGCAGGGCATTGAGCAGGCCGATTCCGTCACGTTTAATCCGCAAAAGTGGCTCTATGTTTCTAAAACCTGTGCCTCGGTGTTGTTTCGCGAGATGGACCAGTTGCAGCACCACTTTCAGGTCGCGGCCCACTACATGAATACGGAAGATGACTGGGTTAAACTAGGCGAAATTTCGGTGCCGGGCACCCGCCATGCCGACGTGCTGAAGCTGTGGCTGTCTTTGCAGCATTTGGGCCAGCAGGGCTATCGCGAACTCATCGCCGCTAACTATGCCCTGACGACGCATTTCACCGCCGCCGTTAAAGCCCGACCCGAGCTGCAGTTGGCCAGTGAACCGGAGATGAATCTGGTCTGTTTTCGCGGTTGTCCCGAATGGCTGCCAGCCGACCAGTGGGACGACTGGAATCGCCGACTGCAGGCGCATCTGCTGCAGGAAGCGCGGGCCTTTTTGTCGCTACCGCGATATCGCGGCCACAACTGGCTCAAGGTGGTGCTGTTAAACCCTTACACAACCCTGGCAGAAATTGAGCGGATCTTTGCGGCGATTGATCAGTTCTTGGCCATTACCTAGCGATCGGCAAGGTAATATCGTTTCTCAATTTTGAGCCTGCTCATAACCTGTGAAAAGACCAGGTAGCCAAGGGACAGGGGGTTAGATTTACAGACGGCCAGGATGGCCATCAAACCAGAGGCGTTAATTCCAATTCTCTGAAACTGGACTACAGATCTTCCT